>Ga0105238_10000095_pt1 | contig 98992 bp, 205 predicted proteins | sample KBSC34metaG_FD_81526 | JGI IMG/M metagenome (GOLD analysis project Ga0105238, IMG submission 81526) | Corn rhizosphere microbial communities from Kellogg Biological Station, Michigan, USA - KBS C3-4 metaG | ecosystem: Host-associated > Plants > Roots > Rhizosphere > Soil | place: Michigan, USA...
CAATGCTTTGCGTCTTTTTACTTTTATTAAATAAATGCTTATAGCTAACATCCAGATGGTAGCCAGCTTCTTTAACACTGTTGACTCTTTTCAAAATTTTAGAAATTTCCTCGTTTCTTTTTTTCCTAGAGAAAAACTCAAGGTCAAGCATCATCGTACTCTTTACATTGAAGATTAGAGTACCAGTACCAAACAGAGAAAGAACCTTGTAGTAAATCTCCAAGTCTATCTCCCTAGAGACGTCCTCAAGAATCTGCCTACTTCGCTCTACCTCTTTAGACGCTTGCGATGCTTCCCAACCAAAAGAACTTTTTATTTTTTTTGACATTTACTCTATTCACAATAAAAACGACGACAATTTCTCGTATTATTCTAGACTAAACACCTTTTGTTTTAAACCCCAAAATTTCCCCAAAAAATTTTTCCTATTCCCCTTTATAGGGAGAAGTCTCTCCAGGCCAGAAAAACCTCCCCGAAATTTTAAAAAATGTCTATATCTGAATGTTAACCTGGGGGTCTAGCACGTCCTATGCCAGTCCTGAACCCCCACTGATCCTGTCCTGGGGGCCCCCACCCCCACCCCCCCTATTTGGCATGGGGGTTGCATAGGGGCCTACCCCGTATCAAAAGGGGTACCCCTCAACCCGGGGGTCAACGCCCCCGTGTATCAAATATAATCTGGGTTTACTTTATCTAATCTCTATGGTACAGTCTATGCGGGATGCTTCCAAAGCCAGGACAACTATGGTCAACTGACAAGAAGGTTACACTGTATCCATCTGATTACGGTATCAATCAACCTAACTGGTTTACGATACCTGCCAATGAAGTTCTTTTGATACTACGTGGCAGATCGGCCTTGTCTGGTAATTGGTATCAAGTTCTATACCAAGAGGAGACCTGGGAAGTAAACTTGATTAACTTTACCAATGGTGATATTGTGTTATGTCAAGAGTGATACCAAGTCCTGGAGAGCTTTGGAAAACAACGGACGAAATTATAGTGTATCCAGTATCGCAGCCAGGTATCTCGCTTGAAAGAGGTAGCTTGCTGATACCAATGGATACAAACGTTTTGTTATTACGAGCGAGTGTAGGAGTCTTTTGGTATCAAATCTTATACCAAGAAAAGATCTGGTGGATTCACACCTCAAACTTCGATGATGGTAGTATCATATTTTTGGACCCACAAGGAAATTAGTATGCCAAAACCCGGAGAGTTGTGGACGAGTGATAAAAGTTTAGAACTTTTCAATGTTGCTGACATCGAAATAAATTTCACCATACCTGGCATTGCTTTTTTGATACTTGGCCCCGCAGTTGGGAACACTGCATTGCATTATTCTAACTACTATCAAGTTCTATACCAAGAAAAGATTTGGGAGGTTCATTACGATGCCACTGTTATGCGACTGTGGACAGGAAAATAGTATGCCAAAACCCGGAGAGTTGTGGGAGTGTCATGCCGAGATACGTCTGTATCCAGAGGACAACGGTCTATCGTCAGTGCTATACGTTCGCCCTGGCGAAGTCCTTCTAATCGTCGGCGAACATCCAAGAAAGGGAGTTTTGGATATGTACGAGTGGATTAGGATACTGTATCAAGAAAGAGTCTGGGAGGTATCGCTCAGCTCATTTCGTAACAAACATCTTATTCCCGCATTGAAAAGAAAATAGGCCACCCCATTTCTGGAGCAGCCTCATTCTTGATACGCCCTCTAGAATGATACCTAGAGGAGCTTCGCCGCCTGGATCGTATGGAACACGCCAGCCAGATCGAAACCTTCCCCGAGGAGGATTTCGCCGATTTCCGCCTCGGTCATACCGTAGGCCAGCATGTTGCGAATCCGCCCGATGCACGCATCGAACACGTCCTGGGGCTCGATGGAGATTTCCTGCGTGATATCGTTGTCGTCCATTTCACCGACTCCCTTTCGGGTAGGGTTGCTATCGATCGCTGCCACCATAGCAGACGACAGTGACCGAACACTCTAGAACGCCGCTCAGGGCCATCGCTTCCTCGGCCGAAAGCTCCATCGACACTTCCGGCTCGTTGCCGACCCGAGGAAATGACACGAACACCTTTTGTGTCCTGCCATCCTGTCCGACGAGCTTGGTGTAGGTCGCCTTCGTTCCAGGGACCTCGATCGGGTTTCCGTTGACGAAAACTTTCATCGCTCACCCCCGTGATGCGTCCAGCGCATCATTCCCCACGTAGTGGACCGTTCGTTGTACCGTGACCAGTAGTTCTCGGTCAGGATGCAGCGCTTGATTCCGACGAGCTTGTTGGGTTGATTCGGCATTTCTTATTTATACTCTAGCCCCGACCGATTGTGAACAAAAAAGAAAGAATTTGTTCTATAACGTCGTCGTCGGCACAACCTCGTAACTGAACCCCTTGGAAGCTGACACGTATGCCTCACGGCCATTGACAGACCGGCCATACCACTTCACGAGGTCGTCCTCGTCATCAACCTCGGAGTGGATTTCACTCCAATGACTCAAGAGGACCACAAAGAAGCGCTTGCCATCGGAGCTACGGACAAGGATTGAGCCAGTGTGCATGGTCTTATTATATCCCGCCCTGCTTTTTTATGAACTATTAAAAGCAAAGGGCCGGGTTTGCTGTCCCCGGCCCTTCCTAGTTTCAGCAGTAGACCTCGCCGGTCGCTTCGTTCACCACGTCGCAGTTGCTTGCGGCAACCCACGCCACGTCCAGGTTGCGTCCCCGGGCGTCCTTGCGGTCGCTGGTGGCGATTCCGAGGCGCACGCCCCACGTGTCGTCCTTCATCCAGAAAACCCGTCCCTGCGTGCCCTTGGGAACCTTGCGACCACGGGTAACACGGACGAGCTTGCCATTGGCGATCCGGCGTTTCTCGGCGAGGACACGGGCCTCGTGGGCGGCCTGCTCACGTTCGGCTCGGGCGAACGACTCACCGGCCGCCTTGCCCGCCAGGAACGCCGCATAGGCCGCCTTGATCTCTTCCGTGGCGTCCACCACGGTCACGGTCGCATCGTACACGCCCGAAAACTCCGAGCACCCGGTGCGAATCGTCTGGAAACCACTGCCCTCCTGCCCGGCGTACTGGATCGTCTCCGGTGAGTACACGATGGCATAGCTGCACGACGCCCAGACATCGCTCATGACACGTTCTTCTCGGGAGAACGTAGCGACGACACAACCTTCGAATTTCACCTCATCTTTGCTGATGACGTAGAGCGCACGACAGAGTGCACGCTTTTCCGGGGTGGTGCCGTTGAAGGCAATCTCGATTCCCTCGCCAGGGGTCACGCCACGAACGTAGAGGCTGGGATAGAGGCTGACGCCGTTCTCTTTCTCCCAAACGTCACGCTCGGAATAGTTGCCGGGGAAAAGGCACTTGATTTCGACGGTGCGGATGGCCATGGTCTTTTTCTCTCCCTGTCCGCTTTGGACAATTAGAGATATACCAGGCTCCAGGCCCGTTCTAAACCTATTTCTTTCTTTTTGGCTGGCCCGCTTTTTGTTTTTTTTCTTTAGTCCACGGTCTCCGAAGTCTGAACTTCGGTCACGTTCTCGAAAAACCCTGACATTTCCAGCACGCTCAGAGCGGCCCGCTGGATCGAGCGCACGTCCACCTGATGACAATAGTCCTTTTCTTTCAGGTACTTCTTGACTTCTTGGTAGTTCACGCAATCGCCCGTTTGCAGGTACCGGGATGCGCCAGGCGTTCCTGCAATGGTGAAAGAATTGCCAAGCCAATCGAGAGCTTCGCCCCGACAGATCTTTGACTTGCGGCCCATCCACGTGTAGTGTTCGACGGATCCGCTGGGCCTTTCGACCACGCCCCATTGCCTCCAGATCCATTCCCGGATCTTGTGGGCATCGGTGCCGATGAAACGGAATTTGGGGCCTTCCATAGTTTCAATATACTCCATTCGAGCCCGGAAGTGAACCAGTTAGTCGCTGATTTTAGTTACCAGATAGTAACTTTGATCGCCTCTATACTGAAACGCCCTTGTTTCTGCCGTGTTTTCTGGTGCTGTTCTGGAAAAACTCCAGGACGAATCTGCGGTTGCAGGCCAAAGGACCGCTAACGCATTGCGATAGCACGTGGCAGACACGTTCGCCTCTGGCCGGCGATATCGCCCGTCCCATTCGACCGAAACCCGCTCGACTCGAAACCACGCCATTAGGGATTCCGACCACAGAACGTCGAGTCGTCCGAATTCGGCTGACAGACCGAGAAGCAACGACCAGCGCGATCGAACTGCGACGAGAAGTCGCAGACGCCATCGCTCGTGTCACCGAAAAGGCACGCCTCGCACGCCACGAAGTGATTGATTTCCACGTCTTCCATGCAGAAGTGCGCAGGAGCCACGGGCGACTCGTAAGTCAAGCCCTCGCAAGACTGCTCGCAGGTCCGACCACCAGACGGGTAGCCCGAAAGGTGACAGTCGCTCACGATGCGCTCGCAGTCGTCGAGGCACGCCTGGTGGGCTTCCGCCTCACTGTGGATCGCCGGGTTGCCGACCGAAGCGGTGCAACCGACAACGATGAGGCCGAGGAATGCAACGAGGAGGCTGTTCTTCGTGTTCGTCATGGTTTTAATATAACCCACGATGGCTCCGAAGTGAAGTTATTAATCAATTTTCGTTATGAGGTAGTATCCCGACTCGCAGGAATAACGAAAAGCTCGTGTTTGGGCACTCGCCTCGGCTGCGTCTGGCAGAAAGCGCCATTCGTGATCGACAAGCGAAGGCCACAATTGTGTGATAACACGCCGAAAGCACGGGGCTTCGATCCTTGCTTCCCATTCGTGTTTTTCGTGCCCTAGCTGATTTCTCATCGGCACGATGCGATCGACTCGGAAATATGGCATCTATCCCAGCGTACAACACCTTTCCCGGAAAGTGAACCAAAAACAAAGGCGCCCAGGTTGCCCCGGGCGCCCTCGTGAAACTCACCCGGCCGATTGTTCGTCCTGGGCTTCCGCTGCCTTCTTGGCCCGCTTGTGACGCCCCAGGAAGGTCGTGTGAAGCTTGCCCTTCGCCGTTGCCCCGCCCCAGCGCATGGTCCATTCGACGTAATCGTACATCGACTTTCCCTGCTTGGCGTGCCACATGAAGGGATGCGCCTGGCTCTTGAGCGATTCGATCACTTCCGGCTTGGCGAGGTGCTCCCGAAGGGCTTCCATCTTGGCCTTTTCTCGGATCGTCCGAAGCTCGGCCATGCGCTTCTTGACCTCGTGCTCGACGACTCGCATCAGGCCAGCATCGCCCGTTTTCATCACGCAATCGGAACCGACGTAGAACGTCCGCCCGTCACTGCCACGAAGATGGAAACGGAAGATGATCGCCGTGCCGCAGTATTCGCACGCACCACCTTCGCTCGTCACGTGCGTGAGGCGGTAGGGCGCAGCGCCGAGACCGGCGCCCTGGAAGATGTGAATCTTGGGGGCGTTATTGGTGTTTTCGAGAGCGATTGCGTTGTCCATGTGTTTGTTATAACCCGGGACAGGCTAATAGTGAACTAATTGGCCGAAGAATCCTCACGGAGCTTACGAATTCTTTTTCCGCCCTTTTTGTGGGATTTTCCCTTCCAAGCTCTCTTTTCGGGGTTATACTTCTTGCGTTTCGCCATGACTGTAATTAGCGTCTCGGCTTCCAAGCCCACCTGACGAACAGGTACAGGCCCACGGTTCCGAGACGATAGAGGGCGACTGCGGTAACCGCAATGCCGATGCCAGCGAAGATTCCGAGAACGTTGATCATTTTCAGCCTTGTTTCAGGAAAGTTCGTCCTGCATGCCGTAGAAGTAGGGATTGCTCGGAGCGAAGTTCAGTGATGCGAGATCCACGGGCGTGAGGATCGAAGCGTCGATCCGTGAGAAGTCGACCACGAGCATGCTGGTCTTCCGCCCGTTCACACGGGTCACGTTCTTTCGAACGACCTTGGGATTGCGAGCAGGCCGAGGCATGCTGCCCACGGGCCCAAGTTCATGGGTGGAGAAGTCGTTGCCCTTGGCGGAGAATTCGTTCTTCATGGTTCCAATATATCCCTTCACGGGTGAGAAGTGAACAGGAAAAAAGAAATCAGAGGCCGTAGCACGAATTGAGACACGAGACGATGCTACTGTAGCCGTAGTGCGTCCGGATCACCGTTCCCATGCGAACCGTCACCGTTCCGCCGATCTGACGAAGCGTTCCGTCACGGTCGGCATGCATCACGCCACCGCCCTTGATCTCCGCAGGCATTCGAGGCTGGAATACGGCCTCGAAATCATGACGACGGATGCATTGCACCCCGTCCATGGACAATCCCAGCGCACTGAGATGCGTCTGCATGGGAAGCGAGAGGTCGATCGGCTTGATCGTCGTGTAGGTGATCATTTTTCTATCCTAGCCCGCTTTTGTTTCTTTGTGAACCAATTGTTCAGTAGCCAACAAGTTCTAGCGCAGACTTTGGAATGTATTCTCGGAGATACTCTCGAACATGCATTCCGTTCAAGAGGTATGTCTTTGCCTTGGGCGAATTTCGTTCGATGAGATCTGCCAAGGTACAGAGGTGTTGACAGCGTTCGTCCCAACCCCAACCTCTGTTTTCACCGCCGGATCCCTTTTTCCAACATTCCTCGCCGACTCGACGAAGATCATCGATTGCCTGCTGATGTTGGTGCATCGTCTTCATTCCCTTATTTTATATAATTAAGTGGTTTTATGAACCACTTACTCGCAAATTGCATCCGATTGCGAAAGCGGACCACAGACCGATTCACAGACCGTGCCACCATGTTCACCGAAACCACACGAGTCCATTTCGATGATGCAGTGTTGACAATCCGCCCACTGCTCGAAATCGTGACCGTCCACGCAGACGATATTATGGTCGACCGTTGACGTAACCACGTCCGTCTGACAGAACGTCTCGCACGGGCTCGCAGAAAGCGCCCAGAAGCATTCGTTCTGCGCATCGAGGCAGAGCGTCAGGCATTCCGCCTGGGCCTGCGGTAGCGCATCCTGGGCGTTCTGTTGACCTGCCGTGCAGCCAACGACAATCACGGACACGAGGAGGAGAAGGACCGACTTGTTGTTCGTGTTCGACATAGAAAAAGATTAGTCTCACACAGACAAAAAGTAAACTATTTATCGCTGGCCGTGCTCACGCTCGTTCAGACGCTTCTGTCGCTTGACTTCTTCCCGATCTGCGAAGTCTCGACCGAACAGCACGACCTGTGCCTCGTAGTCCGTCTCGACCTCTGCGAGAACGGTATACTGACCGGACTCACCCGTATCAGCATACTTGTATTTGAAGACGTTGTTCTGTTCGTCTTCCGAGACTCCACGAGTGGAGTAGAAGCGGTTTCCGTGGGGACCTTCGAGAACGACGAGTTTGGACTTCGACATAATTCAAATATATCCTTTCCTGGATAAAAGTGAACCAAAAATCAAAGTTCTTCGATGACCGTCGGTCTGACCGCAGGGGATTCCGCCAAGAAATTGACCGAAAATGCTCGATCGTCTTCGTTCATTCGGACCCACACGATGGACGTTTCGACGATCACCCGTCCATTTTCCCGCATGACGTACGAAATCGATGACCCGCCAGCTTCGATCTTCGCGATCGAGCAGCCGACGAAACGCTGCAATGCCACCAGAGGGATGGTTTCCATCTTTCGTCGGACCTGCGTCCAATCCGGGTCCAGATTGTGCGAGTCGTCTTCGAGACGAATGACCTTTCCGCCCTGGAGGTAAATATTCAACCCCACCCCAATACGAGCGATATGCTCGATCTTGAGAAAGTCTGGACTGGCCTGGAGGGTTGCACCCTCGTTGAGATGTGCTCGGATCATTTTCTTATCCTAACTGGCTTCGTGAAAGAAATGAACCAATTTCGGGTCAATCCGCCGAGACCGCTTCGATGCTCACCCGGAGGTAACCGGCAGCACGGTAGGCATCGAACGCCGCATTTGCTTCCCTCGTTGAATACGCCCAGAACAGGATTCCGCCACCATTGCCGTCCGGCATTCCACCGGAGATAGCCAACGGCGCCTCCACGATGCCCCGAGGCGTGTCCATGCAACAGGGGTTGTGATAACCCATCGGCGTCCAGTTGAAGCCTTGGCGGGCATCCTGGGCGGTCGGAAGGCTATCGTAGAGTCGTTCGTCCTGCTCGTCTTGAAGCTCCAGCTCCCGAAGACGGTCGTCCTCTTCCAAGAAAGCCTTCGTGATGGCCTGATGGAAGTGATGCTCGAAAGAGCAGGCGGTCGAATCCGCCTCTTTCCAAGCGTCCGCATCGTACTCGTGTGCGAGCAGATACGTGGTTTCGCTGACCTGAATCTCGTGTGACTCGTTCTGGCCGTTCGTCATGGTTTATTTATATCTCTTTCGAGAGACAAACTAAACCTATTTCCGAAGGGTGAACGCCAATTCGATCACGATCACGAAACAGAGCCAGGAAAAGAATCCCCAGCCGACTGCCCACCACGAGCCGCCGCTGATCAAGAATGATCCGAGCATGATCGCGAGACAGAAGGCGAAAGGAAGAAGATTGACTTTCACTAGATGTTTCATACGATTACTCCTCTTCGAGAATACCCAACGATTTCATGGCTTCCGCCCGAGTCACTCCGCCCCGGTACAAGGCGTTTTCGATGCGATTCCAGTCCGGATGATGCACCGAGCCACGTCGGTCCGGATTGAGCGCTTCGGGATAGCCTGCGCCCACAATGCGCTTTGAAGTCAGCATCTTGCGCATTTCCATCTCGATCACGATTTCCAGCAGAACCGTCGAGCACGGACACGCTGCTCGGAACTGGTATAGTTCCCGATTCGTGGCATTCTTGAAATCCCAGCGGGCCGGGATATAGAAGCGATCGACGTCTCTGCGGTTGGACATTTCTCTAACCTAGCACCTTTCGGCCAGTTTGTGAAGCTTTTTCAGCAGTCTCGACCGCGACCTTCGACGTGCGTCTGTTCGACAAGGAATTTGTCCATGGCGGTCTCGATCCGAGCGCAAAATTCACGCTCGGCCGGCGTCGCCGCCGCAGGGATCGTTCGTAGTTTGACCACGAAAAATGCTGGTGGCAGAAGCGAAGCGATCGTGAGAGTGTCTCCGGAATGATCGGCCCTTCCGACGCTCTTGAGCCTGCTGGCGAGGCTTTCACGCTTCGCAGGCGGAATGTCCTGGTAGTCCCCGAAAGGCATCACCTTGCGGCCCATTCCGAAGGCGTACTCTACCAGTACGGGCGTCGTTTCGGTCAATTCCAATGTACGTTGCATTTTTCCCTCAAAGGCTGGTCCCCGGAATCGAACCGGAACACCCTCAGCAGTACGCCGAGGAGCACTCCCTCTAGGCTGTCACGCCCTTATGCTCACACCAGCCGCAATTTTCAGTCCCCGGAGTCGCAGCGGACCTCACAGACCGCACGGAACACGGGTCCCTTGACGAGATCGAGAACCGCAGAATCTTCGGTGATTCGATGTGACTTCTCGGTCACACGAAACTCTTGGCCGCAGCCGATCATGCCGACTTCCCAGAGCTTCTTGAGCTTTTCGTCCTTGATCTCGTAGTGCGTGAGCACCTCGTACGTGGCACTGTTGTAGCAGCGACCGAGATTCGCCGAGCCGATGAGGTTGATCTGGAGAGTGGTGTTCTTTTCCATTCCCTGAACCTAGCACCTTTCTGGTATTTTGTGAACCACTATCACCGACGGTAAAGGGTGACGAATTCTGCTCTCGTGTGCAGCCGGTATGCATCCGGCAAATCACGGCTGACGGGATTGAACCCACGGCGTCGGTCCCAATTCAGCCGACGAAGCTGGACGAAATCCTTGTCGAACATCACCACTTGGAAGTGATGGTAGTCGGCTTTGTCTTCGACGACGTGAAATCCCAGGCCCAGCTTGACGTTGCTCGGAAGTCCCATGGTTCAAATATATCCTCTCACGGGGTCAAAATAAACCATTTAATCAAATTTGAAGACGATGTAATATTCGGGCTCATCCTCGTAACGGTAAACCCGAGAGCCGTCCCCGTTTTCTCCGTGATCTGGTTGGAAAAGCCAACGTTCTGGCCTGCCTTCGCACCGAGGCCAGGTTTTCATCAGGGCGTCGAAAAAGCACTTCGCTTCGAATCTTACAGGCGTGGTGGTTTCTCGGCAATGCGCATACTGATCGGGCGAGAACCAGCACTCCGCATCCTCTACGCCAATGGCGAACTGAGCCATGGTTCTGTTACCACTCTTCCCGGCGCCAGGATGACTTGTGCGCCTTTTTCGAGCGCTTGTCCTGATGCATGCCGCCACCGGAACGCTGAATGGCACTGAGCGCCACCTGGGAGCGCTGCGAGCTAAATAGCTCGACCGTCGTTGGGAGCTTGTTCTTGGACTTGTTTTTCATTGGTCCAACAATATCCCTTTCCAAGACGAAATTAAACTATTTTCGTCCAGTAGCGCAAAGAAGCCAGTCGGCTCAATAGAGCCGAAAGTTTCGAGAATTTCTTGACTTTCAATGCCAAAAGTGAGAGAACGGCATGGTCTCTTTCCTTGGCATCCTTTATGCCAGCCGCAGCTTTGAACTGTTGCCAGCTAGTCTTTCGCTGGATCACGGCTGTTCCAGCAGGAAGAAAATCAAGCCACGATGCAAGCCGACGCTCTGTGCCGTCGTCTTCGACCGATAGAGGTTGTCCATCGTCACGGCATCGAGGTAGCGCTTCTTTGCGCTATCCAGCGCACAGGAGAGGATGTAGCTCTCTCGGTCCTTCGCTACGGGCCGATGAACACGAGTGAGAAGGTCTTCTGCTGTGTTTTCCATCACTTCGACTTTCTGCTGCTACAGGTTCGATTGTAGCACTCGAAACAATTGTAGTTGACCGGCACCGCAAAGAAGATCGCCTTGTAGACCTTCTTACAGACCGGGCAAGTGAATTCTTCTTCCTTCACTTCTGACGCTCGTTTTCGAGGTCTCGCTGGATCATCCGTTCGATGTAGCTGTCCTGCTTTGCCCGTTGCGACTTCGTGTGGGTCAACAGGCTCGGGAACACCGGAACGAGACGTCCGTTCGACTGACGAGCAGAGACGAGAGCAGACTTGCTGGTGTTGGTCGGCATGTCTTTGTTATACCTCGTCCTGGCTTTTGTTTAAACGATTACTCTTCGATTTCGTCTTCGATGCCAATGGCAGTAAGACGGACCTTCTGACACTCGACAGGCGAGAAATTGACTTCCACACTCTTGCCTTGGCCCGTGACCTCGTAAAGATCCCAGGGAGCTTTGAGGCCGACGAGCGTATGCATCGCCGATTCCATCGTGAGTGGCCCCGGGACTTCGGCCTCGAAATCGAAATCGTCCTTGGTTTTGCTGACGAAATGTGCCATGTTCACTCCGGAATCTGGAACGGTCCACTGACCGTGTAGTGGTACAGTGTGAGACCAGGATAGCCTCGACTCGCCGTCAGTGCAAGGTCTTCTGCTTGGTACTTCTTGATCTCGGTTTGAGCCGCATCCTCGGAAGTGAAAACGCCCTTCACCTCCACCAGCTTGTCGGGATGGGTCTCGGTCTGATGGACGACGTAGATTTCTCGCATGGCTTCGCTCCTGTCTTTTTTCTTGACTACCAGCCCTTGGCCGGCGGAAATGCGGGACCGGAATCCTTGCGGAAATCCGGGATCGTCAGACGACGCTTGCGGGCTTCCTTCTGCTGCGCCTGAAACTCCAGACTGTTGCAGCGGTGGCAGTCGTCCGAGAAGCAGAGGCAGATTTTGTTTCCGTTCTTCATAGTTCAAATATATCCCTAGTCGGGTTGGAAGTGAACTTATTTCTTTTGATCGTCGATACCCAAGAGCGCTGCAAGTTCGACGCAATCAAATTCGCCCCGCAAATGCTCAATTCGGTCATTGAGTATTCCAAGCAATTTCATCACCTTGTCCGTGTCATCGACCCCGGTCACAACCATGTCCGTGATCGTTTGCATCTGGCTCTTGGCAGATGAAAAATAACCGAGCAGGAAAAAGTCTACTGCCGTCTCGAGTTTGTCCGTTTTGCTCATTGTTCAAATATATCCCATTGCGGGCCAAAAGTAAACTCAATTAAAAGAAAAAGGCACCAGAGCCCTTCTAGGGATAGTGCCTCAAAAGGGTTGGTGTTTTTCTTTCGGAGAAGCGCAGTCCCCGATATCAGTCGTCGAAACCCCCATCCTCGTCACAGTCCTCGAAAAGACCGTCATTGGGGCCGTAGACGCTCTCCAGAGCGCTCTCGTGGTCCCCGTCCATGTCGTCGAACCGATCCTCGTCCCCGTAGTCGCAGTCGTCCCCGCTGTCCTCCTCGTCACCATCGAAGTCCCGATCCTCGTCCGCCTCTTCCGGGGCGAACAGGGCCGTGGCCTCGTCGAGATCCTCACCGAAGGAGCTGTCACCGTTCAGGAGCTTGTTCGTGTTGTCCATGGTTCAAATATAACCTTTCTTGCGAGGGTTGTGAACTAAAAAGAGAGAAAAAGAAACGTCCTCGGTAGGAATCGAACCTACGACCGACGGGTTAGAAACCCGCTGCTCTATCCGCTGAGCTACGAGGACTAGGAACCGACCCGAGCCTAGAAGCTCGGATCGCGACGGTCTTCGGCCTTTCCGAGAAAGAGGGAACCACCGTCACCGATGGCGCAGCCGACCTCGTAGAAACGTCCGTTCTTTCGGAGGGAGAAGGTTCGCACTCGGCCCTTCTCGCTGAACCCCACCTGACGGCCGTTGCGTTCGACCTGGACGATCTCGCCCGCATAGCTGTCGCAGCCGATGCAGTACGAGGCGGGCATGCCAACGGTCGGAACCAGGCGCTCGGTCTTTTCGTTTCTTTCCATCGCGACCTCCATGAATCAAATATAGCTTCGATGGGGTATTTTGTGAACTAAAAAAACGAACTATTATTCGACGCCCTGCTCGTAGAAACGCAAAGTCGCGATTCTATGATGAATCATGGCGTGCGTGTGCCGTCGTAGTTGCGTTCCGACGCCGAATTCGCTATCCCAGGTGTCCCGAAGGCGTTTCTTCCAAAGGTCTTTGATTTCTTTTCGGAGATCGTGACACTCTTGCTCGTTTTTCATAACGGGGTAGACCGGATTCGAACCGGCATTTGCAGTTCCGTTACGGGTAAGGACTTCGGTGTCCCCCCGCCTAATACCCCATGTTTCTACGTGAAGTCCGGGCAGTGCAGTGCCGCTGTCCTTGGCGAGAGCAAGCTCGGGCAGTGGATCGCTGCGTAGTTGTAGAGGTCCTGGTAGACCTGACCGTTCGTGGGCATTGCTGGCGCACACTGCCCGTAGGAGGCAAAGAAGCTTTCGAGGCACGCAAGCTCCTCGTGAGCAATCTCGGGGCATCCTGGAGCCGCCACGGCAGCCACAGCGCCATCGTGACACTTCGCTCGGTCTGCGTCCGAAACCTCGTGGTCCGGCTGCGTGCAAGCGAACGTAACGTCGAGCATGGCCACGCATTCGCCCGTGAGCTGATCCGTCTCACTTGCCGAGGCCGAGGGTTGACCGCACGCTGAGAAGATCCCGGCAGAGAAGAGGAAAAACAGGGTGATTCGGTTCGTCATGGTTCTAATATATCCTCACGTGGGGAGGAAGTGAACTGTTATTCTTCGTACATTTCGGCCCAAAGCGAGGCATAAGACTTGGCATAATCTTTAGCCAGATCGGCTTTCGTATGACGAGTCTCGGTCTTCCACCTGGAGCGCAATCCCGAATGTCCCAGAATTCCTAGAAGAAAAAGGGAGGACCCGCCGATTCCGCAGAGGCCAATGTAACTTGGCGAATAGCCTTCTGTCTCCAGCGTTCGGTCGCACATGAGACGGATCTGATGCTTTTCGTATTCTGTGAGCTTAATCATTGTTTTAGCCCGAAATTAAACGGTTTTTAACTCCAACTAGCATTGCCACGGAATTATGGAAACCGAAACCGTTCGTGCGTCAAGCAGATCCGAGCACGACACAACAGAACCCGGCTTTCTTCAGAAGCGCCTGCACCAATGTCTGTTGCCGAATTCCAGTATATACCAGTCCTCGAAAGAAGTAAACCTCTTAAATGACTTTGGGCCCCAAACCCTTATTTTCGGTGAGCGTTACGCATCGCCTACGATTAGAGTTTGAGACCCTCGGTCTATTTATCACAAATTATTAGTTTTTTATTAGTTTTTGTCAATGGGTACAGGTAGCGGTTTGAAGTTCCATTTCCCTGTGTCACTTTTTGGCATGGAGCCTTCGGCTCATGATCCGTTGCTCCCCATTTCTACAGTCTTTTTTTTGTTGTGTTCGGATTGACCGGGCTTTCAAGCCCGCATCATCGGACCATCACGTGCGTGATTTAGCATCGTATTATTCCTCTTTGGAGTCTCTGTCGGGACATCACAAGGCCGCCACTCATGGGTCGGCTACAAAGGAACGTCTGCTAGCGCAAGGTTGGTACCCTCTTTCTTGGGAAATGCTAGGGTTGTGGTCTAGAACGTTATCAAAAGTCAGGGTCGGAGTCAAGCTCCAGTCTGCGTCCAGATTTCTCACGTGAGTATTCCATCACGATTTGCTCTGGATGGCTTTTCGGCCAGCTCCCTTTCCTTTGACTCTTTCTTTCTACCAGAACCAGGAACCGATTTGAACTGTTTTGTCGACTTACCGGACCCGCTGGATTCTCACGTAATGGCGACCGTCATCCGTCATCCCTTTCGTGAGTCGGGTGACATGCTCGTCATTTCGAGGCGCAAACCCCGGATTGCGGTTTTCGACGAGCTTGCCCGAAGGCAAGCGAATCATCGGCCATCGGTGCTCGTAGTAGCTCTGCGGAAGTTCCGGTGCCATCAAACTCTTGGAGTGGCTCATTTTTCCTCACAAAAAGGGAGCGGGGCAGCAAGGCTATGTTTTTCTCCTACACTGCCCCCGCATAATCACACCGGGACTCGAACCCGGAGTGTCCTGACCCATACGACAGGACGTCCCACCCGAGACTGCGACACCATGGCGGGCCCGCTTTATATAGACACTCCACGAGTGTCCCGAGCCCGCCACATCATTCGTTGTTGTTCAGCTCGCCTGGCCCTCGGCCTGGACGGGCACCCAGCGGCTCACGCAGCCCCGCTTGACCAGCTTCTGCACGTCGGGCATCGAGTCGCCCGCCGCCTGGTACTTCACCTTGTTGAAGGTCTGACGGTCCTGGAGGCCCACCGGCTTGACCGCACGCTTCTGCTTGCCATTGCTCATGTTCGTATCTCTCTTTCTTTTCGATATGTGGAAGGTTTAGGAACAGAACGAACCGGGAAAGTTTGAGGGAGGACAGAGGGAGAGAGGTTTCTTTTTTTCTCTCTTCTCTCTCTTCCCCCGACTTCTTTGTTATACTTCAGGTCAGGTCTTTAGTGAACCTATTTCGATTTTCTTTTCGGTCAGTCGCCGTACGTGGCATGTCCGGTCCGGCTGGAATAAGCCGGATTGATCACACGGACCGAAATCGTCCAGAACAAGAAGTATGCCGTGATGATGAACCAGTTCAGGCGATCATGCCGGGTTGTCAGACCGAAGGCGATCGAACCACCGTGAATGATTCGAGTCTTGATGCCCCAGGCTGTCGATCGAGCCTCAAGATCCGCCGGATAGTTGAAATCGTAGGTCTTGCGCTTGGGAACGATTCGCTCGATGATTGGCTTGGAGCTTGCACGGTACATCAGAGCTTCTCCTGACCATTTTTGGTCACGTACTTGTGCACGGACTGATAGTATTCAGGCTTGGCAGCGCTGAAAAAGGTGGGGGTTTTCGCCAGGGCAATTGCGGTGTCCAGATCCTCGGCGACGACCTCGACCTCACGATATTCGGTCTTTTCGATGAGAATCTTGAACTTGTAGCTCATTTTGTGCCTCAATGCAAACATACGCCGTAATAGCGTTACTTTGAACCGGATTTCATCAGACTGACGAGAAATTCTTTTGTGCTGATACAGCCCGAAAAAGAGCCATAATACACTGCACGAGGCGTTTCTCCGGGAATTGATACCAGGACGAAACAGCGCTCGATTCGAAGGTCAGTGTGTGGCAGTCGGCCACAACCGTTGTGCCATCCGTGATCGCTGGTGACTTCGAGAGTCGACCCGTTGATCACTGTTTTGTACGGATCGTCCATCTCTAGACACTCTAGCACAGGTCAAAGAGAATTGAAAGCTTTTCTTCACTTATTTAGCACGACCTCGAAAGTGTAACGTTCCCAGATAGTTGGGAATGTTTCTTTGCAGAGGGCGACCATCGCATCGAAATCGAGTGTATTTTCGCACAAGAACGTGCTATGAGACCCGGGCCTGGTATCAACAGTTCGGTCCCAAAAGGAAATTGCAGTCCAGCCATCCTTCTGGTGGAAAGCTGCACGTCCTTGAATTTGTGGACCTTTTGGACAAAGTCCAGTATCTACTTGAATTCCCCAAGGGATTTGTGTTACCGTGTCGGACCATCGAGGCTTTGAAAAGCCCTCGGACCAAAAGTAATGCCCTTTGTCCCGATAGCAACCGAAGTAGAGGATTTTCATTGGATCACATCCAGGTTGCATCATTGGATCACATCCAGGTTGCAGGTGCAAACACGTTCAAGCTATTACAGTAGCTATTCATTGTGTGCCAGGCGTTTTTGGAAATTATGCCATGGAGCTGGCCTGCATACCACTCCGTGGCCGCAATAGTATTGTCAAGATCTTTTCGACCCAGGTGACAGTCTGGCGTCAATCCTCTTGCAGCGAGGATTTCTGTCATTCTTTTGTCGCCAATATGAGCTTCACCTACACCGCCCTCACTAATGGCGGTGACAATTTGTCTCACAGTTCTAACGAATTCGCGGTCTTCTGGAAGTAAGTGCACATTATATGTGTACCACAATTCCAGGTCAGAATGAACCGATTTTCAGCCCACACGGCTGGGGTACGTGGCAATGCCGTTCCGCTCGTTCATCTTGATCGCCATGTCCAGGGGACGAGAATCCCAACGAAACCAGACTCCTGCGGCCGAGCACTCACCCCACAGTCGGCCATCGTCTCGGAGGGTCTGCTCGTAGACGCTTCTCGTTGCGATGGCACAAACCTGCTCGTTTTGCTGCATTCCCATTTCACTGCGCTCCATTCGTGTTTTGCTCGACGCCAGTCTGACGGGTCTTGAGACCGAAGGCGCTCTGCGCCGCCTGGAAACGACGGCAGACCACATTCTGCCCCACGTGACCATTTCGTGCAAGGGTTTTCAGAACCTTGGCCTTGGCTTCCTCGGGGCTCTCGGCGAGGATGTTGACCGTGAGAGAAACCTGGAAGAGTTCGTTGCTCATTGTTCAAGTATAGCCATTTCAAGACTAAAGTGAACAAAATACGAAAAAAACCTCCACCAAAATTTAGGGGGGTGGGGTACCCGAGGTAGAATTGCCCGCCGTGGAGTTGAACCACGTTCCATCCACTAGTAAGATGGTGCCTGCCCTGTTCAGCACAGAAGGCTGCGGACTAGAAATTAATTCAGCTTGAGATCAGCAAGCGACTGGTTTAGATAGCTGATACGCCACCCGCTAAGTTGACCAGACCTCTCGATCTCCATCAGCCTGCCTCCGATGTTGATGAGCACCTCGTGCGAGCAGTTCGTTTCGGCGGCCGCCTCGTAAAGCAAGCCCCAAACGACGTATTCGATCTGTTCTTTCGTCATGGTCAGACCTTGTGGACTTGCGTCATCACCCAAATCAAATCGGCAACTTCCGCTTCTTCTTGCCCTTCCTGGGCTGCTTGAAGCGCACGAACAAGAAGACGCCCAGCCGCAGCAGGCATGTTTACTGCAATCACTTCCATGCGATCTGCACCGCCACTGTCGCTCATCTGCGTTTTCAGTTGCTCGATCCAGTTTTGTTCGTTCGACATTGTTTGAATATAGTCCATTTGAAAACAAAAGTGAACTAAAATCGTTACTTCCAGGTATCGGGGTCTTCGCCAAGCTCCACGATAAGAGCTTTGGATTGCTCCTCTGTGAGCTTCTCGCTTGTCTGCTTGAGAATGCGTCCGAGGGACGCACACCCGTTGTCTCGACTAGCAGCCAAGCGGCCCGCCGCGATCGGGTCCTTTACTGCATCGAGTTCCTCGTGCGTCCAAATTTCCAGAACTACAGTAGTTTTGTAGGCCATTGTTTGAATATAGTCCATTCAAAAACAAAAGTGAACTAAAATCAGAAGACGATCTGATCACCGAAGGGCGACACGTAGTTGGTTCCACGAAGCACGCACTGAAGTGAATCTCCGTTTGGAAGGAGCACCGAGACCTTACGGCCGTCGTCCGAGATACCAATCACCTGAACCTTGAACGGGGCGACACCAGGCGCACGAAGCGTCACAGAGGCACCGTTATGGCAGGGTGCAGAAACCCGAGGAGCCGAGGGAAGCGAGCCGATTTCCATGTTTTTATCGAGATTCATTGTCAATCCTCTTCGTTGTGGACTCGGTCGATTCGACCATAGAGACCAGCATCGCGGTCGGTCACGGTGCCGTCAGGGTTCACGATCACGGTGACATCACCGTCTGCCTCACAGAAACCCTCGAAATACTTCGAGTTCTCTTCGGCCCGCATGTATGTGTCTCGCTTCTCTTTCGTGGTGAAAAAGAGAGGATACGCAGAACCATCACCGCCGCTCTGGACGTAGTAGTAGAGAGTGATTTTCATTTCAGCAGCCCCCGGAAGCAGATGATGGCGTGGGATTTGCCTTGAGTTCCTGATTGATCTCGTCGAACATTTCCTTGTTCGAAGCGTAGATGCGATGAGCCTTGTTCGCCACGATGCGCAGAACGGCCTCGGGCGGCTCGCTAGCAGTGAGAAGATGCGTAGCCACCATCTTCGTGGCCTCTTCGGCAGTGTCGGCTTCGACCGTACACTCCACCATCACAAGGAACTTCTGTTTCGACATGGCTCTGTTGTACCACAGCAAGTTGGGAAAGTAAAGCTATTTACGACGCTTCCGGTGCTGATAAACGTCGGCGAAAGCCTTCAAAACAATAACGCAGATCGAGCCAGTCAGCTTGACTTCTTCTACGATTTTGTCCTTGACTTTACGCAGCGTTTCCATTACTTTCTTCGATTCTTACGGGTTCGGTACTGGTCGTACATTTCCAGTGGCCACGTAACAAACAGAAGCGCCAAAGTCTGAAAAAACCTGGCATACTCACCAGACTTTTCCTTGACTTTTCGCAGAGTCTTCATCAGTAAATTACCGGCTCTTCGCCCTGGAAAAGCACAGCGACTCGGTTCTTGACCGAAGTCATAGGAGGAAAATCACGGGTTTCGATCGAGTGTCGAACCACCACGAGTTCTGGATTGGTTCTTGCCTGATGCTTGGGCGGAAGCAGCGAGATCTCTTCTGCCGTGAAAGGCGTTGACTTTTCCACACGAGTCACGTAGGTTCCCCGCTTGAAAAAGGCCGGATAGTCGTTCCAGTTGATGCCCTTCTCGTGGAGCATTTCCTGTTTCTCTGCACCCGTCTTCCCGTGAAGAGCCTTGTGCGAGAAATAGCCCTGTGCAGCCATCGAGATCGAGTTCTTGGTGGCATCGATCTCACGCCACAGAAGAGCGTTTGCGGCCTCCGTGAGAGTTGGCATGGTCCATGCACGAGAATCGAAGAAGGCGAGCTTGCCAGCCTTTTCCGGCAGACGCTCGGGGGCAAGCCTGTTGAAATGAGCCGTGGCAACCGCAGCCGTCATCGAAACGGTCTTCTGGATGCGCTGACCGAAGTAGGTCTCTGCCGCTCCTCTGGGCTCGTACATCACGAGAGAGATCTCATCGGACTGTGTGTAGCCCACGAGAGCATTCGTCTCGGCCACGAGGATCTTGGTGACGTCAACCATCAGACCAGAGAGACGCTCGTCGTACGGCCTGTGCAAGCCCTTGGTCCACCGTGAGAAGCCACGCCCATCCAAGCGGATGCAGACAGGCGCACACGGAAGGAAACGACGGCCACCTTCGGCCATTTCGTATTCTTTCATCCTATTTCCCAAACTATCGGTCTTATCGGACATGAATCCAGGTCTTTCTTTTCACGATCGACTGCATTGTCGCAAATGATACATTATATTTTCTTGCTAGAGCACGCATCGAATCAGGTGATGCTCGAATTTTTCGTATTTCATCCTCGGTAAATTTGGCATTGTGATGCTTTCTACCACGAGGATGTTTTTCTGGATTTTTTTGAAAGGTTTGTCTTCCTTTTTTGGCCATGTCTATGGCGTTATCTTTACTGGTTCCAAGAAATAAGTGAGTTATCTCATAACAAGGAGGATTATCGCACTTGTGCAAAACCTTCATTCCTGCCGGAATGGGTCCATTATACTCCTCCCAAGTCAATCTGTGAAGATATTTTGTTTTTCCACCAGACCATTTTTGACCATACCCAGCCGAAGAACGAGCTTTCGTCCATTCCAAACAGGGTTTTGGTTCATTTTCCATTCGCTAGGCGCCACCAGTCTTTGTCTTTTCCATGGAAAGTTTATTATACAGTAAGTCAGGTTGAATGTCAACCATTTTCACCAAGCTATACCTTCGGCCCTTGGCGGCATGCGGATGTCAAGCTCTTTGACTGCTGCTTTATACAGCTTTTCAGCATCTTCACGTGCCTTTTTCTGTTCCGATGACTCGTGAACAAAAGCACCTGGCGGACCACCAATGGCGATGATCCGAATCAATTCGGAGGTCTTCATGAACTTCATTTCTGGCATAGAAATATTCTATGCCATCACAGTTCAGAAGTCAACCGTTTTCAGATAAACGTTCCGCCGTCCTTGAACTTCGGCCGCCAGTTGTTTGGCGTACCACTCCAGCCACTCTCGTTGATGGAGTTTTTCATGCTATCGGTCAGGCAGTCGAACGGGATTTCGTACATCCGCAACGGGCGTTCGGGACCGATGTATCCGCCATCGTAGGCTCCACGGGCAGATGCAGCCTTGGTACGCTGGATGCAAACGTCTCGGTCTGCAAAGAGGTTCCAGCCCTCGTCCCGCTGCCCGAATTCGACTTCGATCCACTGGACGCCGAAAACGGTCTTCATTTCCTGGGTCTTTTTTGGCATACTTGGAGTATAGCCTAGACAGGCAGGAAAATCAACCGTTTTTTACCAGCCGAAATCGTTTGGTGCGTAAACCTGCGTATGCGTTCGAATTACTCGTCGAAGGTCTGTGCTCGGTGCATCCAGATCCGTTTCGGAGACACGAATGAAGAATCGCCACTCGTTCACCGTTGCAGGAACGCCACGATGCACGTCCCACCAGTCGAAATCGATCGCCGTACAGGTTGGAGACGAAATCGTCGGGGGCTTCAAGTCGTTGACCTGAACCGTGATATCACGATAGAGTGCCGTTGTATCCCAAGAAGGATTGCGGGTCAACTCCAAAGGTCCATTCACGAATTCGGTCAGACAGCCAACTCCGGTTACAAGCATATGGAAACGGGTTCCACGACCGGATTCCTCGATTTCCACCTGTGCATCCAGGTTCGGAACATCCCTGTTGCTCTTGGCATGCTTATGATCGCCCCTTGGAACGCCATCCGTATGCCATCCCGGAATCGCAGGAGTCCAACCAGGCATCAGCATGTGGACCTTGGAATCCACGACCAGATACTTCCGGTCCCCACGGATGTTCATGGCTCCGATCGCCGCTCGGGTAAGCTCCCCGCCGTAGCGTAGAGCATCCTCCATCGAGGCTCCGATCAGACCGAGAGTGTTTCGAACAAGCTCCGAAGAGGGCTGCTCGATGGTCCGTCCGAATCCAAGCGGCGTTCGGTTGAAGAGCATGGTCAGATCGCGACGCCCAGGTGACGCAGGACCATCACGATCACCCAGCAGGCCGCAGCGAGCACGCCCAGGCTGATCGAGAGCGAGAGCACGGCGAAGAACAACCAGATCGCTCCTCCGAGAATGAGGCCACCGAGACCACCACCAACAACCTTCGCCGCAAAACGACGATTCTCACGCTGATTCATGAACATTCCTCTATCCCTACCTTTCATCTTCGTTATAGCCCATCCTGGACTATAGTTGAACTATTTCTTTGCTTTTTTTGCTTCTAGAGCAGCGAGCACGAAAACGGGATCGATGGCCGTTGCGTGCGGGCCATCCTTCACTTTGTCCATACCGGAGAACGTACCATTTCGACACGGAATGTCTACTTGCTTGCAAATCCAAGCAATCCACCCGTGACCCGTGTGGGTGCCCTCGGGCGGTTTGTACTTTGGGTCTGTATCGAGATGCGCCACCCTGAAAAGCTCTTTCCAAAGCTCCAACGGTGTGATTTCAGGCTTCCTGGAAAGCCGATATTCGAACCAGGCCAATCCCGGTTCGCAAGCACCAAGACTTCGAAAGTATTCCAGAAGTTCGACGGAAGTCATGTGGGTCCCATGAGCAAAGCCCCGGCAATCAAGCCAAGCGCAACACCCATCACGAGACCCATGATCCAAGCGAGAAGCTCTCGGTTGATCACTTCGATTTCGTCGTACTTCTTTCCGTTCCAGTCATTGGACATGGTTGAAATATATCCTATTCGGAGTTAGAAGTGAACCGTTACTTCCACTCGGTCCGCTCACGCTCACGGACATCCATGTACGAAGCCTCTTGAGCAAAGCTCGCCTCGACTGCTTTCGCTTCCAGCTTGACAATCTTCGCCTTCAATTCAGTCACTTCCGCTTCTGACCTCTTGAGGGATTCTCGGAGTTCTTCGAGCGTGTCCACGGCCTTGTCGCCCCATGAATTCAAGCGCTCGTGCTCGCTGGTAAGAAAGATTACCTGCCGTTCCGCAGACTCGGCACGCTCACGAAGTCCAGTAGTTTCGACCTCGTTACAGATCTTCGCTTGCTCGATTTCGGCAAGCAGTTCATCCACTTCGGCCATCGTGGCAACGGCGTGACAGCCGAGCTTGTGATGCTTACGAAGAATTGCAAGTCTTTCGGGAGTCATTTCAGTAATGCGTTTCTTCCGAGCACTTCTCGCACTCGGCAGTCTTGATATCGCTCATGTAGCGCCGACCTCGGAACCAGCCTTCCGGCAAGCTGTGATCATCGATCGCCAAGAATTCATTGTTCTTGGTTGTTACCGTATTTGCAACAGCCCAATACGTTTCCTGCTTTCCACAGTACGTACAGGTTGCTCGACACTGGATCTCGATCTGCATTCAGGGATAATATCGCAGACCCGAAAGAATGTCAACCCAAAATCGTTTCGGTGTCATATGCACCAGAAAGACCACTGAATGGTGCACGACGATCTCGAAGACGTAAACCGTGTGTGGCCATAAAGTACCATCGTTTCATCTGGCGTATCGCCATTCGATTTTTATTCTGTCGTTGTAGCCAAACCCAGGTCACTCTACGCAGCCACCGAGGTCGCAACGATTCGTCAAGCCAATGTCTTGGTTTTGGTTCAGATTTGACAACAGTGCGATACATATTCGACTCTCAACTCTGATGCAAAGGCAAAAGAAGTCGCCCGGTCTTCGGGTTCACCACGCAGAGGTTTTTCAGATCCACCCACACCACATCTTGCCAACGACCTCGGCCATCCTTACGGTCAGATGTTCGCAGACCGCAATTCACACCGTAGATCGTTTCCTTCATGTAGAAAAGGGTTCCCTGAGTGCCCTTGCGGACCTTCCGACCCTTGACCACACGAACCAGGCGACCATGCTTGATCGTGCGCCTGTCGGTCTCGTAGCGCAGCCAAGCATTATCCCGCTCGACTTCCTGCATACGAAAAAGATTTCCGCAGAGCCAGGCTTCCCAGGCGGCGAAAATCTCGTGGCTGGCATTGACTCGGGGTGTTACCTCACAAGTCACTGTCTCGAAGCGTTCCCCGTTCCAGAAGATGGCTCGAATCTCGGGGCCTACGAAGAAGACCTTCACAACCGAATGGGCTGGAATGAACATGCTCAAAACATATCACCAAGCCGCATCATTGTGAACTTTATTTAGATCCGTTCGAACCACACGAGACTGTCACTGCTGCCCTTGGTGTCTGACCACAGATGATTTGGAAAATGGCCAAACCACTGGTAGCGGTCTTGTGTTTCGTTGTAGAGTCGTTCCAGAACCAGCTCGGGACTGGACGTCATCGGCATGTCCAATTCCCCGGTCCTGGCGATGATATCGCCTTCCCGGATTTCTCCTAGACGTTGCCTGAATCGACAACCGCCATCGGCAGCATCTTCTCCGTGGCTGGGAAGCGTCAGCAGAGCCCGATACCTGGGAAGCTCGGGGACCACCGGAGTTTCGGCCTGAGCCAACTCGGGCAGGAAACAGATACCCACGCCGACTACGAGAGACTTGAGGAAGGTTCTGCGCTTCAACATAGTTCGGTTATATCACGAGAAGGGCTACGATTGAACTGGTTTCACGCAGGAAGCACTCCAATAGCCAATGTCACCGAGCTTGGTGCAGAAATCCACAGTAGCATAAGGATCGTCGTGCAAGAGTCGTACCTTGCGTTGTTCGCCTTTGCCTCCAATGTAGACGCCATGGACCAATCGCAACTTACCCGGACCCTTCTTGATCCGGGCCGAGCCTCGTTGAACCAGAACGTGTGTTCCGTAGCGCATTTTATAGCCTCTTGGGGCAGATGCACCTGCGCTCACCAGAGCCCTCACGATAGGTATTGTTGCACTCGACTGTATGACGCTCGCCGAAGGCGTTGACGATTCCCGTCACACGAACGAATTGAGTCTCCCGGGTTGGATCGTCCGTGGCATCATCGCCCTTCTTGATCATTAGTTGCACGTGCTTGATTGCACTGCGCTCGTCCTCGGCATGAATTTCCATCGTGGTCTGAATGAAGAAGCTACGCATTTTTTACTCCGAAGATTGTGTCTCTGGTGATGGTGATGAATCCAAGCACCAAGGTGCCCAGAGCATACAACGGACGTACACGAAGCACGTAAGTCGCAGCCACGATGATTGCGATCCAGGTGATGCTCGTGAAGAAGAAGTTCTTGACTGCTCGACCCATAGAGCGAATATACCACTCATCCTTATAGGATTGAACCCAAATTCAAGTTATTCGTCGTCGTCGAGCCGGAGCAGGGCGAACAGACCAGTCGATTAGAATCGCCGCAGCTTTTTCTGCATCAGTTGCAGGCGGGCATTTTGCATCAGATTCTAGCTGTTTGAAAATTTCCGCTGCCACTTCACGTTCGAAATCACTAATCATTCCGTTGCGAAGTGTTGTTTTCATTTCCTCGGTAATAGGCTCATGTCTACGAATGATCCGGTTAGCTGCCGAAGCAATTAGGCAAGCCTGTCTCGCATGAAGAAATGGAACGTCCATTTTCCGAATATACCAGAAGCCCAGGTCATTTTCAACCCAAAAAGTAAAAGGCGGGACTTGACGGCCCCGCCTCCTACAAAGCTCTATATGACGTTCAGGCTGCGGAGAGTGCCGCCGCAGGCGCAGCCTCTTCCGGCGTCCAGGCGAGGCGCACGGTGCCCTTGAAGCCCATCCGACGAGCCACCGAGAAGAACACTCGATGGAGCGCACGTGCCGTCTCGGCTCCACGACCGACGATCATCGCGATCTCCGACTTCGGTCCGCTGATCTCGACGAGGATGGAATCCAGAGGACGACCATCGTTCGCTTCCTCGTAGCCCACCTTGACCGAGAGCGAATCCGGGTCATTGACAAGGAGGTTCAGCGTGTCCTCGACGTACTCGGAAAACTCCGAGAAATCATCGTTCGACAGGAGCTTCACGCCTTCGATTGCCTTGCTGTTGATCTTCGTCACCATAGGAATAGATACTCGCTTTCGTTTTTTTGAGGAACCACTTTAGTTCCTCGACACTCTTGGTTATAGCAAAGGTCCAGATTTTTGTGAACCAATTTCAGGTTTCGTCTTTGCGCTGTCCATCGCCAGCTACAAAGCGAACCGCTCTCCGGGAGGGAGTAGCAACAACAATGCCATTGCCCTGACCACAGGGTCGGAACTGAAATCGGCCACGCTGCCGCTCGATGATGGCCCGAGCTTCCTGAATCGAACCTGCCTCGACTTCGACCTGAAATTCCTGGACCTTCTGTGCCGTGATCTGATAGCGTGCCATTCTAGCCTCCTGTTATGCGGTTGTTGTCGGAATCTGTCGCACCAACAGGAAGATCCGAAAGCCAACCATTGTTACGAAAACCAGACAAGCACCAACTAGGCCACGATCAACGATCCGAGGAGCCAAGCCGGCAATGATCAGACAAATGGTCGAAAACGTGAAGAGTTCGACCTTGATATTGCGAATGTTTTCCATGGCTTATCGAGCCACCCACACACGCTTGAAGAAGAACGTCTGCGGCTCGTCGTGGTCGCGTCCCATGTTTATGGCCACCAGCTCCCAGCCGACCTTTCCAAGCTCGTTCAGCTCGTACTCGTTCATGCCAGAGTAGCCAGAACCAAAGACAACCTTGTACTCGTATCTCATGGTATCTCCTAGAAATTTCACCCGTGGGGCGGTCGGATTCCCAGGAATCGCCAGGCAACCCGAGGAATTTCCTCACGGACGGACGTATCGAGATTGCGCATCGCCGCCGCAGCCAGGGCATCTTCCTCACAGGAGAGATAATCTGCGATGAATTCGATGTCGCTCTGATCGTCTCGTGCGCACTTACGCAATGCCGGGTCCTTCCGACTGCAAGCCTTCGCACTGTACTCTGCGGCGAGATCACGAAGCGCCTGAACTGCCTTTTCTCGTTCGGCCTTGCGGTCCCTGGGTCGCTGCGATTCGATCTGCGTCCGAAGAATTTGGATAACCCTTACGTATTCAGGGTTTGGATTGTTCGATCTGTCAGACACGAGCGGCTCGGCCCAATCGAGAAATTGCTCGACAGAGGCCAGATTGTTCTCGCTGATCGAGACAGTGAAGATTCGTCCGGGGGAAGGCATGGCTCAAGTATATCCGATTCTGTGAGCTTGTGAACCCATTATCAGGTATTGACGACTCGACCGTTCTTGATGTACTGATGCTTTCCGACCACACGAAACCTCGTGGGCACCTTGGCATCAGTCTGAACATGCTTGACGCCCAAGCGATCGAGGGTCGTCTGTAGCTCGGACTGCTGCGATTCGACGAAGAATCGTGCCTCGTCGATGGAACCAGCTTCGACTTCGACTTCCAGCTCGACGATCTTGTGCACACGAAGACGATAACGAGCGACACGTTGATTGTCTGACATAGGACTACTATCTCACAGAAATGCGGGTTTTAGAACTTAATTTCCGAAGAAATCTTGAGAGCGATGCCTTCCCAATCTGCTGGCTGACCTTGTCGGGCAACTACGGAAGATTTGATATCTCTGTAAAGTCTCTCGTGGACCCAATGCATCAGTCGGTCAATATTAATTCCATATCGAGTGCAAATTTCATTCTCGCAAGGATCAATCAGCATCTTGAGCTGAGGTCCTCGAAGTGTTGGATACGACAACATAATTCTTTCCGTGACCTCATTGAGTTCATCACGGGCAGCAATTAGTGTAGGATTCTCGAGGTCGGTGTAGTCAACGATCACGATCGTCCTAATGTCGAGTAAGCAAACGCCCAGCCAATGAGCCATCCAACCGTTCCCAAAACCATCACAAACAGCAAGTTGTAAATGGCAGTTGACAAGGTGAATGGAATGCCCACGAGTGTAAGCACGAAAGCTGCAAGCAAAAAACCAAACGTCTGGAATCCAAGCATTCGGATCCAGCCCAGGGCCATGCGCTTGATGATGCGCTTGATATTGTTACTTTTTGTCATTCGCATTCCAGGAGCGATATAGGGTCAGAAACAACACACCGCCCATTACTCCGACGATCTGGGCAAGGCAAACGATAAGCCAGACGGCTAATAGTTCTACTATCGGTATCGACCATCCAAGTGCAAGTAATACCGCAGAAGCCACAACGAAACCAGCAGAGGCATAGACAATTTGTCTGCTGATCATTCGGTCTACAGTGTTTTTATAAGTTTTATATTCCATTGAGCCCAGAGTTTATTTTACTCCAAGTTCACAGCGGTTTGAACATATTAATCTTCGCGAGGTCTTCCTTCAACAAAACTCGGTGAACGAATTTCGTGGAAATACAGCGAAGAAGTCCAAGCTCCGGACTCCAGATGTCAATGTAGACTACGGAAGGGAATTTGTCAATGTTACCACAGACTTCCCCGTAGAATTTACGACCGAAATGGACAAACTTCACCGTCTGTCCGATTTTCAGTCTATTTGCGGCAGGAATTTGCATTACGATCTCATCGGATTGCTTCGGCCAGTGGCGAGCTTGATCTCGTGACCGTACTTCCATCCACGCCGCCAGGCAGCGTTCGTGGCTGCCGAAACCGGATCCACGACCCACTGGTAGCGATCCTTGGGGTCTCGCATCCTCATAATGAAAGGTCCGCCAGGATTGGGCTTGCCGTTGTGGGAATAACGGTCCACCTCCCAAGCGTCGGGCCACGTGATACCACAGTGGTACCCTTCCAAGAAGCCCAGCATCACCTTCCGAGGAATCCCGAGGCCGTACTCGATCAGCGGGGTTTCCGTTTCCGGAGCGCACATGATCTCTTCGATCTGCTCGTCCGTCATCGTTGACCACTCGTGGGCGGAACCTTGAATCGCTGCGTATCTGGACATATTTTCTTTATACCCGAAGATTGAGGTAATGTGAACCCAATTCTTTCACATTCGATGCTGCGGCCAGATCATTCCTGCAAGATTTGTCTTGACGTCCCACACGTCGCCCGTGTTGAATCGATTGAAGTTGTCCAGTGTGTTTGCTGGATATGTCCAGTGGTCTTGATTTTGCACGAAACCGACCTCGTAAACCTGGGTCGTCAGAATGCGTTGTGTTACCGAGCCATCGGTCTGAAACCGACTACCCCAAACCACATTGTGATCAGAGCCACTCGTGATTTCTGTATCAACGTGGAGCCATTCGTAGAAGTTGTAGTTGCACCAGTCATCGTAGACTGGACATTGATCATAACACGTGTCATAGGCCGTTTCCGTGCATGAATCGTAACAGGTATCACATTCATCACTGCACGAAGAATAGCCGTTGCCTTGGCTCGTGCAATGCGGATGACACCGACAATCATGCGGATGACAGTCGTAGGAGCGTGGATGAGGATTACAGTCGTGCGGATGACAGCTTTCGGTTCCACGTTGCCGAGTCTCACACGAGACATTGAAAGCATCGACAGGATGGCCCCAGCCCTCACCATCCCGTGTGTATCGCTGTTGAAGCTCTCTCGTGTACTGCCAATGAACGGTCGAAACCGTAGCTGCATGCTCGTGTGGCATGAATACCCACACAGCTAGAGCAATAGACGAGCCAAGAGCCAGGACCGCCAGAAGCATGAATAGAGCGCTCTTGTTGCGCTCGGGACTGTAAACCGGATTGCCACCACGGGGCCGAGCAGTCGGCGGAGGAATTTCCAGAGCCGGATCCTCGAAGACAGGCGGATTTCGATAATCGCCCTCGGAAATCACCTTTCGTGCTGGTTCTGGAGCAAGCGTCAGGGGCGTTCCAGCGGGCGGATTAAGCCCACCTGGCTCCGGCAGATCCGGCGTCTCCTGGAGGCGTTCACGTGAGGAACCGCATTGCTGACACGTAGACCGCCCTGCACGGTTGTCGAACCTGCACCAAGAGCAGGACCAGTTTGCTCCAGCGTTCGCTTCTGCAAGCTTCACAACGTCCGTCACGGGTTTCGTGGTGTCGCCCAGGTCATACTTCTCGCTCTGGTCCTTGGGATTTCCACAGGACGAGCATGTCATGTCGTGGCCCTTGCAGTTGTGCCCACAGGAGCTACATTTCCACGTGTTCTCGACAGTCCAGGACCTTCGACGATGTGACATGTTATTTTCTGTCCGAAATAATGCGGGTCGCCTCGATATGGTCAAGTAACTGTTGCAGTAGGTCAATAATTTCGCCGAAGCCTTTTAGGTCTTCGCACTCGATTTCTACCGACTTCTGAATTTCCGCAAGCCTCTCATCTGAGAGTAGTTTTATGGGCCTTCCCCTGTCGTCCGTGAGCATAGCTCTTTATACCAAAGGTTCAGGCGGAAATCAACTATTTTCAGAGCAATCCACGTTCTCTGTATTCGTCCTCGACCGCTTTGAGCAAACGTTTCAAGAGCTTGTCGTCCGCATAAACGAAACGGACTGCGATTTCGCTATGAACAACCTCTTTGCCCTTTTCGTCCATCTTTTGCAGACTGACGGCACCGTTGGACTTGTGGAATACGAGTTGGTTACTCATAGTGAAAGAATAATGGAAAAGATAACGAAAGTCAACTATTTTAGAGGCTTGGAGCCAGAGAAAATGACACGGATCTTTCCGAAATATGGTGCAAAATACTATTCTCGTAGCGAAGCTGCTCTCGTGTCTTCTCACCAGAAGCAAGAGCTCTTTCATCCGCATCCCGAAGAGCTTGCTTTCGAGCAGCAATTTCCTCTGCACTAATCGTGCCGGAGTTCACTTTTTTTTTCGTGAAGCCGCAATGATTGCCTGGATCCCGGCCCTGGAACGCCTCACGACTGCCGTGGGAAGACTGTGGAACTTGTTGGGATTATGAGATCCGTAGTTGATTGACCACGCCCACCAGGCCCAGCGCTTCCAACGCAGCTTCCACTTGCGCTCTTGAAGAACAAGCTTATTGTAATCGAAAAGCTTGCTTTCGAGCTTGTCGATCAGGTCAAGAAGCTCGTCCTGACTGGCGTCGCATTCCCTTGCCGTCGAGTCAATTCCCGGACCATCGGCGGCCCACTGGAGAATCTCGGCTTCTCTATCAGACCAGTCCATTTTACTTGTACCTCGGCCAGAAAAGCAGGCACAAAAGAAATTCGCGGAAAGTAATTCCCTGCGGGTTGCTCAACGAGCCGGCAAGACTATACATTAGGCCGACCCCTAGATAGAGACCAACCAAGGTTCCGAAGAAAGCTCCGAAAAACCAAAGCGGGATGAACATCCGAAGATTATATCAGAGATCTCCGGGAAGTCAACAGTTTTTATCGCAAGAACCCTGCTACCTGCCAGTAGAGGATCCGTAGCTCATGCAAGTCCTGTACCGACGTTGGCTCGCCAGTATAAGAGCGCTCATCTATGCGATAGAGCATCTCTTTTTCATCGTCGGTCAGTCTGAACGTCCTGGAAAACGTAGATGCCTCGGCATTGTGCCGGTAAATATTGGTCAGAATGAAATGGGCAACAGTTCCGGGATCTTGAAGCTGCTGTTGGTCAAGAAGCTGCATTGTTATCACCAAACCACTCGAAAAACTTCATGAAATGAGTGAAGGCCCGGTTCTGCGGCTCACTGATCCGGTTGCATTCTTCTTGCCAAACCGACTCATTCCAGATAGTCTTTTCGGTCCGCAGCTTTTTCAGCCACTTTTCCTCGTCAGCCCCGGTCTCACGGAGCCAGGCAACCATTTCTCTGTCGCCAGCCTTGTAAGCCGCCTGCATTTGAGCCTTGTAGCTCACAAGACGACCTTCCGTAGCCGAAATCATACGCCCGAGGGTCTTGCCCCACGCTTCGCCTAGTAGCTGTTCATCGGGCATAACGCACGTGACTCCAACCGAAATTGTTTCGCACGTAAACCCGTGTGGTTCCGCAGACTTGGACGGTGTAGTGCCCAGCCGAATCGAAACTCAACACGTGTACACGCTCGATCGGACAGTGAGCTTGCAGTGCGGCCGTCGCTTCCAGGGCAACCCAACGATCTTGAGAGCAACCTGCATCGAGCAGGGCCAAAAAGAGGGCGAATCCTAGAATCAGTAGGCGGTTCATTCCTACTTTATATCAGGAGCGCCCTCGAAAGTGAACTATTACCGACGTTGCAGGAGCCCCCGAGCCTTTTCCTGAACGATCTTGTGGACAGGATAGCCGATGGGCGGTAGACCGCTTTTGACGATGGTGAAGGTCCAAGCGAATCCCCGATCGGCAACCTGGAATGCTCGGGTGAAATCACCGTTTGCGATTGCGGACAGCAGTTCCAACATCGTAAGACGCTGATAACTCAACGTGCAACCTTCGGGCCACGAGACAGGGTGTTCACCGAAAGATGCTTGGATCGCCGCCAGAATTGCATGCATGGCAGAACACTGTGCAGAATCGTGCGTGCCCTCGTGAGACCATCCGGTACAAAAGGTGTTCGGCCGGTCAGCCGTAGCGCCTCTCGTGAAAGTGATGTGCCAGTTTTCCATGTTACTCCACCAGTCCAGCGTCGGCATAACGCTGAAACACGTCCTCGACGAAGACGGGCTTTTCTCGATAGTTCCAGTTCACGGCAATGGCACGAACGCCGGGACCTGGCGAGAAATCACGAGGCGCAGACTGAACCCAGCGACCACGACGGGGATTGGGAGAGGGATTGTTTTGGTTCGACATGAGACTACATTACCTCAACTTTCGTTCTTTTTCAACCCAAAAGACGTCCATCACAACGATAAAGTCCTGGACTCAATTTTTGCGAGGCTGCAATTGCTTCACAATGCTCGCAAACCGTGCAAGTATCAATGTGGTGACAGCCGCTATTGTAATCTCTTACCGAAACAAGACGGAACGTGCGATCTTTTTCATCCGGGATGTAATCCTGAAAGCCCCTCCTGGGTCCGGTATCGACTAGTCGTGTCCAGAATTTACAGTCAGTTGCAGTAGGCTTTTCCTGACCGCACAAGGGCCTTGGAGACTCTTTGAGCCATTCAGGCGTGTTGGCCGCTAGATGATATTTGTACGTCACCCGATGCCTCACAGGCCCAGCAAAGCTACGGCAATTAGCCCTAGGGCTACGCCGGCTCGGTTTGCTATCGAAAGATGCTCGTTGAAAAACCAAACTCCGGCGGCGACGCTGAAAAGATACGTAAGCACCCCATATACAGAAACCATACGACTCAGCGATGCGCCACGTTGACTCAACAGTAACGTCCATGCGATGCCGCAAACAAGATTTGTGCCGATTGCTAGCCAGATTCGTGATGATCGAGCGGCTGCATCTGCAACAAGATTCAATGCAGAGAGAACAAACACGATGATTGGCCAGAATCTCATCACTTCACCGTTATTTGGCTAGCCTCGTCGGCCAGCGAAGCCATTGATCTGTTCCCAGCCGGAACCACCATGCGTGGCAGACGAACCGGGACCATGCCAACGATCGTGGGAATTCGTTCCGAAGCCACGAACCTTCTTCTCGGGCTCACGGAGTGCAAGCTTGAAGCCAGCCTCTTCCAGCATCGGACGAATCTTCGATCCGCTCTGCTGCGTATTCAGGGCGAGAGCACGAAGTTCCAGATGCGTGAACGTCTCACGGTCATCTTCCTCGCAGAACTGAATGAACAGCTCCACGGACTTGTACTCGGGGAGAACGGCGAGGGTTGCGATTGCGTCGAGGTCCATGGTTCAAATATATCCTTCCAAGGACTAGAAGTGAACCTATTAGTAGTCGCTTCCGTTCAATTCCAGATCTTCGGGCCGAGGCCGAGGAAGGGGATGCTGATATTCGAATACGAGTGGCCAGATCTTTCCACCCTTTTTGTCGGAATGGAACATATAGGCGCCGTAGACTCCGAGCCGTAATGCTTCCAAGTCACCCAGCATTCGAAGGAGCCTCATCGTTTCTTCCGAGATACGCATAGTAGTGTTATATCCTAGCTACGATGGTTTGTGAACGAATTTGTAACTTGAGGAATTCCTTCGTCTGGATTAATTTGACGAATGCTGAATATCTGTCCATTATCAGACCAGCGATAAACTCGACAGGTTTCCGAGTTCAGGTCAGAATCCTGTAGAAATTCGATTAGGTTGGTCCATCCAGTCGCCAAAAAATCCTCTGGCCAGATCGCTCTGATTGCCGTATAAAAACACGTGGCAGGAAATGCCATCGGCTCAACGCCCTGCTGACTAATCGTTGCACCAAATCTGGTTCGAACAGGCCAAATGTAATGCAAAGTCTCGGTACTTTGTACGTACGACGTACCTCCGAGGAGTTTTGCTACAAAAAGCTTTTGTTCTGGTTCTGAACCACCAGAGGACAACAACCGGATAGGCATTTATCAGACTTCGATTACGGCCTTCACGTCCAGATACGAGCCAGCGATACCAGGCCCGCCGGTCTCACCGTCGTTCAGAGACGGGAGATACTTGTAGATCATGGCGAGCTGCTTCTTCTCATCCCGCTTCGGCCAGGTCTCGCCTTCCGGGATCTTCACGTAGTAGTGATCGCAGCTCTCGGTCTGAATGTGAACGACGTACTTGGTAGCCATGTTCGTACCCTATCCTACTTTGGTGTGAAAGTAAACCTATTACCAGGAGAAGCCAACGTTGCGAATCCACTCGTCAATTTCACCCGAGCGTTCGATATGATCGAGGCTGGCGTCAAGATGCATCAGCGCCGAACCATACTCTCGGTCCCAACTGGTCCACGTTCCATCCCAATTCGGTCCACGGATTTGACGCTGCAATTCTCGGGTTGCTCCGTAAAGCAACCCGAGAACCAGATATTCCATTTGCTTTTGTGTTAGCACAGGGTTCATTCTATCCTTTTCAGGGGATATTGTGAACCCTATCTCGACTATCTTCGGCGGCCGTCGTACTCTTCCGCTTCGAACTTCGCGGCCTGCTTCTTGAAGTGGCTACGAAGGCCTAGGGGCAGGTTGGCGAACAGACCGGGCTTGCGCCCACGGCCCTTGTTGACCTGACCACGATCGATCTTGCGGGCCATGTCCACCTGACCGAGCACGAAGAGAACCCAATTCGTGACCTCGCAGTCGTCCAGGGAGCCGTGATGGAGACGAATCTCGATCGTGCCGTACTTGCGGAGCGAAGCCAGGCTCACGGCATCGTAGTGGTTGCTCATCAGACCGAGCGCATCGAGCGTCATCGTGGACAGAGCCTTCGGCTCCGGCAGCATGTGCTTACGTCCATCCGAGGCCCAACGATGCTCGCCATAGCCGTAGAGGCGGTACGTCTCCCAATCCACGTCACGGTACTGACGCCAATTCGGCGGCGGTGCCTCGCAGGTGTAGACGGGCGTCTCGGTCACTCGGGTTTCGAGGTCCTTCAAGCGTTCGCTGGCGGGACGGCAGTAGCCATTCTGACCAGCTCGACGGGACTTGCGGACGAGCGCTTCGATTTCCTTCTCGTTCTTGGCCCAGAGCTTGAGCAGCTCGACCGAGGTCTTCGGGGTGTAGGCGTAGTCCGAAGGGGCGTTCTTGACGCCCACGTGAACGTGCAAGCCCGTGGAGTGGTCGGTCTTGAGACCGAGCGAGGTCAGCGTGCGGAGCGCCTTGCGGAGCGTGGCGATGCCCTCGGGACCCTTGAGAACCGGAGACTTGATCTCCAAGGGGTGCGGACCGTTGACCGAACCGTCCGAACCAACGACCCACGTGGTCGAATCGTAGCGGGCTGACGCAGCGGCCTCACGGTCGTGCCGTTCACCGACGATTCCGTGGACCGCATCGACGGCCGGAATGCCAGCCTGGACGAGCGTCCAGGCGACGACAGTGGCAGGAACGCCGAAGCACTCAAGCTCGACGCCGAAGGTGTAGGGAGGAAGAGAGACCTGCTTTGCCATACGAATAACCGTTTCCTTTTCTTTCGGCGAGGTTTGTTGTTCCCTCGACCTGTCTTTGGTTATACTAGAGCCAAGGCTTTATGTGAACCAAAAAGAAGCGGGCTCGAAGAAAAAAATCAACGCATGCGCCGCTGGGTCGCCATGATATGATCAAGCTCTCGATCATCAGTCGACTGATTCGAACGCAGGAAATCCCGAACCTTTGTAAGCATTTCCATTCCACGAGCATCGTCAGGCTTGTAGCCATCCGTGCTAAGGCTAATGAAGCCCTCGCGGTCCTTGATGAAGTAGAAGGTAACGCCATTCACCGTGATATCAACAGGTTCCATCTTGTTACTCTCCTCTGATGATGATTTTCATCAGTTCTTTCAAAGCATCGGCCTTGTCTTGGGCAGCCTTTGCGTGACCAAGCTCCACCTGATCGAAGTATCGCTTGAGATACTTTGCATCGTGCTCGTAAGAGGCGTGCAGTCCGATGATAGCCCAAGCGACACCGGAATCCGCCCTTTTTTCAGCGTTTTTGGGCTGGTCCCACGGACGTGGATAGGTGTTTGCTTCTCGGGCCACCCGAGCCAATGTCTCGTCTAGGTCCTTGAGACGCTTGGCTTTTTCCGCCTGTCGAATGTCCTCGTACGTCATGGCCTGGGAACTGCATCCAATGAAAGGAAATGCAGTGACGCCATTCTTTGACGATACGAGAACCGACTTGTCTTTCCGCTTGACTTCGATCTGAATATCAGCGGCCTCGAAGAACTTGTCTGCTTCGAGAATTCCGTTGGCCATGCACTCAAACACAACCTCACCAAACCACACGCCCCCTTTGTAAGAGCCTTTTGTGTTGTCCCGGTATGTGTATTTTTTCGGCATGATGAATCGGTTCCTCGTGTTGGACTCGAACCAACAACAACTAGCGCACGGATAGATTTTTACGATTTGTACACAATCGGCGTTTGCCCGTTGTACTTTCGGGCTACTGGCTCCCTATCCCTACATTCGAAGTGACCATCCAAGGAGTAAACAACCTAACACAAGGTCGTAGTCTTATGAACTGAATATCCGAAATATAAAACCGCTTGAATTCAGTGAATTCCCTTGGTACAATCGCGAGCGTAGATGGTTACACGGTGCGTCTCACCGTTTCCACAGGTGGAGCAACCGCCCCAACGCTCGTACGCACCAACATTGATATTTCTGGTTCCGAACGTCTCCGAAACAACGAGAAGCTGGGCGAAATGCACCTCGTCCTGCGAGACGAGCGTAAGATCCAGCTCGATTTCGATACAGTCCGTTCCGTGTGACGATTGACGGACAGTGACGCCCTTGCCGTTTGGCAGCGATCCGAATGCTTCTTTGATCTTTGCAACCGAATCTTTATTGATGCTCATTTTATAGCCCCGATCTTGAAAGACGTTCGATTTCCGAAAGATGACTCTTGACAATCTCTCGGAGACGCTTTCGCGTTTCCTTTGCTTCTTCCGGATCCTCTTCACATTCCTTCACGAAAAAGGACTTGTAAAGATCGTAGTCAAGCTCACCAATCAACTCACCGACCATCTTATTGATGGCCTTGTTGAGCGCTAGATTTTGCGCCTCGGACCGAGCAAGGGCGACGTCAGTTGCAGTAGGCATAGGACAATGTATCAGTTTTTGTGGGATTTTGAACTATTATAGCCCACATTTCGTGAGCCACCACTTACTTGCTCGGCCACTGATAGCTCCGCCAACCTGCTTCCAGGTAAGCCCCGAAGCTTCAAGTTCCGCTTGACATTCCTTCTGAACGTCTGCGACAATCCAGCCCACGAACTTTCCGGTGAGCTTCTTTTCGAGCGGACCAACAAGGCCCATTCCCTGCTCTAGACGGGCCTCTGTGACCACCATTTGGGCAAAAGCCTCAACGGTGGCTGCAACCTGCGGATCGACCGTAGCAGCCTTTGGAGCGGCCACAACACGATGCTTGGCGCCCTTGGCCTTGAACATGAGATTCTTGAGATTCGTCATGCCCTGATGACTGGTTGGGTAGTAGACCAGACCCTCACCAGTACCCTTGACTCCGAAGACCGACTCTACCCAAGGATCGCAAGCCTCGATCGCAAGCACGTGCTCGTTGATCAAATCGACAATACTTTCCAGGTCTTCCGCCGACTTGGTCCAATCAACCTCGATGTTGTATCCAGCCCAGGGCAACACGTTCGCCAGCTTGTGCTCACGAAGATTTGCAGGCAAGAAAGCCTCCAAAAGTTCAGGCTCGTAGATCACGTAGTCGGGATACTGCATCGACTGTGCAGCGAAGATTGCGAAATTCTTGGGAATCTCACTGACTGCCACGCCGGACTGAATGCCCTTGCCACACCATTCTCCGAAGAGAACCACGCCGTCAGTGGTGGCCTTCTCGGCCCAAAGTTCCTTGTTCGCTTCCACCCACGCAGCGAAACCCATGTTGTCATGGCCGCCTGTCAGGTTGTTGGATCTGCTCTGTGCAACAACCGTGCCATCGGGATGGATTTGAATGCCTGCGTTCGTCCCGTGGAGCTTCACCTTGGGACGATACGTGACCACGCCACCCTCGCAAAGCTCGGGGTAGTGATGGGTGAACTTGCGAACCTGATGGAACGCTTCGATTTCAGGCCACGGAAAGAATGACATTTTTGTATCCTACCACAGAATTTGCGGGAAATCAACCGTTATCCGACTGGACCACTCCGAGGCAGCGGCATTCCGCTCACTAGCCATTCGAGCATCTTGCGCTTCGTTGCATCCTGACCCAGCTCGTGGGCCAACTTCATGCCATTGGCGACCTGCTCCACACGTTCATTCAGAAAACGGTCTCTGACGCCATCGAGCTGACCGGACAGAGAAAGACCCAGGGCAGCCCGAGCCATTTGCCGGAAATCGGGTTCGATGTACTTTCCCATTTGCATTCCTATCAGAAAGAGTCAGTCTATCTTGCTTAGCTTTGCTTTTGAACCGAATAACGATCCAAACTGTATCGAATGTCCTTACGGCCATAGAGAGCACGCTTGGGCATATAGGGATTGATCATACAGGTGTCGTCTTCGATTTCGATCGGCACGTAAGAGATCCGAAAGAAAGTCCTGCGAATTCCAGCAGTAAGCGGTGGACGACGGTGAATCACGTAGGGATCGATCCCGTAGAGCGTCTTCTCTTCGAGGGTCCGCCTGTTTTCCGGGCGTGCAACATCCTGGAAATACTGATGAATATTGTGCTTGAGCGGATCGAAATCTTCTGGAAGGTCGATCTTCTGATTCAGCTCCTCGGTGCCGCTCTTGTCAGTCCAGATGTAATTCTGCTCTGGAATATGCGGAACACGCATCGAAAAGCCGTCTACGTGCCACAGATCATCCGTGGTTGATGTGACAATTCCACTCCGGACCGTCACGTAGACGAATTGACTCGGAATGTTGTTGACACGCTGAATCTGGTCGGTTAGACCAATCGCGGGCGCAAGCCACTCAAGCTGCTCGGGGATGCAGAATCCCGTCTCTGGCCTACGGACCATCATCCGCAGAATCATTTGCTCTTGACGAGGAACCCTTGGAGTGATGGGACAAATCCGCAGAGCGGGCTGACCAAAGGTCTTCCGTGGGCTCAATAGTTCCTTGGCTCTCTCGTACATGAGTCTATTATACTCACTTTGAGACTAAAGTGAATGAATTAAATCTCTCACCAGTCGTCGGAGCCATCGCAACTAGGACACGGAAAAGACTGCTGTTTCGTCCCATTTTCTACAGAGCAGTCTTCGGCACCGTACTTGCATCCGTGCTCGTGACAACAGTGCTCGGTATGCACGTCCTTATCTGCCTCGGGACCTGGCACGAAGGTTGCCTTCACTGGATAAGCATTGGCCAGAAAGCCCTTGATCCAGTAGTACATATTCACTTCAAGACGGCAGCCATCGTCTTCAACATAGAGCCAACAGTCCGGGCCCTTTGCCTTTGTCTCACTGAACCAGAACAACTCTCGGTCCCATTCTGCAAGGAAATTCCTTCGCAAACGGGGCAGACAATTGAGGATTTGTTCTTTGTTCCAATCGCCATCAATCTGACGGTAATCGCAAAGCTCGTTGTCCTCTTTGTATGCTGCCGCTAGATTTCCGTCGTTCATACGTCCTCGATCTTGTAGGTGACCTTTCTCACCTTGTATGAACCACTCTCGACGAGAATGTCGTCTCGGGCGGCTTTGCGAGCTTCCCGGATCGTATTGTACGTCAGGACGCCACCAGAGTCGTAGTCGCTCCACCCGAAGACATTGTCGTATTCAGTGAATTCTGGACCATCGAGACCAAGATAGCATTTGGTCTCGGGATTGTAAAGAACAAAGATGATCTTTTCCATTTTGCTAGTCTAGCAGACTTTTATGGAAAGTAAACTAAAATATCGAAAGCTCGTCAGCGGATTTGCGTGCTCCGGTAACAAGAAAGTACATAAATTCAAGAATTATGTCGTTTGGATCAACACGACGAATTTTCTTGACTTCAACTTTTAGTGGTTCGGGATATAGCCATTTAATCATCGTACGAGCTTTCTGTAGGTCAGCGAGATTCTACCACCACACTCACGGTCGTGCTTGGGAATTCTGTGATAATACTCACCCTGAAATCCACCTGGCATCACGAAGAGCAAGCCCTGCTTCATCAAATACTTGTCAGAATCCGGGATGTTACCCTTGAAACTTTTCTCTTTGACCCAGATAAATCTCTCGGCCCCGAAAGCAACAACAGCAATTGGGTGGTCCAGATCTTGCTCTGGAGAATCGTCTGCGTGCCAACCAAGGTGTTGGTTACGATCCTTGTAGTAATTCAATACGCAAATGTTGTATGATGTACTGAAATCCCTGTTCATTTTATCCATCAGGGATAGAACGGCAGGGTGCATTTCAACAGCATTGTACGTGTGCTGCGAGCTTCGGTTCTCATTACTGTTACCGTACGAGTAAACAGTTGGAGCCCCGGGAGCAGCCATAAAGCACTCATCCCGAGGCGAATTTCGATTGACCCACGCAACTTCATCCCGCAGGACTGGAAACAAGTCCCTGGTTTCGTAGCCTGGAATGAGAATTGGAGAAGTCATCTTGTGATGTTACCACAAGATGAAAGTCTTTTCAACGCATTCTTCCGAGTTTCTTTGCTCGGGGAACGTCACCCTTCGCCGGCTTTTCAATCTCACGAAGGTTCTGCCTGTGATAGAAAGAAATCAAGACCTTTTCGATATCGATCCAGATCTCGGCCCCGTGGATTTTCTTCACGAAACCATAGACATAAGAACTGATCTCGTATGCATGCCCGTGCTCCACTACAGCATCTGTATGCGTCTTGCGCTTGAGAGTGATCAGTTCGACCGTCTCACCGTCCGGCCAGCAAACGAACATTTTTTCGCCACCAACGAAACAAGGCTCGAATTCCTCTACAAGCATAGTCTTTTTGTCTTCGACTACGAGCTTGTAAGAAATTCTCTTGAATTTCTCGTCTACGACCTTGGCGACTCGGCAGTACATGAGACTCCCTCACGGAGCTTGAACGTTGGCCCGTTTCCTGCGATGTAGGAATAGGAACCATTCTTGTGGACTCGCAAGCCAACGATCGGAATCGTGGCTTCGTCGCACATATAGTTGTAATGATGCCGAGCCCAACGATCACCGAGCTGGGTGAGCAGGTGCAAGGTCTTCAACGAAAGGATCATGACTTATTTTACCCGACTTCCGTGATAAATGAACTAAAAACTATCGGTCCGCAAAACAATTTCCGTTGGCGTGACGACCGTGAGAATACCCTGGACCTTGGCAATGCGAACCTTGTGGTCATCCCAGCCTGGTGTGGGCTTGAAGTCCCAGCCGTTCCTCTTGGCATCCCCGACGCTTGAGAATGCCTTGAGTGCCCCTAGGATTTTTGCCATCGTCCAAGCGGACGGACATTTGAAAGATGGCGCCTGGAAGCTTTTGAGGTCGCTGACGAGACTGGACTGCCAACGACTGTCCGGGATCGAATCGAAACCAACAAACACGTGGCCAAAGAATGGCATCGTGATGAAATGCGGTTCGATCCAACCCTTGTCCGGATGATTCTTCCCCGGAACACGGACCATCACAGATTCCAGCTTGTTTCTTGACTTGACCCAACTGTTCAGGTCAAACTCAAGCGGTTCCAGATCACGGAGTTCCATAGTGACTCCAATGTAACGGAAATTTGGAGCTTTGTGAACTTATTTCTTCTCGGCCGCCTTGGATTCCTGCACTTCCTGAATGAAATCGAAGATCTCCTCGGGATAGTGTTTGCGGACCCAAATGCCCCGGACACTCTCGATACGGTCGTCTTCCCAGCTTGCGCCAGAGAATACTCGGACCGGAATTCCACGCTTGAGCGCTTCTTCTGCAACCGGAATGCCCGTGTCACCGTACATCAGGTTGTAGTCGGTGATCACCAGATCGAAGTTCTCACGGTCCATCTGCTTGACAGCAGAACTGGAAGTCAGTCTCCAGTGAACTTCGCAACCCTTTCGGGTGAAGTCTTCGATGAAGAAATCCGCGAAATTGCGGTCGTCTTCGACATAGAGGAGCTTGAGCTTGCTCATGGTTTTCCCTTCAATCCGGCCATGAAAGAAATCCAACGCAGATTGCGAGGGAAGTTCCAACAGGAAGACAGTGATTCGCATCCACGCTGATCTCTTCCGGATTCTTCGCATCCCAGAAGGACTCGGGAATTCCGTCTGGGTGATAAAGGGAAAGAACCACCGGGACGAGCACTCCGTTCGGCTTCATGTTGACAATGCCACCAACATCAGCCATCACGAGGTCGCCAACCTGCATCACACGACCTTCGTACTTCTTGGCCTTGATTGCAGCAAGTTCGACAACAGACGTGCCGTTCTTGGTTCCATTCTTGAAATGCGTACACTTCAAGTTCAGACAGTCGGGCCCGAGGAAGTTGATGAAAAAGTCTTTGGTTCCGCACTTGGGACAGTTCATACTATGCACCATAGCACAAACGGAGTATTTGTGCACCTTTTTCTTTTAGAAAAGCCATCCAGTTGGACTCGAACCAACGACCTTCTCCCCAAGAGCGTCCGGACGTTTGAGGTATGCTCTGCCGCTGAGCTATGGATGGCACGAATTTTTCAGATATTGCGCCGACGAGCCTTGAGGATCGCCACCGTACGCTTCATCTCTTCCAGCTCAGCCTGAAGCATCTGGATTTCGCTTGCCGAAGAGATCTTCTCCTGCTTCGGCATCTCCACTGGTTGAACCTTGACCGCAACCGGAGGTGCGGAGCGTTCGATCTTGCCACCACCGCCCCAAGTGAACCACCCGGGCAACTGAACTGCATGAACGATCACGTCGGACAAACGACCCGTGAAGTAGCCAAGCGACGGCATGGAGTGCGGACCACATAGATCTGCATTCGAATCTTCGCCGAAGATTTGCCAAGTGCCCGTGGTTGACGGATCGTACTTCTTGATGAGTTCCTTGCCGTTATAACTCGTCTTGAAGCGCTCGATGGCTTCGATGGTCTCCTTGGAGAGACCCGTGGCGGCAGCAGCAGCCATCTTCTTCTTCTGGTCCACACGAGCCCGCTGTTCCTTGGTAAGCTTCTTCGGCATTGTATCCTCTCTTTCTGTTTTCTATACTAATGTTATTTCGTTCGTTTGTGAAGTCTTTTTCAAACTTCGTACGAAAAATGGATCGGAACGATTTTCACCCAATCTGGATGCTCACCCTCACGGATCAGACGACCACGTTCCTGCGAGGCTTGCGACTTGTTCAAGAACATCGTAGCCTTACAAAGAAGAGTTGTCTCTCGAAAGCCAATACCGCTGATGTGGGCCTGATACCACGTTCTGACCCGCTTGCCATTGTTGAAGACGATAGCAAATTGCGTGCCTTGAGTCATTGCTTTTCATCCAGACGGTTCAGGCCCTCGAAAAAACGCACCAGACCGAGTCCAATGGCCATGATCACCTGCGGTACATGACGTTCCCGGATCTGCATCGTCTTCATACGAAGCGAGACCTCGGCGGCAGACATTGGACCGCAGGTGGCGATCTCTTTGTGTTCTTGAATATTCATCGTCGTGACTTTCTCTTCAAGCTTTTCATCGCCTTATCAACCAGGCGTCGAATCTTGGCCTTGTCCACTGGTTTGTTCCATCTGGCCATGGCCTCGTGATCATAGACGATTTCGAAAGTGTGCCCTTCAGCCTCGTAGAACTTTCTGATCTTTTCGAGGTTGAACCACTCGGTATAGCCATCTTTTCTGGTCCAAGCACAACCGTCGCTGCTCACAGGCGAGACGACCGTGAGCACGATATGACACTTACGCTTTGTTTTGTGACCCATAGTTGAACTATAGCCTCCCTTTATGGGAAAGTGAACTAGAAACCGTTCAATCGACGGTCCAATTCCTCAAGCTCACGGAGCTCTTCCTTGGCTGCAAAGGCCAAGCCAGCCGATGTTCCTGCACTGAGCCACACCCACTCGGCACAGACTCGACCTCGATTCCGATTGAATTCGATCAGATCCAGAGCCGAAAGCATGTCCTCACGGTAGGCTACCGCATAGTCAGAAAGCATGGCAAGATCGCCTTGAACGATCTCCCGGAGTCGTTCCTCGGTGGTCCCAGGGTTCAAGACTGACAACGATTCTTTGTGTCTTTCGGCTGCCTCGGCGTAGCTGGTGCAGTCACGAATTGAGTCGATGATGGAGAAACGGCTTGACATATTACTTTTTTCTGCGATTTCTCGCATTGAGAGCGTTCAGGTCATCCTGCAACTGATTGATCTTCTCAATCGAAGCAAAAATCTGGCCAACCGTACTACCGAGCCGGATAGCTGAATGATTCAGATACGCCTCGTTATCGAACCGTGGGCGCTTGTAAACGTCCATCACGCCAGGGAAAATGCGATACTGCGCCTCGAGTCGTCGGGCATAATACTGCATCTGGCAGTAGATCAAGCGTCTGATTGCGTTTTCCATTTGCGGCTCAATTCAGATACGTGCTAGGGCTAGTGAGCTGCATTTCGGCAGCGACTTCCAACAGGTCTCGTGTGGGTCCGCCCGAGTCAGAATCATACGACTCTTCGTAGCCCTGGAGGATCATCAGGGCAATCTGATTGATCGCCTCTTGCGTGTCAAGCGTTTCTTCCCGAATTAGACCGCTGGCGTCTCGAAAACGGATGAAGACGAAATCACTCATCGGCGTGGGCTCGAAACGACAGAAACGACCATCCACTGCCCAAGTTAGGGTGAACGGTCGAAACGTATCTTCCTCACCGTAGAGTTTGTTAGCCATTTGTTATACTATATCCGAATGCTCAAGTTTTTTGAACTGGTTATGGCGAAACTTTTGTAACAAGTATCCGATGTGTGCCACTCCAGAGATAAAACCTTGAAAACTCGGTGTTTAGTGGACTTTCCTCTGAAAACGTAATAGGTCTAGGAAGGTCTTTGCTCGTCGGGCCGTTCCACATTCGAGCAACAGTCTCGGCGAAGCAGCCAGCTTCTATCTCGTATGGATGATTTGTGTACGAGGTGTTGCCGCCGTCACGGCAATAATGACGGCCAGTATCCAGGTTTTTAATAGTGAATCTAGCCATTTAGTTACCCACTCTCACCACACGAATTTTTTCGTAGCCGCCCCACTTCCAGATGCGAACATCCGTGCTATTCTGCGGATCATGTAGCATAAAGACCATGACGTTCGGTAAATGACCAGAATCCGTGAGTCGGTCCACCCACATTTTCACTACAGCGTCGTAAAAACACCGTGCTTCGAACACCCATGGTGTTCGCTGGGTCGAGACCGAAGTTCCGTGTCTGTGACAGAAAAAGATCGGATTTGACACAGTTTGACCTGGACCGTTCTCAATCCGTTCTATCGTAAATTTCGGCATCAGTCAAGCTTTTCTACTGTAAAAGAAGTACCTTCCCAAAAGTAGATTCTTACAGTATCACTGTTTCTTGGATCTTCACGCTCGAAATGGAATCCGTACGGATCGTGCCCGGGACCAAAAATGTGCGGCCACAAATAGACAAAGGCTCCATAAAAACAAGCAGCCTCGAAGCTCACGGGCTCTCGGGTCGAAGTCGCTTCGAATCCTCGATGTACAGTACCGTATGGCGCCACGGGTCGCAGATGGTAGTAATATCTCGTCCCACCATCAACTTGAGACAAACGAAATTTAGCCATAGCTACTTCTTTTTTGCCGGAGCTGGCTCTCGGTACAGCATCAAACAGCCCTTGGCGCTCGCATGGGCCTGTGCCATCCAATCCTCAAAGAGTCCATCCTGACCTTTCAGTCTGTCCTTGAGGACGCTCAGGAGACCCACCACGGCATCAAGGCGCTCTCGGTCATTTGCAAGACCCCGGAACGCTTCGCCAAGCTTGATCATGCGGGCCTCGAAAGCCTGCTGGTCAAGCTTCTTCATCATTTCCAAGGAGTCAAGCTTCTTGGTCTTTGCAGCTTCGTCGGTCATTGAGGCAGACTACCATTAGCCCTCAATCTTTTCAACCAAAAAAAAGTAAGAATTGTTCGTGTAAACACGACTTGAAGCTGAGTTTTGCTCGTGGTAGTCAATGAATCGAGCACTTGTAGAAAACGGTCCCAGGGCAGTTTCAATGGCATTGTAAAAACACCTGGCCTCAATAACCTCTCGATTCGGGGTAAAAGAACCACGTATCACATAATGGTCAAGATAGGGACCACTAATTCCCTTTATGGTGAATTTGGCCATTAGTCAAGCTTTTCAACTAGAAATTTGTGAGCTTGATTGCTATACACTCGTTTGGTGGCAGAATTCAGTTCGTTCCCCAATTCGAATGTGATATCCTGCTCGTAGTATAGGGCAGAGGCGATGGCTCGATAGAAACATGCAGCCTCTATCACAGTTCGTTGATTTGTCCAGGAACCACCGACAACGTAGCGTTCCAGATTGATACCAACGGTTCCCGTTACAATGAATTTGGCCATTTGTCAACTCTCTTTGACAAACTTGAATTTTCTGGTGCCACTGTACAGATACACACGAGCCTGCTCACTGTTATCTGTATGATTTACCATACAGCTCCAGGTGGAACCAACACCAAAGAGATTCGCCGCTGCGGCACCATGGCACTTATGGATTCTGCGTCGGTCGTCAAACAACTGCCAACCAAAGACGCCCTCTCGTTCTTGCCACTCATAGATCTTGAAGTTGAACACGGTCAGTAACCGACCTTGTCCATCGCCTCCAAGGCAGACTTGAGAAAAAGATATGCCTTGTGATACTTTTCCATTCGAGCGAAGTCCTTCTCACGGAGACCCTTGAGTCGGGTGATATCGGAATTGTCTCGCAGGTCTTCCAGCTTGACCCGCACGGCATCCTTGTTAGTCGTGATGTACTTGACGTAATCCTCGTAAGGTGTGAGCTTGTCGTGCGTCAGGCGAGCCAGGGCAGCGGTCACACGTTCCGAGAAGCCGAGCTTGTGGAGCTGATCGATCGTGACTGCGCCATTCGAGTCCTCGATCGTATCATGCAGAATCGCAATCTGCATCAATTCCTGATCGTCGGTCCGCAGTCGCATCATCAGTCGGATCGGGTGGAGGATGTAGGCGTTTCCGCCCATGTCCTTCTGGCTCTCGTGAACGCTAGCAGCAATCGCGATGGCCTTGCCGAGCATCGAACCCTTGAACGCTGTGTTTCCAGTAGTCATAGTTGTTTTATAGCACGCTCAGGTGACTTTTTGAACCAAATAGAACGGACCATCCAGGTAGTACGCAGTCACCAGATCGGTGCGAACAATCACACCCCGCTGCCAATACACCAGCCTCGGCGGGACAGAGCGAACACGGTACGCATCATTCATCAATTCGATCTGCTCGTCTGTTCCAGAACTGAGCATTTCACGACCATAATCGTACAAATACCACTGACGCCAAGAGGCGAGAAGTGCTTTTCTGGCACAATTAGCACTAGTGTAGTACAAATTCTGATGCGTAGAAAAACCTTCGTGGGGTGCGTACACTTTGGACCAAAGCATCGCCTTACGACCATCAAGTCGATAGACTTTGTATGTCGGTGTCACTCCAATTCTTTGTGCAACGTCACTCATACGTTCGCCATTGCGACTACCCGCAATCGGGTGGCGCTCACGGCAGTGTTCGGGACGATTTAGATTCAGACTAAAGTCCATAATGGTTTATACCATATTCAGGGCAGCTTTTCAACCACGTAACTATCACTACCAATACAAAATCCGTATACACTGACTCTTTCTCCGGTCGGATACTTGTGCAGCCAAATCTGTCGGGCCACTTCCTCCGGATACATTCCGCTGTTGACAAACGTGAAGATACTGTGATCGGCCAACGGCACTCGGCTACCGTTGTTATGCTCGTACAACTGTATCCAAGCAATTTTGGCTGCTTTCCGATAGCAATCATGCGTCCATCTGTCAAGATTTTGACGCTCGATCGGGCTGATCGAATGGACAACGCTCAGTAGACTTGCCTTCCAGTCGAAGCCGTGGCGTCCGAAACGTCTGACGGAATATACTTTGAACCTCGGAACTTGCCCATGAATGGCAACGTTCGGCGACATGGGCGCCTGCTCGACTGCCTCAAGTCTGTTTCGAGTATCGAAGTAGATATCCATCTTACGCTTTCATTTCTACTGAACGAGTCCAGGAGTCCATAAAGGACTGAATGTTCTTGGCGCCCACAGGATTGGCGCTGTGGATAGCATACCACGGAACATCCTGGACGCCATCCCAATATTCACTGGCGAGCCACTTGAGGAAAGTCATTGCGACGTCCGTAGTGACCCCACCCTTACCGTTGGAGCAAATTCCCAAGTCGTGGTCCAAGCTCATGCGCTCGGGCATTCCACGCTCCAGAACAAGCTTCTTGGCCTCTTCCGAGGAACGAGCCACTGTCCACTCACGGGGACGAAGCTCTCGGACCTCATCGGAGTAGGTCTGATTGGGATGACGCAGATCATCGAGATAGAGCTGCCAGGTCATTTCTTGAACCTATCACGTTTCGGTTTGGAAGTGAACTAGAAAGTCTTCTTTTTGATGCCAATGAATTCCATTGCGGCTGCAAAGGATTTCCCGGTTCCTGCAAGTTCTGCGGCTGCTTGTCTTTGCGCCCGCTCTTTGTCTTTGACTTCTTGCTTGGCCCGCATCTTTTCTTGCGTTTCACGACGCTTTTCTTCCACTTCCTCGGGGTTGTGTGGTAGAAAGCTTACCAGGGTCTTGCGAAGAGAATCGTATACAATATGATACTCTTTCCCCTCGTGAGCGATGAGCCACGTTGACACACGGTTTGACTCACGTTTCACCAGGATTGCATTCGGCTTGCCATCCGTCAGCCGGTCAGCATAGCGAATCTTGTCGATGAATTGCTCCATCAGTTCTGGCGTGAGCTTGAGGTGAAACCGACCCCAGGCTCGACGTTGAGCGTGTCTGTACTGACCACGTGCCTTGTTCATTGGATCCTTCATTCGTCAGGAAAAAGCTTCCAATTGTCGACCAAATTCGTGCCAACGTCCGTGATGTGAATCCTTGCCGGGCACACACCACGAACCTCACTGACCAGGCCAGCAGTCTCCAAGGCTCGTACAGCGCTCACGTAATGGTGACTTCCACCGTGGGTCAAATCCCACAGATCCCCATCGCCATAGGCGAAAAGAACGAGAAGGATGTCTTGTGAAGCTTTCAAACTGTTGGCCGAAAACACTGCGCCCCTGTCCTTGCAGTAGGTCTTGAATGCTTCAAAGCCAGGATGTACGTTGTTCATACTTGAAGTATATCCCTTCAGCTCTGGATTTGAACCGAATTCTTCTTGCGGCCGAGAGATTCCATGTTCAGTGCAGGCTTGCGGACCTTGATTTCTTGCGTCTCTTCCTTGTGGGCCGCAAGCTTTCCACGGATCACCTTGATGATCTCACGGTCGAAGGCTTCGGGGCCATACTGCCGAATTGCCTTGTGGATCAAGCACTCCCGATTCTCTACGAGAGCATGATGCATGTGGCCCTTCCAACGAGTATCGATGGACTTCTTGAGCGCCTGACCACGAACAACCGTCAGACCCACATACTGCTCACCAGATGCCTTGCAGGTCAACAGGTAGATCAGATGGTTACGATCCGACCGAGGCTTGCGACGTTTCTTGAGACCCAGAATTTCTTCCATGACTCACATTACCATCACTATGGTCTAGAGTGAACTACTTTCCTGCTACCTTAACCCACTCGCCATCCATGTAGGATTCGAACGCTCCCGGGACCGGCCCGTTCATCCGAGGATTCACGCCAGAGTAGCCTGTCCAGTTCGTAGGACGCCCGTAAAGCTCGATCGCACGCTGCCAGGCGTCACCGTAGCAGATGCCCTTGTAGGTCTCCTCATAGCCCAGCAAGAAGGCATCCGTGAGAGGCCACTTGTTTCGGGGCTTCGGGTTCTTTGCGAGCTTGCTCACTTGATTTCCCTGGCGATATCCAGAAACTCGATCGGAATGATGGCGCAGGACTTCATGAAGCGATCCACACCTTCCTTGGACATTACATTCCACTTGAACTCTCCGGAACCTCCGGGATTCACGTCGTAAAGGCGAGCGACATACGTTGTGCCCACTCGATACAACATTTCCTTCTGGCCTTCGTAGATTTCTCTAGAAGCCATGAAGCAAGCGCCGGACTTGTCGAACCAACGACCCGAACCATCCGAAAGTTCGATGTAATCTTCCTTCTTCACGGTTCTGCTGATGACCCTGTTGTTTGTGTTCGACATAAAAGTACCATACTCCATGGTTTGGTTTTTGTGAACCTTTATCCCATAAACCTTGCGGCTGGAATATGTTCTGTGAACTTTCTCGGGTCTCTGTGCGTAACTTTGTAAAGAGAATAATGGGTAGGATGACGTAGAATTTTTACACCCTCACGGGTGAGAACATTTTCTGCGTGTCCGTCTACAAAGGTCATTTCTGCCTCGTAGTGAATAAAAACGTCGTCACCGTCCCGGTCCCAAATTACAGCATTCCTATAATTTGTCACCGTTGAACCGCTAACCCAGGAATGTTGCTCAATTGCGCCAACAACCAAAAAAATAGCCTTATGGACACAGGTAGTCCAAAAGGTCCCATAATTTTTGGATGACCAGCCGTTTCTTTCCATTCTTTGGACGGTGTATTCTTGATACCTCATCGAGCCTACCGACTATTTCTGCCGACAACTCCCAATTCGAAAGCGCTCTTTGCCCAGCCCTTCCAACGGAGCTTGCGTTTGCGTTCCAGGGCGATGGTCTTTTTATTTGTCTCCGCAAGGATTTCGAGTCGAGCAATATCCTGCACCCGAGAGGAAATGGAATACGTAAGTGGCAGAATTACCTCCACCTTGTAACGTTCTGCCATCACCTTGTCGGTGTCCTTGAGCTGCCAATAGACTGCCCACAGGCGCTTGAGAGCCTCGTTCGTCTCGCCCCAGGAAGGAGAACTGCTGACAGTCATTGACAACTCCACGTCTTTTCGTTACCGACCATGTGACAACGCCGTGAGGCGACAAGGTCCGTGGCTGCAACGAACCAGAACATCAGAAGAAAACCGAAGACAATACTGAGCAGGAAGTCACGCATTAGAAGAAGCTATCACAGTTCAGAGAACTTTACCACAGATTTTCAGAAAAAAGCTCTTCTTCGTCCCCGCCGCATCGTCTGATGATCTGGTTAGCCGCCCGAGCAATCAGCAGAGCTTCCTTGCGGTCTACAAAGCGTCCCGTTGACGTTAGGAAGCCCTGCCTGCCCCGTTCTCGCTTTGGACCGATTCCGACGAGGGGCATAATGTGGATGATGTTGTGGTGGCGTGCAGGAGGATCCAGGTAGTAGATGATATCGCTCCGACGCGATCTGATCGCAGCGGCTACAATACGTTCCTGTTCAGCCTCAGTCATTTCTAGAACAAGCTCATGATTTCACGGATGAAATCATCCAAAAGAACGTCTAATTTTTCACCGAGTTTACCACTGCACTGCCAAGGTCTATCTAGCTCGTCCCACGTGAAAAACAAAATGTTTCCCCATTCACGAAGCTCGCAATTGGCGTCAGTAATCCGAGCACTTACCTCGTAGCCCTCGTCTCGGTTCTGTAGCTGAAACACGACTCGCAGCTTGTGCTTTGGCGCAGCTTGTGCATATCGATCGTATGGCAGGATCGTGACGGTCGGTCCCTCCCCCTGGCCAGAATACCAATTAGCCCAATTGATCCGATGCTTTCTAGAGCCGACGGTTTCGGCAATGACGGACGAGAGTGTGGCACGAAGGGTTCGTCTCCAAACCGCATCGGACCTGTTGATGGCTTCGCTAAGCTTCATCTCTTCACCACGAAACCTTGATCACGTAGTCGCCCGCAGGGAGACGACCACGGAAGCAGAGGTTCTCCATCAGCATACGAAGCGAAAAGGGCGGCACGATCTTGGTATGGTTGATCTGCTGGAGACGTTCCAGATCATCCTCGGTCGGCACCTCGCCTCGGATCGTCATGGTCTTGGCAGAATCGTTGCTCAATTCCTGATCCGCAACGACCTCGAAATTCACGTCGTACTCGGCAGAAATGAACGCATCGAGGTGATGGTACTCGACCTCATGGATCCGCTTGGACTTCATCTTCAAACCAGCCATTGAACTTCTCCTGTGTGTTGTTATTCTAACAGAATATGCGTGTTTATGAACTTGGTTGAGCGGTTTTCTTTTTCTCTTGCTCTTTACGCCACTCTCGAAATCCAGGAGCATTCAAGATCGCATCTGCGGCCTCGACCATACCGTCGCCGTGACGTTCATCCATTTCTTCACCCTCTACAATAAGGTTCATAGCCTTTTCTGCGATGGCGGTGAGAATTTTGTTCAGTTTGTCAATTTCTTCTTGCATACTACCTGATTCTTTTACTGCCCTTGTTCCTGGCACGGAAGTTGATTGTTTCCGAATGGCAGTTTGGGCAAATCACTTCCAAATTTTCTTCTTGACAATTTTCGGCATTGCCGTCAATATGGTTGACTTCTACGAGAGGTCGATTGTCTATTGGGTGACGCTTGTTCCAACCGCATCCAGCTCTTACACAAGTATAGTTGTACTTCTCAAGGATGAAATTACGAACAAAAACCTTTAGTTGTCGTGTTTTACCTGTCCACCCAGGTTCTTTACCAGATTTCCAGGCGGCCAACAACAAAGCTCCCTCAAAATCCTTTTGACATTTATTGGAACAGTATTTGCCAAAACAATTTTTTCCTAACTTTTTCTTTACATTACATTGCAGACATGAGTAGAACATCAAGCCCTCGGTGGGATTCGAACCCACGACCCTCGCATTACAAATACGACGCTCTGGCCACTGAGCTACAAGGGCACAATAATTACTTGTTTTCTATTAACATAAAACTATTTCGCCCCACGCTCTTGAATCGCTGGCTTGGGAGCGATCTTGATATCACTCGGCTGCACCAGACCCGTGGACTTCAGGTCCAAGATTTCCTTCATCAGCGTAGACTTGCGCTCAACCATTAGCTTGGTTGCTAGACCGCCAAGATCGTGAATCTTGGCGATTTTCGAGGAAAGTCTGGCAAGCTCGATCTCTCGGGACTTGATTGCAGCGTCCCGCTTGAGATTCTCATCAGATGCCTTGTACTCGGCCCACCACTTTTCCAGCTCGGGGACCTTGCTGATCATCTGATGAAGCTCTGTGAGATCGCCGACCTCGTTCTCGATCGACTTGTCCACGGCCATCATTACCCCGGCGAGCATCCGGGTGATTGCGCTGTGTTTTACTGACAGACCTTCGAACTTGTACCTCAAAATCCGATAATCACTATCGGAGTATTTCTGCTGGGTTGCAGGCACAGACAGGTCTGAAAGTTTCGGTTGCACTTATCACTCCGCAGAAAGAAAATGGGCCGGGTGGGGAACGATCCCACGACCAGTCGCTTAAAAGGCGAATGCTCTACCACTGAGCTACCAGCCCCAGATATTGTAAGTATAGTCTAATTTTCAGATTTGTGAACTGTTATTCAAGTGAAGCCTGCCCTAGAACGGACTCTCTCAATATGAGACTTTGCCAGCGTTTCGTTGTGCTCACGTTCCATGCGTTCGTTCACCTTGCTCGTCTCAAAGTGGTCGATTTCTTGAGGGTCAACGTATTCTGCCTTGACCACCGAATCGGTGTTTAGTACCGTCAGAGTGACCATGGAGGTTCTCTGGTGGACTGGATTTGCGTTGCCGTCAAGGACAAAGAACTTCATCATTTCTTCCGTAATAACGTTCTGCGCCCAATGTGACTCTACGCCCGGACGAGAATATGCAAGTTCTTTGCCACTTTTCAGATGGATCTTGAAGGTCAGCCGAAATGTGTCTTCGGATTTCTGACTCTCTCGGTAAGGTCCCGTGCTACTCATTCTGACTCCAGTACGACTTGATACCCAAGTGTCTCGATCTCTTCCGGCTTGATAAAAAGCACCGGAGACCACTTCCCCTCGTGGATCACCGAAATACGCTTTTCGTGAAACTTCACAGGAAAATAGTTCTTGTATTTGTCCGCATCCCTGGGATTGACAAGGGTCATATGCGGATGCTTCCCGTACCCATATTCGCTACTTTCCATGAAAACGGCAAGGATTTCCGCTACCTTGCGATTGACAGCAGATTCCGGAACACCATTGATTGTCGATTTGTGGCTTTTTCCACTCTTCATGGAAATTTCCACTTTGATTGCATACTTCGGCTCGGGCTTCTGGTTCTCCCGATACGGACCCTCATAAGTTTCGCCTTCGACTGCCATTTTATAGTCCTATTCACTCGTTCGCAAGACGATCAGCGGCTTTTCGACGCTGTTCTCGCAATGATTCGACGATTCTTTCGTTTTCTTCTCGTTCGTTGATCGTATCGATCTTGAGACTTTCAATCTCATCGCATTTGATCCAGAGAATCGTTGGATCAAAACCGATATTGAACATCGAGTCGTCTTTCAAAAAGATACGTTCACGAGGACGCTCGTTTGACTGACCACGACCAAATAAATCATTCGGGTGATTTACCAAAAAGAAATTCTTGGTGTTTTCATCTTGGCCAGAACGACTATACTCGTGAACCTCGCCACTCTTCATCTTGATACGCACCTCGATGCGCCAAGTGTCCTTTGGCTTCTGGTTCTCCCGGTATGGACCACCGTCCACTGTGCGGTCTACACCCATTACAATGTCCTGATAAATTTTTCAATCAAGACCAGATGGTCTGCGATCTCAAGTAGTTGTCTATTGCTGTACGAATCCTGTCCGCCAGCCCAGAACAACTCACGGTAACCGCCATGGTAAGCAGTGACCGCCACGTTCTCGGGCTTGTGTAGAACCGTACTGATGAAGTCTCGACGGAGATTATCATCCGGGATATACTCTCGGAGAATTGCAAGCCCGGGATGAACGTCACCTTTTGACATAGCGATTATCCTTTATACCGCAGACCAGTCAGAAAGTCAACAGATTTTTCCGTTCACCACCATAGATTCGCCCATGGCGGAAATTTCCGTGTAAGGCTCGTAGGTAGCTCCCTGAATCGCCCAGGCATCGATCTCGCCCTGAACGAGCCGAATCTGCGTCAAAAAGTACACATCCTCGTGCAGTTCGTAACGAACTTCCTGAACGATATCGAACACGTGCCCGCTCGGAAGATACGTGGTCGTGAACCCGAGCTGAGCTTCCAGTTCCTTGGCCCTACGTGCCACCAGTTCCAGAGAAGAAACTTCGGCCGTGGTCTTCGTTGCAGGAATCTTGGCTGCCGTATGGACGCCCACGGTCACTGGAAAGCTCTTCGCCGCCTGGGCAGCTTCTGCTTCGTTGTAGAAAAGAAAAAGGTGACGCTCTTTGCAGTAGTGCATTTTACCAGCTCATCGTAAGGGGAATGACGGAAAGGTACGGCATGTTCTTCACACGGGCCTCGGCGATTTCCTTGCTCGTGAAGAGAGCAGCGTGCTTGGGGCTGGTGATGAAGTCGTAGTCGCCCATGAACTTGCCGATATTTTGCTTCGGTCCGGTGTACTTGTCATTGACAACACAGACGTAGTAAATTGCAGTATTCACTTGAGCTTCACCTTGTGGTAGAGACCTGCTGCGACGCAGGCAAAGTAGAGAACCATCATTGTTGCTGGCACCAAAGATGCTAGACCACTATAAACACTTGCGATCCAGCATCCAAGGAAAAAGAAAACAATCGGAATGAGAATGAGCTTACTGAAAAAGTCAACTGCATTCGCAATCACAATGATATCATCTTTATCGTTCATAGCCCGAAACCTTTTCTCTCGGTCGGGGTCAACTCGTGTTCGACAACCTTGAGAACGTCGAGCGGAACGTCAAGAGGAATCTTGTTGGCGAAATAGATCTCGTGGAGCTTGTCCGCAAGAAAACAATGCGCCGAAGAGGTAGCATCTTCGAGACTCGTGCCTGGAATCACGAAAACCTTCGTCTTGTATCCAGGAGCGCCAAGCTCAATCGAGTAGTAGAGTCCCATGGTCAGAATATACTCAATTCAGCGTAGACTTTGAACCACGAATGGGAGAAGAATACTGGACGGTCTCGTGCCAGACTTCGAAAACATCACCACGTTCGGTCATCACCAGAACGTAGCCAGAAAAGCCAGAGTTTCCCAGAACGGTTACTCGGGTGCCAGAAGCAATCTTGCCCGCCTTGGAGCAGTTGGTTGCAGAAAACAACGGAACGTCTTGACCCACGCCGAATTCGTCCGAAAGGATTGCGAGGTTCTTGTTACCAGAAGAAAGGGAGCCAGAGAGTACCTGGGACATTGTGCTAACCGTCCTTCCCAATAACTAGACTATAGCCTACTCCGACTCCAAATTGAACCAGCAAGAAGCTCTGGTGCGAAGTTTATTTTCATCATCCAGATACTTGGTCCGCTCGGAAACTTGAGACTTGGACCGCATGATTATGAAAAGTGACGAATTACCCTTCCTTGAGTTACAGTCGGCACAACAGATCAGAAGGTTTGTCTGAACGTTTGTGCCACCCTTGCTCACCGGAACAATGTGATCCAACGTAGCCGTGTCAGGCAGCGTTCGGACCTTGCCATCCTTGTCCTTACAAGGCAAGAACATTTTGATGCCACAATAAAGACAGTTTCCTCGGGCTTCGAGAAAGAGCTTCTTTCTTATCAGTCTACGATGAGTTTCCTTGGCCCTGGAAGACCGATGCTTTACCGAGAAAGTTCCTTCGACGAGATTTTCGTCCATGGCTCATTGTACCACTAATGGACCATTTGTGAACTAAATACCTTCGTCGCCATCATCCTCATCGTCCGATGAAACAGAATAGTGTGCCATTGGATCAGAATAGTTGTCTGGTTCCGGTAGCATAACGTGGAATGCCTGCTCTTCGATCGCACGGTCAACTGCATCGTTCATGCTAGTCAAGATTGCGTTCTCGATCTCGCCGTTAACAAAACCAGCAATTCGTCGCCAAGGGTTGTTCCAGTCGGCCATGATCCCATTTGCTACGCTGGCATAGTTTCTGCCATACAAGGCTTGCATAACACCACTCTGAACACTGCCAGTGGCATTGGTAGCAGAAACCGTGCCTGCCGGACCAAGGGTCGTCGTCTGCGAAACGGTCACACCAGTAGCAGCCTGAATTTCAGCAACCGCATTACGTGCACGCTCGTTTTCTGCTTGGGCTTCTCGTACCCAATGTTCCACTACCGCAATACGGTCCTGTTGCGCATTCTGTGCCAGTGCCTCGGCATGCTCAAGCTGAGCATGGATGTCTGACGTAGAGATACGATTCAGCGCTTCGGCCGTTAGATCCTGCACTTCCTGCACGGGGGCGACGCTCGGAGGTGGCTGGGGCATTGGAGGTGTCGGCTCCTGACCGACGGTGTCGGTCACTCGACGCAGGGCTTCACGAAGCCCTGCAAGACCCGTCGGCTGTGGCGTTGTATCGGCTGCCGTGATGGCTTGCGTAACGTTTACGCCATCTACATTGAGCGTGTAGATCTGTCGGGCACGGTTAGAGGTTGGTGGGGCCGGGGTTTCGCCCTGCGCCACGTCACCAGCCGACGCCTTCTTTGGCTTGCGGGGACGAGGCGAGAAACGGTTCGCCTGGCCCTTGAAATGCTTGCGTGCGGATGCGGTCAGACCCGTGAGAACGTCTCGATCCTTCGGCAGTCGGGGCGCCGCAGCCTTGGGCTGGCCTTCCGGCGTCTGTGCGACCGCAGGAACGGTCGGAACCGGGGCAACGGCGACCTGACCCTCGGCAGCCTTGAGGGCCGCCTTGCGTGCCTCGGAAGCTGCGTAGAGCCTACGAGAGACCTCGATGTGGTTCATCAGGAACCGAATCCAGTTCGTGATTTCCTTCGCATCGATCGAGCCGTGATGCTGGCGGAATTCGATCGTGCCGTACTTCGTGAGTGGCTGAACCGAAACCTTGTCGTAATGATCGCCGAACTGTGCCAGAGTCTCCGGCTTGTTGAGATCGATCCGACGACCCGTCACACGACGGTGCTGGTCCTCACGACGACGATTCTCCTGGTCCACCACGAGAACCTGACAGTCAGCGCAATCGCAACCGCGAGTGTTCATCGAATTCTGACGGCCCCACTCGGCATCGACGAGCACCGGACCTGCGACCGGCTGACCCTGCGCACGCTGCACTTCCTGCTCGACGGCGCCGATCAAACGATCCAGCGACTTGCAATACTGGTTCTTGTTCTCGCGACGACCAGCAGCCAGGAAGCCATCGATCGACTTCTCCCACTGGTGGTAACGCTTGAGAATCGAAAGGATCTCGGGGGCCGTGAATGGCTTCATGCCCTGTGCAGCAGCATTCGTGATGCCGATGTGCACGTGAAGGCCGCACGAGGCATTGACCTCGGAACCCACTTCCTTGAGCACTCGACAGACACGCTCGATATCTTTCAGACCCTTGCGGCCAGAAAGAACCGGCGAACGAATCTCGATCGGATGTGAACCACGGATGGAACCGTCCTCACCGAGATCCCAGGAACCCTGCTCCCGGGCCTGACGACGAGTGGAGGCATTACCACCATCCTCGGCAAATGCGCCCACGACGTTGAGCCCTGCCCGACGAAGCGCCCACGAGAGCACTGCACCGTTGACTCCGAACGTTTCCAGCTCCACGCCGAACGTGTAGTTGGGGAATTCCTTGCTGTTCTGATTCTTCGTCATACTTTCCTCTTGCTACGAAACATCAACTGTTCTGACTCTACACGGGACCGAGCTAAAAGTAAACGGGTTTAGTGAAGAAATTTGGGGTCAACAAGCTGTGGTTTGTCAACCCCAAACTGATTACTTGTTCACTCGCAGCCGCAGGCGGTATCACACGAGGCTGCCTCGGGCGTAGACGCATTGGCCTCGGGGACCGGAAGCGACGACACTAGCACAGCGACGTCAGCCGGAAGCTTGCCTCGGGTCGCACGACCAAGAGCATCGAAAGCATTGTGGATTCGACGATACGAACCAGCAATGAAGCCAGCGTCATTATCTGCCGGGTAGCGCAACTGATCTGCGAGGTCGTAGCACGCATCGCCCAGGGTCGAAAGCTTGTCGCTAGCCGTATAGCGTCGCAGATCTGCCTCGGAATCCGAAAGCAGGTACGCAGCGTGTCCGGCTCGTGCAAGCAGAACTGGCGTCGCCGTAGCACCGCCAGAGGCGACGAGGAAATCGCCGAGAACGCTGTAAAGTCGGCCGACAAGAGCCTCGTCACGAGCAACGGCCGGATCGGGCGAAGGCTCTACACCCGTCGTTGGATAACCAAGCATGCCAAGCAAGGTGTTGGCCTCGTCGACCGAGAGCATGAGGGTAACAGAAGCGGGATTTGTATTGGTAGTAGGCATTGTATATGACTCTTTGTTGTTGGTTGTTAGTAGGGACTCGAATTTTTCATTGTAGTTCAAGTTTCAGTAGTTTTGAACTGTTTTGCAACTAGCCGGAATTCTTACAGTTTCCGATGATGGTATCCAAGAAGCCATCATTCCACGAGCCAGTGGTCATGTTCCGCTGGGACTGGATGAAGCTCTTGGCCGAATCCGACTTGCCGGTCCAACGATGCATCATGTAGCCCATCCAAGCACTCTTTCGAGCCTGGACAGCTAGAGCAAAAGTCTTGCGGTCCTGATGATACAGGTCAGAATAGTCCTGTTCCATCTGTAGCAGATATGCACGAAGCTGATCCTTCATTTCCACCAACTTCTCCTGGATCGGCGGCGGAATCAAAGGCAATACATCATCTTCCTTCCCGAGAAGAATGACCTCCATGAGTGCACGAGGAGACTTTGCAACCGAGTCTCGAATTTTGCTCAGAGCCAAGTGTGCAGGATTCTTGATCTTTACCCGATTGAAGTTCTTATCGCAGATCACCAAGCCCTCGTAAGCAGCAGGCTCACGGGATGTGACGAAATCGATCATTTCCGTAACGGAACCGAAACGAAAACGGGGCGCAAGGGGAACATGCAAACGCTGTGCCCACTGAGCAGGATCATCTTCCTGCCCCGAAGAATTCCAACGGGCAGCGAGCAAATGGACCTTGTAGTCATTGTAGCGGACCACAACCTGATTGTCGGGCGTGGTAAGCTCGAAAACATACGTCCAGCCAGGATAAAGCTCCTCACGGGAACCACCCGTCAGATCGAATGCCTTCCAGAAAAGATCGGAAAACGTCTGAATTCCGAAACCGTCCATCGGAAGGTCGGCATCGGGAACGGACCGAGTAGCAGCGCACCACTTGAGCAAGAAACGGTCCCAATAGACAATGATGCAGGATCCATCGAGCTTTTCCTGGAAGGAAGTCTCGGGATCGTCCATTAGAACAGGTGCAGCGGAACCCTGTCCGAAGTTGAAGAAACGACGCATCGGAAACGCCATGATCTCCGTGTCGCCCACAACAGTCGTATCATCCGCTACTGGCGGAAATCCCATTGGGGTAGCAAGAACCAGACCACGACACTCCTGCGAGATCGGATCTGCATCACGGGCTTCGATCTGGTCATAGTTCAAAGAGAACTTGTAACCATTCTGCGTGGAATGACGTGCGTAGACGCCATGTTCCTTGGCGAGATCACCAAGGGTGTGCGTACGAAGGTATTCCTGAACCGTGAGCGTGAACATACCTCAAGATACTCCAAGAAGCCGTAGTTGTGAACCAAATATTTAGAGAATGGTCAGACCCGAACCAATTTCCAGATTTGGGCCTGGCTATGATAATAGAATTTGCAAGTTGGTGTGGTTCCAGGATAATCTCGGAGCCACAGAAGATTTTCGCCTACGTCTCCGTATCCAAAAAGTCGGTCTAGGGCTTCCGCCCAACAGGTATCTACTTTGATCTCATCGTAAGTGGTGAAATACGGGCGAATAGGAAATAATATTCCTTGGGCATGCCACTTACCCCAATCGTATGTGTTATTTCTAGCATTCGGATCTAGTGGCGTCATATAGACCCGACTGTAGCTTGTTTTAAACGTCCCCGCCATTTTACCACTTCCACCAAAGTTTGATGGCCAATATTCCTGCAAAAGCCAGGCCAAGAATGAATAGACCGAACCCTAGAAGGGCGCAGACCAATCCAAACGTGAACGTGGAGACTGTGAACATTTGTTACTCTGAGCAGATACAGGTAGTATTGCCCTGATTGTCAGAATGGAATTCCTGAACCGACCAGGGTCTACAGGTTTCTCGGCATGCAGACAGTTCTTGTGCATGAGGCGATCCCCAGATCGAACGAGCCAATTCAGCCGCACCGGCACCTAGGCTCACAATGCAAACGATAACAAAAAACGCAATTGCGAAATAGAGCTGATTCGAAGTCATTGGTCAATCCTACTCCTATTTTAGAGTTTTTCAACCATTTTCCAGATCAGAACCTTCGCCCCAACGCTCATCAAAATTCTGAATGAGTTCACGGGCCTTGTATTCCTGGTACTCACCCGCAGCGTTCATCAGCCCAAGGCTAAGCATTGCTCGGGTAAGTCGTGCGCAGTAAATCCACTGTCTATTCGGATAGTTGTACTGCGCAATCGGCTCGGTGTTGTTTGGTCCGGTAATTGTCAGTGTGTCAATTAGAGCGTGACTGCAAATATATTCACAATGCTGAACGACCGCTGCATCGAGGTTGTTGGCTCCTAGAGCATCCAAACAAATGGCAAGCTCACGGTAACTCATGTTGCAGCGGTTATTCAGAATGTCCATTTTCAGCCCTTACACGTGCGAGCGTTGTGTCCGCTCTTACCACACTTGCCACAGATATAGCCGCCACGAGGGGCACTTGCTCCAGACGAGCCGATTTCGACCTTCTTGGGTAGCCCGCAAGTTCTTGCATTGTGGCCCTTGGCGCCACACTTGCCGCAGGTCTTGAGCTCGGGCTCTGCACCGGCCCTAGAAGGCACCGACGAAGCAGAACGAAGCCGAGGAGCAGGAACATCATCCGTGGTCACAGAGGGCGTCCTCGTGGCAGGAACAGGGCTTCCCGGAATGACCGGCGAGCGCTGAGCCTGGCCCATCATCATCGGGGCTGCTACGGTTGAAGCACTGACCAGCGGAGCGCCAGGAGTCTCGGAAGCAATCGATGCCACGAGAGCAGCCGTCCGAGCCGTCTTCGTCTCACGGGCACTGCACGTACGAGCATTGTGACCGTTCTGACCACACTTGCCGCACTTTCGGTTGCCTGCTGCACGACCGTCCGCTTCACCATCGGCACGAATCTTGGGCTCGCCGCCATTGGCTTCCACTGCTGCGGCAGCTAGGGTTGCCTCGGTCCACTTGAAAGGACCAGAGATTCCCATCTGCATCTTCATTTCGGCCTGGGTGTCTTCGGACCATCGGCTCCACGGGGAGTGAGTCTCTGCTTCCTTCGCCCGATCCTCGATCTGCTTCATTTCCTTTTCCTTTTTACACTCTGGCGTGCAAAAGAAGAAGAAATCTTCATTCGTTCCAGAGAGACGTACTCCGCAGTTGTTGCAATGCATCAGATTCATTGTAGGGTCCCAGCTTTAGAGGATGGTAGCACGGAAGTGTTGGAGACTGAACAGGTTTTAGCGATACTTCTCGAAAGTATCGAACCAGTGTCCCAGCCTGCGAGTGCGACGCTTGCCAGCCTTGCTGGTACAGGTCATACTGCTGGATTCGATTCCCAGGCAGTGTTCTCGGGCCTCGGCCTCGGTCATCAGATCGTCGATTACACGCTGCGGATAGGCTGCGCTGCCGAGATAGTGCCTGACCACACGATGATCTCGCTTTGGATAAGTATACGACGACGCAGCGTTCGACGTCGTCGAAGGCGTGGTAACGGACGAACTACGACCTCGCCCACCACGCCGCTGCTCTGGATATAGAACAGGCGTACCTGTATTCATTGCCATCGGAATCGCTCCTGAAGAACTAGCTTGAGAGTTGTTACTGTTTTTGGACTCGCCAGAAGCAGTATGAGGCAATTGTAGCTGATTTTGAACCACTTTCTTTGCCTCATCACCGTTGTCTAGAAAATCCTTCAAGACCATGCCAACTGTGAACATCGTGCCTCTGATGCAAGCGTCAACAGCTTTTGAAGATAACCTGCTAAAAAGGCCCCGAGACTTCATTTTGCTATCCTAGCACATGGTTCTGGTTTTGTGAACCACTACTTTTTCTGTTTTTTCGTCCCGATAGCTTCGGAAAGAATTTCCCAAGCTTCTTCGACTGCCTGGTCCAACTCTGCGAATTCTTCAATAGAAAATCTGGCCTGGCCATTCATTGAAATGGTGACATTGGAACGAGACTTCCGACCCCATTTATCCAGTGACTCGCCCTGTCTGACAATGATCAAAATCTGTGCAGCAGCAGTCTTGCGGATTTCAACACGAGGGTCATCGGTCTTTGTAGCAATGAGCTTGGCCTTCCAAAGTTTCATTGCGGCCTCGCTCATATTCGGCATATAAACGCCTGGAGGGGCACCATCCGCACTGATGCCCTTCCATTTCTCGATCGAAATAGCCCGTTCCGGCTTGTCCCAAACAAGAACGCCCACGGTTCAGCTAGCTCCCAGCGCAATCATAAGCGGGAACATGCCAAAGTGCCAGAAAGCTCCACCGATCAGCACGACCGTAGCAACCAAGGCCGGACCGATCCAGCTAATGACCTCTGCCGCCCCAGCTTCCTCTGGATCGTTCTTGAGAATACTTCCCGCTGCCATGAACGAATTGAGGTGCAGAGGCGATGCGAGGGCACCATAGACGATGCCAACGGAAATGCCGCCCAGCAGGGTGATCGCCGGCAAACCTAGATAGGCCACGGCAAACCAGCCCCAAACGACCGAGAAAACCCAGCCAAGATAAATCGAGGAAAAAATCCCGATCACCATCTTCGCGATGGACTTGAGAATCGAACCAACCGGATCACTATCACTGTTACGCTTGCTCATTTTCTGCCTCTTCAATGAAATTGGGGTAGACGCTTAGTCTACCCCAACATTCTTACATTTTGTACTTATTCGTTCAGATCAGACCGCCGGTGGCAAACCCTGCGTCGGCTGGCCGCCTCGGGGCACAACCGCTCTCGGCGGCTGCGGACCGAACTTGGCGATCTGCTTCTTGAAGTGCGTGCGCACGTGCATCGGAAGGCCCGTGAACAGTCCGGGCTTGCGGCCACGAGTCTTGGTCTGACCCTGCTTCGTCACCGCCAGGCGAGCCTGCTCGACGTGGTTGACCACGAAGAGAACCCAATTCACGATCTCGGTCGGGTCCATCGAACCCTGGTGCTGGCGGAATTCGATCGTGCCGTACTTGCCCAGCGAGGCGATCGAGCAGGCATCGTAGTGGTGTCCGTACTGGTGGACATTGTCCATCGTAGGCGTGACTGCCGTAAGGCCGGCTCGACGACGTGCGCTCAAGGGCTCGGCGATCAAGTGCTGGCGGTTGTCCGACTCCCAATAGAAGTCGCCGAAACCGTAGCGTCGGTACTCTTCTCGACGAACAGACGACCAGTCGTTGTAGCCGTCCGGCAGCGGCTCCACCGCATCCTCGACGTTGCCCAAGATGCCCTCAAGCTGCACACGACGAGCCTTGACGGGCCGGCAGTACGTGTTCGCCGTTCCACGACGGTCCGCACGAACGAGACTGTCGATATCGGCCGTGAACGATTCGTAGCGCTTGAGAATCTCAAGAACCGTCCTGACGTTGTGCGAATGCTCACCGGGAGCGTTCTTGACGCCCACGTGAACGTGGAGGCCGGTGGACTCGTTGACCTTGAGGCCAACATGACGAAGGATTCCAACGACCTTACGGAGCGTCTTCAAGCCTTCCGGACCCTTGAGGATCGGCGACTTGATCTCCATCGGGTAGTTGCCACGAATCGATCCGTCCCCCGAGATCACCCAGGTCGTCTCACCATAGCGACCACTTGCCGCCTGGTTGTAAACGTCGAGGGCCGTGCCGTTTGCCGGCCGAGGGCTGCACAGGTCCGCCACCGAGACGCCGGCCTTGCCGAGCGCCCACGTGACAACCGGAATCGGAACACCGAAGCACTCGATTTCGACACCGAACGTATAGGGGAGAATCTTCGTCATGATCGCTTACCTGTTACTTGAGTTCTTGTTTTGAACAACCGATGGTTTAGTTATATCCCATCCGAGGTCTGGTTTGAACTAGCTTTTTGATTTTTTCCTATTTCGATCCCGCTGTAATCAGGAATTCGAAGACCGGGCAGAACGGGCCGCAGCCAAGCGCTCACGCTGTGCAACGAAGTGCTTGACAACGTTGGCAGGCTGGCCGTGGAAAATGTCGTCCTTCTCCGGCAGAATCTTCTTGGAGACGGTCTTCGGAGCCAAAGCCCGACGAGTCTTCAAGCGGCCGCCAACAGACTTCTTGACCGTTTCGACACCCCGACGATTTGCCTGGGCGATCAGGCGACTCATCTCGATGAAATTCAAGAGGAATCGGATCCAGTTCGTGATCTTGGTACCATTCACGGTACCATGATGCTGACGGAATTCGAGCGTACCATAGCTGCCCAGGGCAGTCACCGACACGGCATCATAGTGGTCGCCACACTCGGCAATCCCCTGAATCACGTCAGAATTCGGAGAGATCACAGCACGAGGCCGAAGATCATCGTTCTTGAGTGCATTTTCCAAGCCACGAATGGTCTCGGAAACTTCCTGACAATACTCGTTCTCGCCCGTGCGTCGGCTTCGAGCCATCAGAAGATCGATCTGCGGCTTGAGCGCACTGTATCGCTTGAGAACCGTGTGAACCTCATCCACACGAAACTTGCGCTTGGCATTCGCGATACCAATGTGCACATGGAGCCCGCAAGAACGATTGACTCGGACGCCAAGTTCATTCAGAACCCTCGTGAACCGACGAATGGCCTGGAAACCCTCGGCACCCTTGAGGATCGGAGACTTGATCTCCATCGTGTTGTTGCCTTCCAGCGAGCCATCGTAGCCCACGACCCACATGCTTTCGTCGTAATGATTTACATACGAATTGTGCGCCACTGTGAATCCAGCATCACGAACTGCACGAACCACGGCCCCACGATTGTGGCGACCTCCAACACACTCCATTTCGACACCGAAGGTGTACTGCGGAAAACGAAAGGGCTTCACTGCAACGTCGGTACTCATCTTGGTTGTCCTCTATTCTTCGACTTTAGACCAGAATGCTTGGAAAGTGAACTATTTGTGTTGGTTTTCAGTCTTCGACCGACGAAGCCACTGCGGTGGCAGGCTCATCCGTACCGAGACTCTCACGGTATTCCGTGAGGAAATTGTCGATCAAATCGTGATACTGCTCACTCTTCTCTTCGTTCTCGTCTTCGTCCGCTGCTTCCGCAACGAATTCCAGGATGGTTGCAGTTTCGTTTCCGTCATTCTCGGCTAAACGACTGAAAAACTCGTCCGCATCGACTTCGATATCGGCTTCATCTTCGTTGCAGGCCACGAAATCGTTCTTCTCTTCGTCCCACTTGAAGTAGAACGCCATGTCAACCTCGTCGTCGTCTTCCGACGCATTCGCAGGAAGCCGTGGAAGCGGGGCGGTGGCATCGCGACCGAAGTGCTGGATCCACTCCTGCTCGGCCAGCTCGTCTGCAAGCTCGCCAAACGTCTCGGGATCCTGTGCACTGTTCGTAGCAGCTCGATTTGCCGCAAGAGCCGTAGAGGCCAAGCTTGCCCACGAACGGGGATCGTAACGAGGACGGTCCGCCACCGAATAGCGATTGCTGTACCAGATGCCCGTCTCTTCGTCCACGTGCCAGTTTCGCTGGCTCAAGATTTGCACCTTGCCATCATCGCGAAGGAAGATCATGCGGTCACCGGAGATTACATCCTCCATGTACTTCACGTAGTCTTCGTCGAAGATGATATCGCTTGTGCCAAACTGGCGCACATCGTCCTGACGATCTCGGGCGAACACGAGCGTATCACTCTCGTGATGCTTTGCACGCTGACCATGCTCGTAAAGCACGCCGTTGTGCATCATCATCACCTTCTGATCTGCATCGTCGGGTGTGACCTGGAACGGATGACAAAGATCCGGAACGACAGGTCCGTGCGTGGCGAATCGCAGATGCACGACGTTCGGAACACCATCGAAACTGTTGAGGGTTTCGACGATCTCGTTGGCAGAAAGAATTCCACGGAAGGACTTGACCTTTCCGTTTTCTAGCCACATGACGCCGAAGCCGTCATCATTGGTTGCGCAAGCGTTGCGGATCTCCCGCTCGTTGTACTTGACGCCGTTCGGATTGTAGAGAATGACACACATTTCGAGTTTCTTTCGGCTAGGTGACTTATGCACCATAGCAGGTTAGTAGAGAATAGTGAACCTATTTCAGAGAAGAATCAGTCGCCTCGCTGGCGCCCGTCCATGCCTTCAACTTCGATCCATTCAAACGACTGCGCAATATTGGAGATTTCCTCGTCGATCGCCTCGAAAGGCGGATGCATTGGAGGAGGCGGCGGAGGCGCAGCAATTGGGGCTTCTCGGGCTCTACGAGTCGCTTCCTGCTGTTCTCGACGTGCAGCTCGGGCTGCCTCACGTTCCGCTCGACGAGCCGCCTGGCGGGACGCACGGCCCTCTTCACGACGTTCCAAGCGCTTCGCCTGGGTCTTGAAATGCTTGCGGACACCCTTGGAAAGACCAAGGAAAAGCGTATCCTTCTTGATCTTCTTGGGCTGCGGAGCCACGGCAACCTGCTTCTGTTCTGCCACAAGCATACGAGAAACCTCGATATGATTGAGCAAAAACCGAATCCAGTTCGTGATCTTGGAACCATTGACGGTTCCGTGATGCTGACGGAATTCGATCGTACCGTACTTGCTTAGCGAAGCCACGGACACACGGTCATAATGCGTGCCACACGAGGCGAGACGCACAACATTTTCCATCGTCACGGGCTCTTCGGTCGTATGATAGCGCTGATCAGACGTCCAGTAGAATCGACCGGCGCCGGTTCGGACCCAATCCTGACGCTGGCTGGCCGTCATCACTCGCCAATTGGCTGGAGGCGCCTCGGGACCATACACAGGCTCGGTAGCCATGGCAAGGGTCTGTTCCAGAGAGGTCACAGCCTGATCGAGTGGCCGGCAAAATTCATTCCGGGTGCCGGTTCGGCTGCGAGCCAGGAACTTGTCGATGTTCTCCTGATGATCGCGATAACGCTTGATAATCATCAGAATTTCGTCGCCAGCGAACCTCTTCTCGGCATTCGTGATGCCGATATGCACGTGGAGGCCGCACGAGCGATTCACCGTGACGCCGAGCTTGCGCAAATGATTGCACAGACGGCGGATTTCTCGAAGACCTTCCGGTCCCTTGAGGATCGGAGACTTGATCTCCATCGTGTTCTGACCACGGATCGAACCATCGCCACCGATGATCCAAGTTCTCGAATCGTAACCGTTATTCGTCGCAGGAGGCGGGGCGGCCTCGATCTGCTCGTCTTCGTCGTCACCATTGCGCTCGTTCTCGTAGTCGTCATCCTCGTCTTCGTCGCGATCGTCACCGTAGTCGCTTTCGTCACGGTACTGATCTCGGACGGTGAAACCAGCCTGACGAAGCTCGTATGCGATCACGGCCGGGTGCAGATTGGGGCCTCCGAAACATTCGATTTCACAACCGAAAGTGTAAGAGGGAAGGGGAATGACGTTGAGCTTTGACATTGTGGTATTTCCTACTATACCCCAACCGGGGCAGGTTTTCAACTATTATCAGTTTTTATCTTACGGTCTTTTCAAACGGGTTCCGTGCCGTTACAATCATCCTGAATCACTTGCTCCCGGCCCTGATGCTCGTCGATGATCTCGTCCAAACGACGGTGAGAGTCATAGTTGTAGACCTTGGCGTCGATATCGTTCACGTCTTCCAGGTGGTACCCCCGAAGAAAGTTCGCGATCGCAACCTGGATCTTCTCCTCGTCTTCCGAATCCTTGAGGCCCTGCTCCTCCATCATTTCGTAGAATTCGTCCTCATCGACCTCGAAATCCGCTTCCTCTTCGTCGCAGAAGACAGGCTCGCCGCTCTCGTCCCACTTGAAGTAGAAGACCGAATCCTCGTCAGCTTCCTCGACATCTACCTCTGTTTCGACGATCACGCCCTCGACAAAGGTGTCATCGTCTGCCGACGCAGTCGCAGGCTCACAGTCTGTGCCAAGACCAGGACGTGTGGTCGCCATGGTATCGACCTTCTCCGAGGCGAGCAAGCTCGCCGCACGAGACTCTTCCGCTCGAATCGCTTCCTCGAAAACCTTCGCAGATTCCGAGGCACTCTTCCCGGCGGCAGCCTGACGACCCGCCTCAAGCTCTTGCGAAGCTTTGTCGTCTCGGACGTATTCCTTCGATCCATCGTCGTACTGACGCTCGACATACACGCCCGAGTTGACGTATCGACGAGTTTCCTTGACAATCTTGCGGGCAGGCTTGTTCACGGGACCGATGATGGTGGTCTGCTGACCAGTGCTGATGTTCTTGCCGACAGAACCGTACTTCTTATCGTCGTCGTCCTTACCGAAACGATCGTCCCAATCGCCGTAGCCATAGTGCGAGCCGTACGAATCGCTGCTGTAGCGCCCCGTGTAGCCACTGTAGCCATTCGAGTAGTAGCTCGACGAAGTGTACTTCTTATACGAAGGAATGTCCTTCAAAGAGTACATATTCGAGTACCAAATGTTCGTCTTCTCGTCCTGGAACCACTTGGCAGGATTGAGAACTTGAACCTTTCCATCGTCCCGAAGGAAGATCATGCGGTCGGCGTCGATCACGCTCTCAAGATGCTTGACGTACTTCTCGTGGAAAAGAATGTCCGTCGAGCCGTAGCCCTTGACAACCTGCTGCAAGGTCCGAGAGAACACCAGGGTGTCCGATTCCTTCGTGGATGCCTTCTTGGCGTAGTCCTTGATCACGCCGTTGTGCATCAGCCAGACTGCCTGCTCGGAACCCTCGTCCGGCGTGGCCTTGAACGGGTGACAAAGCTCGATGCTGGGCTGACCGTGCGTTGCATAGCGAAGGTGGAGCATGTGCGGCCGACCCTCGAAATCCTTCATCATCTTGATCAACTGTTCGCCAGACTTGACCATTTCGTGATGAACCTTGACCTTGCCATCCTCGACCCACATGATTCCGGCGCCGTCGTCGTTGTGGTCGGCTGCATTCCGAAGCTCACGCTTGTCGTACTTGGTGCCGTCCGGGTTGTAGAAGATGATACACATTGGAGTTGCTAGTCTTTCTTGTTTCGGATGACGCCTTCAACCGACGCCTGATGTAACTGTTATACCTCAACCAAGGCTACTTGTGAACACATTTCTTTCAGATTGACTTTTCTGTAAACGTTGTCACGAGTGTCTGTAAAGCTGTAAAGTCTGTTATACAACAGAAAGCCAAAAGTGTAAACCGTTATTCACACTTTCAGGGTCTTGCGGGAGGTGTGAGAAAGTTTCCAACCTTTTCAACACCATAGCAATAGTCACCCTTCGTAAATACTTTCACCTCACGCTGGATACTTACCGTGCCTTCTCCAACGATTTTCGTGATATAGTGAGCTTCACGTGCTGGTGTCACATAGAGACGGACTGCATCTCGATGCGGACCACACGAGGCGCCAGGGATCAATTCACCATAGCGACGAGCATAATTCCCTGCTGCCGCCAAAAGAGGCATGCACTTTAGACGATTGGTTGCTGGATGTTCACGGAATACCGTAAGCAGTCTGGCCTTCCAGTAAGCATTGAATATACGTGGTGGTCCACCCCAAAACTCTGGACTGGCGTGCTCGGCATAATCAACGAGATACACGTTCGCAAACACTGGATAATTTAACCAGTCATTGATTCCGTGAATCGGAGCCGTTTCGATATTCTGTACGATTTCGACGTCCATTAGATTTTCTTACTGTTCTTGTACTTGGCGATCCAGTGCCGGAGGAACGGGATGCTGAACATAAGCCCATAGAAGGCGTACATCAGATCGAGAGGACAGAGCATACCACCGTGAAGGAAAAGAGGCACTTTGATTTCTCCTGGACTTTTTAGAAACTAACACATAGTCCAAGAAATGTGAACTTACTTCTTCTCTTTAGCCGCAAGCTTTTTGGCCTTCTTGGCTTCCCATGCTCGAATAGACCTTTCCTCATGTTTGCGTTCTTTCCGATGTTCCTTGACAAATACATCGGAAATGGCTGCCAACTTCTTATGGAATTCGGAGCAGTCTTCCCAATTCATGTCCTGCCCCGAGGTCATCACAGGCGACCACATTTTCCCGATGCTGCGAAACTGGTACTGAACGAAAGCAAGCTCTGCGAAGGCACGTGCAAGCTCTAGGAACTGTGGGTTTTCCATGTCCCACTCGCCCGTGCGGAGCTTGGTCTTGATTTTCTGGAAGAATTCGCCCTTGATTGTAAACGAATAGCCTTCACCATAAAAATGGTAATGGAACGGAAGATCGTCTCCCGAGCTACGTTCGGCCTCCATTTCGGCCATCAGGCTTGCAATCTCGGCAGTCATTCCCGGAGGAATAACCGCATTCGGATCCGGAACGAATTTGCGGAAATACTTGAGACAATCCGTGTAATATGTCCCAATCGTAACGGGTTCCTGGCTACGCCAGTGCTCGTGCTTGTGCGTAAGCATGCTCTGCCACACGTCCTCACGGACCATCACACGAGTGGCAACAGAAAACGGATTCGAAGAATAGGAATTCTTCAGAAAAAATCGACCCTCGTGACACGCATTGAATAGAAAATCCCAGGATGTTAGGCTTTCGACCGCAATATCGTGATACTGATTCTCACCCTTCTCGATCGGATGGAGAATGCTGTTCAGTGTATCAAGGGTGAAACTGGCCATTACCTTGGAGGTTTCAAAGAGGTCAGCAACTCCGTAATCGCTGTACTTTGCCTTGATTGGCGGGGAAACCGGGGACCAAAGATCCCAAGGATAGCAAAGGCATCCGCCTTCTCTTGAACGACCCGCATTGGAGCCCTTCTTGATAAGAATAACTCTGACGTCGTCGCCGTAGCCGATCGGCAAACCAGAAATCATGCAAGTCTCGTTGAACGAACCCATTTCTATGCTCCAGTGGTCCGTTATACCACGAACCGTTTGTCAGGTCAAGTCTTCGATGCTACTTGCACTATGGACCATTTCGATTCCGTGTGCCTTGGCTGCCTGGAATGTGAAGAAAATATGGTCGTTTGACCCGCCCAAAGTTGGGTAGTAATCCCGACGTAAGTGCCCGTGCTGCTCTACAGTGTACACAGGACCTTGTGACTTTCCAAAGCGGTTCTGCGTGATTACCTTTGAAATTGTAAACGCTGGTCGCTCGTAAATCCCGTCAAGTCGGGTTCCAGTCTCGGTATAACGTCTCGTCCAGATCACTTCATTGCGCATTTTATCAGCGTACACCAAGACTGGAATTTTGTGAACTCAATTTCGTCTAGTCAGCCGGAAGAAAAGACCAAGAATCCAAAAGAAAGCCATTGCTCCATACCCGAGAATGATTATCACAAGAGATATGATGGAAATTAGGAAGCGCTCCCAGAGATCACGAAGAACAATGTTCATACTTCCTCTTCTTTCAGGGCCGCAGCCTTTTTGGTTGCCCTGGTTCGCTTCCTGCGGGTCTTTCGGTCCTCGTGGAACCCACCACCTGACCGCATGAAGGCGCTAACTACAATGGCCGAGCTGGTGGTCTGAACAAGTTCCACTTGCGTGGGCAGCTTGTTCCCTTTCTTCTTTTTTCTCTTCTTCTTGGCCATGTTGATAATATATCACCAAGCGACCCAATTTATAAACCGTTTAACATAAAACCCCCGAGGGCGAGCGCTAAGCATCTTCCCTCGGGGATTATTCGGATCTGTATAAACAGGTCCAAACTCTAATTGGATTAGGGAGAGATCCTTTCAGACCCCTCCCACAACCCGGAACTTACCGATCAGCCCTGGTGAGCACGAACGAGCTTGCTCACACGGTCACGGCTCACGCCGAATTCCGTCGCGAGGGCATCGAAGCTCGCACCGGCCGCACGCTGACGGAGCAGAAGCTCCACACGACCATCACCGAGCAGCGCCTCGGTGGGCACGCCGTTGATCAGGCCATCGATGCCACGAGCCTCACGGGGACCGACCGCCGCCCGACCACGGGGCAGGCTGCCGAGAGCCATCTTGAGGTACTTGCGGACCGAGGCTGCACAGAGCCCCTTCTCCGCAGCGATACCCTCGATGGAGGGTCCCTCGGGCGAGAACCAGAGCGTGAGGATCTCACGGAGGGTGACGAGGTTGACCGACGGACGACGACCAGTTGAACGAAGCTGACTCATTTGTTACCTAGACTTTCTTTGGTTGGTTTGTTGTTTCAGAAGTTTCGGGGCTTTCCGTTCCCTGGCTTCCTGACTCTTTTGACTATACTCGAAGCTATCCTGGATTTGAACTTATTAGGTTAGATTTTTTTTGACGTGGCTCAGCAGCCGTAGATGATGACGTCCTTATCGTCTTCGTCAAGGTCCTGACCGACCCAACGACGACTAGGCGACTCGTCAAGCTTGGCTTGAGCCTGGTCAAGCGCATCATCGTCGCCAGCAGTGCTATCGGCAAGCGTAGCTTCGCCAGCAGCAGCCGCAACGGCAGCCTTCACTGCATCGGACCAAACTTTGGCTGCGTTCTGGATGACCAGCTTTTCCTCGGCTTCATCGTCCAGCTTCTCCGGAACCCCACCATGGCCTAGCTGTCGGCCATAGAAGCTCCCAGGAGCGTTCGGATGAAACTTGGAGAAGTCGGGATGGCTAGGATTTTCCCAGGCCGGGATGGCGCTTGCAGAGGCGGGAATGGGCAACGCCGAGGTGGCGCCGACAACCTTGGAAATGACGTTGGGGTCAAAGGTGGCGACCCGAGTGAGCGGATACCGATTGGCATCCTTTTCCGCATCATCAGCAGCCTTGTCCTCGGCAGCCTTCTTTTCAGAAATCACCCGATGGGCAAAATCCAACGTGGATTCCGTGGGCTTGGGTCCGTATGTGGTCGAGTGCATCGAGGGCTCGTTCGTCGTGGACGAAGACGTAGTCGGCTTGGCATCCGGCTTCTTTTTGGGCGGATCGATGGTGAGCGTCTGCACGACTTCGCCTTCGAGTGCAGTCACGTAGTACACCTTCATCTTTTCCTTGTCAACCACCTTGCGGAAACGCCGTGGCGCACGAGGATCCACTGCGAATTCGGTCACATCGACTTCGATCTCGGTCGTGCCTTCGGCAGCAGCAACCGCTGCGGGCGTAGGAGCGGGCTCCCAATGATCGACGGACGTATCATCTTCGTCCGAATAGTCATACTGATTCACGCCAGGCTGATCATAACGATCGGGATCATCCTGCGGACCGAGCTTGTTCGGAAGCATCACGTACATCCAAGCATCCCACTCGGAATCGTCCTCGGTCAGAGTGACCTTGATCATTTCACGCTTGAACAACTTGCCGTTGTTTTCGAGGGTATCGATTTCTTCCAGGCAGATGCGATCCACCATGTAAAGCTCGCCCCAAATGCGATTCTTCTTATCGCCACGGACGCCGGGGTACTTGAAGAAAGACACCATCGCCCACTTGGCTTCGCTGGTGATCGCCGAGCCGATGAACGAAGCGCCCGCATTCTTGCCATCAATCAGGCTATGGTTGGAACCATCCTGCTTGAGCGTGCCGTAGACGAAAACAGGAATGTCCTGCGTGAACGGATTCTTATCGGTTCCCATTACCAGCTTCTCTTTCCCTGCGTCAGCGTGACGTTCACGCTTGCGCTTGTTGCGATTCTTGTTTTTGTTACGATTCTTCTTTTTGCCCACGAGAAACTCCTGATTGTCCGATTCGTTAGTGGCTTGGTTCAGGGGCTACCGAGTGCATCGAGCAGACCGCTTGTTGACAGAAAGAACACTAGCATGAAGAAGGCGAAGAGTGAACCATTATCGTCATCATTGTTTGGCGGTCCACCAATTCCAGCCTCGACAGAAGAAGCACTGAACAAATGCTTGCCAAAAAACGGTTGCTGTGACATAATGTTCCGTTCAGCTAATGAGAAAAAGAAGCTCTTCGACTTCTTCGGAGATTTCGGTAATGATCTTGAGGGCATTCGCTGTTGCCTTGGGAGTACGCACATGGCGTTCTTGCTCGATGACCTTGAACGATTCCTTGGAAATGAAAGCCAAAACCTCGAGTTTGTGTCGAAAGGTCGCGGGGCTGCCATCGATTCCAGGCGTAAAAGCATACTGCCGGTACTGCTGTACCGTCTGCTCGATCGGAAGTTTGTTGGCTACTAGAGCCTGGATCTCGTCAGAGGACAATGTTGCTGTATTCATTTGTGCAGTTTTACCCTATGATGGGCTTTATGTGAACCGAAAATCCAAAATGTTTATTGGTCGGGTTTCCTGACTGTCCAGACAGTTCCGAAAAATTTCGTATCAAATTCAACGATTTTCTCTTCTATGAGAAATCGCATATACCTGGAGTCTGTCCCGAGAAACATTCCAACGTAGCTGGAATCCGGTTTCCAGGTCAATGTCAATCTAATATTGTAGTAGTAGCCGGGCGACCTGGCAACCACCCCGGAAAGGGCCGAAGAGTCTAGTTTCATTTGTTTAAAAAATACTAAATCTCCGGCCTCGATGCCTACTAAATTTTCTTCTATTTTTAGAAGCTCCAGCAAATCTTTAATATCTGCTCTTTGTTTTTCAATAACCATTATATGGATTGTCGTTGAATACCGTAAACTGCACTACGTTCTCATAGAACGGATAGCTCAGCAGAACTGCTCTGGCCCATTCCACACGATCTTCGTTTGTGCAATCATCGTGGCAATACTTCATTGGAAGCTCGATGATCTTCGTATCCCAAGTATGGTCATTGTACATCAGACCAAACTCTACGAAATAGCACATAGAAGGGAATTCATCATCTTCTCTGCAAGTGAGCGGCTTGGAAACATGCTTCCAAGAACCCCACCTCTTGTGGGGATCAACCGGAACCGCTGCCGTGCCACAGCCTGGACAACAGGCAATGTGCTTGTCATTCCAATCTGCTCCATCAACATGATCCGTCGTTTTGTTAACAAAGAAGCCCACGGTTTCCTGCTCTCTCTTTATCCGCTCAATCGGCGGCACATAGAGAATATGCCACAAAGCCAGAGCTTTGTGAACTGTTTACTTTGGGTTTTTGCCAACATTCTCGACAGCAACTGGCCAAATCAAAGGTCAAAAGACTTCAAAGTATCTTTGAGGATACGAGCACTAATGATCGTCGGCACCAGGGCGTCAGGAATTCTTAACGAATACCTTGGATATTCGTAGCCTTCGGTATTTGCGTAAAAAAGCTCCACCAAGGGGCCAGGGGGGTGGGGTACCCCCGCTAGCCCACCCACGTCGTCGAAAGCATTGAAACGATCCTGAATTGCAATCAAAAACTCAATCGGTTCAACTTGCTCTTCGCCTTTGGCTCGGCTGGCTCGGTTCTTTGCGCAAGCAGTCTTGATTGCACTATGACCGAAATATGAATTTAGGCGGCTAGGCCATTCGATGAATGACATTTCGACGAGAGCTGAAATCTGTCGGTCGCTAAGATGTACCAAACGCCTCACATGATTCCATGAACCAGGCTTCTTGGAAGCGTAAGGAAACAACCATCTGTGATCACGCAGCATTGCGGTACTTCTTTACACGACTTTCGAAATGCTTTCGCACCGGCTCTGGAAGTCCAAGAAGAGGCTGAACCACGACCTTTGGAATGGTCTGAATCTTGTCACGCTTCTTGGTTCTTTCGGCCTGCGTCTTGAGACGCTTCTCAAGCTTGGCAGCCGCACGAGAATTTTCCACATGATTCAGCAAGAACCGAATCCAGTTGGTGATCTCACGGGCATTCAACGTTCCGTGATGCTGACGAAATTCCACGGTTCCGTGTTCCTGATAGGCCGAGAAATTCACACGATGAAAGTGCTCACCCATTCGAGCAAGTTCATTCAGGTTTTTTGGTGGTGAAACAGGGACTTCAGACGTCGCATAACGATACTGCCCAGTCATTGGATCATACTGGGTCTGCATAGAAGTTCTGGTCTTCTTCTTGACGGTTTGAAGAAGATCTTTCACAGAACGAGCGTACGTACTGTGACCAGTACGGCGAGCACGTCGAAGCCAGCGGTCCGTATTTTTTGAGTTATCCTCGTAAACTTCCATCAGCTTGATGATCTGATCAACACTGAATTTCCGCTTGGAATTCTTGATTCCTACGTGAACATGCAGTCCGCACGAATTGTTGACCTTGGCTCCAATATCATTCAGGATGGCGCAAACCTTTTCGATTTCTTTGAGACCAGACTCTCCACGAAGAATGGGCGAGCGGATCTCTACAGAGTCACGTCCACGAATCGAGCCATCGTCGCCAATGTCCCAAGCACTATAATTGTCGCGATTCCGAAGATGCAACATCGAACAAACGCTTTCAGAAATCTCATAGCCTCCGACCTTGAGCTTGTTCTCGTTCATCTTCCAGGCAAGAATGTCCGGAGACAAATTGAAGCACTCGATTTCAACTCCGAACGTGTAATTCGGAAGCGTATAGTGCTTCTTGGCGGGGAGGCGGACGATTTCTGTCTTGTTCTTCTTGGTAGCCATGATGGTTCTAACCTAACACATGGTTCTGGTATTGTGAACCAGTTTATGGAAGAAAGCTGTAGAAGAGTAAAAACGAGAGCACGGCCGGATCTTGACACTGTAACCAGTACAGCGTATTGATCAGGTCAAACTTCACAAGTTCCTTTAACGATACTTTTTTACTCATAAATGACCCCGACGGGTTACGATCCCGTGTGAGTTCCTTGAAAGGGAACGATCCTGGTCCACTAGATGACGGGGCCTTGAATTTTTAGACTACCACAACTTGCAGTAGCTTTTAACTATTTTCTTGTTAGTGTCGTCGCGATGTAGTTGTTCCAATTACTGTGCCATCTGCACACAAACAACCAAAATAAGTGTACTCACCACCTCCACGGTGCTGAAGCTCACAGATATGTCGACATTGTCTTACGGCCGGGTGCTCCCAAGACTCGGCAGTACATCCCGTAATAAACAGGCTTACCATAAAACCTAGTAAAATTGCTCGCATGTTTCAACCAAAATAACAAGAAATTACGACACCATTGTCCAATGTTGACTCATCAACATGATCAAATACATACTCATGGCCACCAATAGTTTTAGTGACAGTGGAAAACTTAAGATTTTCTGCGCCAAGGGACACATTCAAGCGACCCATGTTATAGTCAGCAGTTCCAACGAAACCTACGCCGCCCGCCCTAACGACACGAACATTTGAATGCATAGACTTCACTTCGCGAAGCGTTTTGCCTACAAAATTGCTTGGAGTTCCGTCGTCAATAGTATTATTAGTATTATCCATTATTTTCCTTTTTTGCTGGGCCAACAGGCTTTTTCTCTTCACGGCTAGAAAGCCAGTGTCCTACAACTACTGGACCAATGCTTGCAATTGCGGCAGGCAAAGCTACCAAAACTAAATCCTTCCAAAAAGAAGGTCCTTCTGACTTTGTTCTAGGTAAAAACGACATATCCCTCAATATAAACCAAAGGAATTAAGATTTCAACCTTTAAGTTTTGGAAGGATCCAACGACCAAGGTTATAAATGTTTTTTAGAAGTAATAGGCAAATTGCCACACCAACCAACGGAACATCCCAGCCTGCGACAAAAAGTACCAGTGTGATGGCAGCAGAAATAAAAAGAAGCGGAAGCAAGGTGAATGCGATGTATTCCAATACATCGATTGTTACATTGTAAAGACGCATAAATTATCTGGCTTTATTACGGAGCCACTCCTCATGTAGTTTATTGTTGTACCAATGGAAAGAATTCGCAGGATTCAACAGTTCTTCCCAGGTAATCCACCGAACAACTGTATTTGCTTCGGCTACCAACGGCTGATTTTTATCAAAGTCGGCCGTGAATGTGTAGGTGTGATAAGAAACGCCATCCGGTCCACCAGGACAGATTTCTTCGAAAAAAAGCTCGAGATTTCGAATGGTTAGACCTGTCTCCTCCCAGCATTCACGGACAGCGGCCTGCTCGAAGGTCTCGCCAGGATCCACCTTGCCGCCAGGCAGATTCATGTTGTCGAGGTCAAATCTTCGCGAGACGCAAAGGATTTTTCCTGTTGTGTCGTCGATCAAGAGCAAACTTACAGCGTGTTTTACGATTTCCATTATTTTTGCCATTCTGGCAGGAGGACACCGTCATCATCATAAACGTGTCCGCCAGCCTTGAGCCAGCAATAAATTCGAAACTCTCTCGAATTGTCTGGTAACAGCTTGACCTCTTCTGGCTCCAAAGTCAACCAAGCTTGTTCAATTTCTTCTTTGGTTCTGGCTGGGTCAGGGCAAGAACCGCATCCACACGAAAGTCTATCGTGTTCATATCGGAATTGAAACCCATTACAAATATACCATCCGCAATTGCGTCGCGATTCACAATAGTAGGTATAAAAATGTCTCAACTCTTTTACGGGCGGAAGAGCTACAATTCGCTGATTGCTTCCGTAATCCGAAACCAAATCTCCAACCTTATATTGGAGTAGATATAAAAGACTGTTTAGGTTATACCCAGACAAACGAGTATAAGCTTTGAGCTTCGGGCCTTTGTATAGTTTTGTGCCATAGCCATTCTTTTTCAGAAGGCGTGCAATTTCTACTCTTTTGGCCCGGTTTCCCATTAGTCTCCAATTACTTCAAAAGGAATGTTGGCGCCCTGCAAGAATGCTCGAATGTATGCAGCCATTTCAAGCTCTCTGGCTCGAACTTCCTGCGCATGAACAGGCGGGTAATCAATGTTGAAATACATTGTACCTTCGTTGTCAACGGATTCAAATTCGAGATCGTAAACGAACCCGAAATGATTCAAGAAAGCCTTCTCAAGCCTAGTCAGAAGCGTTCCGTCCGGATCGTAGTCCGTAAACACAACAGCCAAGACCTGCATTCCCTTGCTGTTCATCGATCAATCTCCGTAATCCCAAGGACTATTGATGAATCCAAGATCGTTATCGATCTTGATAACGCCAGACGCAGGAGGCTTGCCTTTCAGCAAAGCGTCGATTGCGCCACGAATTCTGTCGCAAAGCTGGTAGTCTCTGGCTGAACACGCATCGTTGTAAAGCTCTGCTAAGCCGTTGATTAGCTTGGCATCACCATCAAATTCAACCTTGACTTTACTATTCTTCATAACTCTTCAGCCTACTTCCTTTGCCTGCTTTTTCATTTCCAAAACAACGTCGGCGACTTCTTGCGTGTAGTTCACATAGAAAACGGCTGTATAAGGCATATGTTTTTCCGGATACTGTCCTTGGCCGCTTGCAACCTCTAGAAATGAAACCTTTGCCTTGGCAAGAAAGCCTAGCAATCGTGCAAGATGGGAAAACTCATGGTAATCCGAAACACCAAGAACAAGTGGGAATTTGAACGTGACAAAGTTGTGCTCATTTGACCAACTAGTCATCACTGAGCTATTTCTCATATTCCTGGTTATAGCAGAACTGTGGGGTGATGTGAACCGAAGTTCACATTTTATTGACTCCAAATCCGTAACTTGCCGGAATCTCTACGATTTTCACAAATGATGGAGCAAGTTCTAGATCTGGTCCGAAGCCATCAGTGATGACCATCACAGAAAGCGGCGTTGGATTTGATTCCAGGTGTGCCCAAACTTCTCGATAGTCCGTGCCGCCGAAATACAAAGACATTGCTTTCATGGCATCCTGACGACTGTATGGACCATAAACTTTTGAATCAAATAGAAAAACCTCTGTTGCATCTTCGGGCACTAGCTCAAAAGCTTCTCTGGATACACTACCAGAACAATCAAAGTATGTACGCATTTTACTCTCGATCAAGAAATAGCGCTCGGCGTCGGCGGGAGCTGAGCCCATAATCCATTATTCATTGGGTGGAAATTGGGTAGCAACAAGCACACCGCTTTTAAAAGCCTCTATTACATCCGCAACAACACTTTCAACATTTTGGGCACCGTGCTTTGCAAGATAATTGACCCACAAAATTGATGCAGCAGTTTTTCCAGTTTGCCATTCAAATCCCGGAGGCGGCAGTGCGCCTGTAGAATGTGACATTTCAGTTGTTGAAATCAGCACAGGTCGAGTTTGTCGATCGACAAACTCTCGTGGAGACCGTGGCGCCCCATTGTTTCCTGAATGAATTTTGTTACGCAAACTTTCTGCTCGATCATTTTTCATAGTCAAACTCCTATAGCGCTGGTGGGAGTTGAACCCACAATCCCGTAAGGGCCGAGGATTTTAAGTCCTCTGCGTATGCCATTCCGCCACAGCGCCAAAACCGTATCAATAATAACATCCGAACAGACACATTGTAAACGATTTATAAAAGCATATCAATCTTGTTCTAGGGAAATTTCTAGAATATTACTATCTGTAATGTCCGTCACAACAGTTGCAACAACACCATCAAACATTCCATGTTCCTCCGACGCACGTTCAAGATCGACGAGGCCAAACATTCTTTCCCAGGTTGTTCCTTCTTTTACACGATCATAAAGTTCCCATTCATTAGGAAACGAAATCCACTTTTCAAGCTCATCTAAATCATGTTCACCAATAAAAGTCGTTCCAAAACGATCTGTGTATAATCCATTGGAATATTGATTTTTAATACATCCAGGATTGCTCTTGATATAATCACAAACAGCCTGAATTATGTCTTTGTCTGTAAGCATGCAAAATTATTTCTTTGGAAGAATAATAATTCTTCCATCAACGTCTCGGTAATCTCCACCCATAAGAGCTACTTGAGCTCGATCCCGTTCGATAGCATTATCAGCCGCTTGTAGTTGCTGCTTTTTCTCCGTAGCAAGTTCCCAGGTCTTTCTCAAAAGACCATAAAGATACATGATGTGTCCATCATCAATTTCTGTGCCATCATCATTATAAGTACATCGAATTCCATGGTCTGTTAGAAACTTACGAAATTCCTTCGTAACCATAAGTCGATGGATGTTGGTTGTATCTTTCATTTTTTTACCACAGCGCCAAAATTATTTGGTTATTCTAACAGTAACACACAACTACAAACTTTTCAACCTTGAAACCGTTCACAGAGCGTACCAGAGCCAAAGCAATCCACCGAGGATGCCGAAGCCAATGAAATGTAAGCCAAAGGACAGCAAAGTCCAGATGACCACGAGAGAAAAGCCGTAAATAGCAAACTTGACGCCCAGGGCGCCGAGTTCCATTATCGCATCGAACATTAGCTAATCCAACCTTCCTGTATTATGGTTGTACCACGATGCTGTAAGAAAGTAAAGTCTTATGTAAAACTGTGAATTGATTCAGAAAACTGGACCAGAGAAATCATCACGGTTCACATCCGTGGGAGCTTCACCTATAAAGACAATTTCACGGTCAGCATTCTGCTCGTCGACCTCGGAAACAATTTCTACAACATATGGCAGTATACGTCTGTTGATAATAATATCCTCTGCTTCTTCCTGACTGGAAGCCCTGATGGTATTTTTATATGTCTTTGACGTAGTTTCCGTATAAATAACCGTATAAAACTTTTCGTTGTTACTGGACATTTTGTAACTTTTCCTTTTTGGCTTTCTTGGTACGCTTCTTCTTTTGCTTCATGCTCTTGGGACAGTTAGAAGCATGATGCTCACGGATTTCTTTCTTGCGACCACAACGATAACAGTTCAAAACACCAGAATTGATTTCTACCATGAGTTGGCCACAAACACAATTCCAATGACTGTGATGTCGTTCACAGTTACAAAAAGTATTGATAGCCGAGTTACTCATTTTTATTCTTATCCTTGGCCTCGAAGAAAACGTCTAAAAGAAACAGAATAGTTTCTCCATTGTCGCCGTCGCCACCAAAATCTAAATAAAAATCGCTCTTGTGCTTCTTTTCCATCTCGCGGATATGATTGCGAAACTCCATGGACATGGGATGATGGTCCATGCCCTCTTCCCAGCGTGTATTGACGTCTGTCTCAACGCCCGTGTAGTCAAGCTTCTTACTCATCTGTCCTCTGGTTTCGGCATAGCAATGCCCAGGATGTTATAAATGTCTTCTTCGTTCTTGCCGCCAAGGGTTTTGCCACTGGCAATGTCGATGATGCCGTACTCCGACACCTTCATTCCTTTGCCATGAGCAAGCGTACGAATTTCAATGTTATGTTCCTTGGAACCAGTAAAATACTGAATGGCAGAACCAAACGATTCATCTGGAACAACAAGAAGATCCACTTGCATTGTAATCTCACCAAGTGTATACCAGATAGCCGCCTTGGTATCTCCGTGGTTAATTACTTTTCCAAGGGTGACAAAGGTGTCGATGATTGTCTTTGCATCTTCCGGATGTTTACCAGAAACGACAAAGTCAATATCCTTGATGCTCGTCTTCTTTCTACGAAGAGAGCCGCACATTTGAATTCTGTTTATTACTTCATCGTGATGCATCAAAAGCAAATCTTGAACAGTTTCAGCTAGTCCAAGAGCCTGATGATATTCAATACGTCCGCCCTGACGTTCCAGGGCTTGCTTGATGCCTTCTCCAAAACGTGGATCAAGTTTACCAGCTTCCCAAGCCTTTACAAGTTGATCGAAATTCTTAATTCCTTCTTCTTTTGAAAACTTGTATGCGGTTTTAGGTCCGATGCCCTTTACAAGAAGCATGGAGAGGCATTCCGGATCAAACTCATCCGCCAATGCTTTGAATTTCTCGCTAGTTCCAGTCAAAAAGAACTCCAAGATAGTTCCTTTGATACTTTTTCCGATTCCAGAAACTTTACTCGTAACAGCTTCATTCGCTACTAGCGGCTGCTCCTCCAAAAGAACCGTATCTGCTGCCCGAGCATAAGCTCCAGCACGCATCTTGTCGCCCTTGATGACGAAAAGATTAGAAATCTTTCGAAGGTGATCAGCAATTTGAGCGTTTGTGGTCATCCTTCACCTTCCTCAGCATCCATCACCGAAAGAGGAATCTCCAGCGGACGTTCAAAGAAAAAAACATCTTCTGCATCATGACGCTGCAAGAAAGTCGTGAAAAGCGGAGAGTATGTAAATCCCTTGGAAACAAGGTCCCTGCAAAGCTCTTCTGGCGAAAGTCTTTTGTTTCCTTCATAAATACCTTCTTGCACACAGGCCCAACCAGGAATCTTCAACGGAAGATGCCGGTCGTTCATATAGCGATTTTTCACAAAAAAGTCTTTTGGTGTGATGGCAGCGCACCAATTACGGCACCCTTCAATTTTTACAAGAGAAAAGATATAATCGCTAGGATTCTTTGAAAGCGTAGCCATGTTGTTTTCTATTCTACTTTACTTCTTGAAGGTTTTGAACCAAATTTACGGCTGTATCAAGCGTAAACTTGATGGCCGCATCTTCCTTCAGTCCCATAAGAACATCCTGAATTGCGACCTGCATCTGTATCAAGTTTGGAACCGCTCCAGTTTCGCCTGCTCGCTTCTTACGCTCGATGTACTTTCCAAGCATAATCATAAGCTCAGCCAGCTCTCGACGCTTAAACACAAGCGCAAGCAACTCCGGCGCTGGATCCGAATCTCCCTTGTCTCTGTTGCAAGTCTTGCAAGAAAGAACAAGGTTCCACATTCGGTTAGACCCGCCCTTGGACTTTGGAATTACGTGGTCCAAAGTACGTTCTGGATCATTGTGCGAGACAGCACAACCACAGTAAACACACTTACCGTGATCCCGCTTGAAAACTCGGTTCTTGAGCTTCTTTGAAACGCCAGTTCCCATGAGATTATCTAGTATACTGATTTTTCACAGATTTTCAACTGTTATCAAATTTTGTTTCGGTTAGCTCGAATTACCTCTATCATACCACGAAGATCCTGATGAGTCTTGTGACGCATATACTCACCCAAAATGCCAGGAAGCCAGGGAAAAAGTAATCGCATCTTCCACAACTTCTTGAAATCTTTCTCAAGAAAGAAGTTCATGGGTTCCATGCCCGTGCTAATGGAACGTGCGAAGGCTGTGTGCAAAGAGTAATTTTTCTGCATTTTCATCGAACGAACCGTGATTGCGAGAAATCAAACGCTACCATCTTTTTATCTTTATTATAACCAACCTGGTAGTTATCAATTTTATCGGTCCACTTTGGATAATCCTTTAGAGGAATATCAAGTTCTTCGACAAATTCCATACAAAGAATCGAAAGACCAAGGTGAGAACCAAGACCAAATACTTCCGCTACTGCGACGTTACTATCTGAAAACCTAGCCGCCAAAAGTTCCGGGTCTCTAGAAAGAGTAAACTCTTCCTTATTAGCCGCAATTCCGGTTGGGCAATGTGCGATTTTAATTACCGCATCACCCCTTGGAGAAAGATAACCAACTCGATGCCGACCTTTATCTAGATACTTCCAGCCTTTTGAGTGGAGAATCTCCTGGTATTCCCACAACTTGGCCTCGATCATGTCGGGATCACTGTACAGTGTCATTGTATTCCTTGAGCTTTGTAAAGAAAACCACGAGACTCTGTCCAATAGCTCTACGAATAGCTTTGGCGGAATGATACTTGTACGGCTCGATACCTCTGTTAAGATAGCGAACAAGTTTTTTGTAGTTCAAATTTCCTGACGCCATACAAACATACAATACCACACATTTGAAGATTTTGTACGGAATATCAGATATTAGTTCAAAATCATAACTAAAGTTGTATACTGGTACAATGTCTAGCGAACTCACAGCCTTTCTTGAAAGTCGTCGTAAGGCCGAAGCTGCCGAAAAGCAGCAAGCAGCGGAAAAAAAGGAAAAAGAACGAGCACTTAAAGAGCGTCGCAAGAAGCTCCGAGAGGTTCAGAAGACAACCAAGCTAATGAAGCTTGGGGATACCATTACCGATCTTATTGCACAACTACAAGACTATAGCAAAGATCTTGTAAAGGGAACTGCTACGAAAAAGCAGGTTGGAAAATTGTATTTCACTATGAGTAGTCTTGCGACACAGAATCGAAAGATGAAGGGCTCATTCAAGGATGCCTGAAGCTGGTTCGCTTTGGATTGTAAAAGGATGGCCTACGCATTTATTCAAACAGAAAAAAAGTTTGATAGATGAATGGTCAGCCACCAGAAAACAATGGGCTCAAATCTTTAAACCAAGAACTACAATTGAAGTTGGGGAAATTATCTTCTTTCTGGAAGAGGAACATATTTCAATTGCTGATCCCGAGCTTAAAGGATTCAATACCTGGAAAGTTCTTTATAAAGAAGAGATTGGCTGGGTTTTGTGGAGCTTTACAAACTTCATTCAAGTTCAAAAATGATCTAGCGTCCAATTAATGTTCGGAACGTTTCTCCAATTCCTTTTCAAGCCAATCTGCAACTTTTCGAATATTTTCAGGATTAATTTCATTAGTTTTAATTAAATTTGCTTGTTGACTTATAACGACAATATTACCAGGAACATATCCCAAACTTGGAATAAGTCTATCAATATTAGCAATGTTTGGCGCTCCTATAATCCCACCTAAACCCTGGTGTAATTTTATTCCCAATACGGGACATAAATTATCTTTTGGCCAAACTTTTTCAATATCTTCTTCGGTTATCAAAAACGGAATACCTTTTCGTTTGCAGCGTTCTTTTATTCGATGAAATTTATATTGCCAAGGCTTATTTAATAAGCTTTTTTGCTTATAACGTTTGATTGTAGCTTTTCCCTTTACGGTTTGTTGACAAATTTTTGTTTGTCTTCTTTTACAATTAACACATCTTTTAGTTGATTTATATCTTTCATTTAGCCCACAAGAACGACAAGAACTGCCAATAAAATATTCTGTCATATCAAAAATGGTCCAAATCCCACTGCCATCGTAAAGAAATCATCGCCCAGAATCTATCGCCAACCAACGGAAGACGTTCGAAACGTAATTCTAGTTCTGGCCCAAAAGTATTGTCTCCGTCTCTATAGACCCACATATAAGTTCTATTAGAGATAAGAAATCCCGTTGTTTGCCAGGTCAAAAGACCGGCTGGCGGTGTAGCACTAGGGTCCATTGGTGGGACCATGCATTCAAAAGTTGCTGCATCACAAACAATTCTGGTTCCAGAAAGATCTACTGCACCAGTGTTCAGACGAAGGTTTTGATATCCAGAGACAGCAAGAGTATTTCTTATTTGCCAAGCTTGAGCAATTATTCTTGCGCTTATCTGTACGCCGCCTTCAATTGTTCGTATGTTCTGAAATCTTTCATCAAAGTAATCAAAACCAAGATTTATATCCATACGAACAACGTCATCAACGTGTCTTGTATAAGAGAAGCCCGCAAGCATTCTAAAATCCCAATTGTCCAAATATCTTCGCCAAGTAATATCAGAAATACCAATAGCCAACAAATGAAGATTGCCGGAAAGTTCTGACATTGGAACATCGTCGGGTGAGTTGCCCATAAATGTTCCCATTGCTCGGACTTGTGCAAATATCCAACTATTATCTAGTGCCAAGTCTGCATTAAGCAATCCGCCTGCTGCATCATTTCTTAAAATCAAACCAGCGTTTGCTCCAAGAGTTATTACTGGAAAGTGAGAGACGGTTGGAGTAGGATTATCAGAAATTGGAGCTTCTTGCGTTGTGTCAATCAAACGCTCTGTTTCTTCTGTGTGACTTTCGGGCGTTTGTGCTACACTATTTGCAGCTATAAACAACAATGGCAACGTAATAAAAAGATACGGCAGAATTCTTTTATTCATTTGTCAGCAATCTTGGTTGGAGTATTAGACCAAAATTGAGATTAACAAACAAACAAAAGAAAATAAACCTAGCACAAGCAAAAGTACAAATCCAGTTAAAACTATTACAGCAGAGGTTGGTAATAAAAATCTAAAAAGATCATTATAAATCCAGTCAAAAACTTTATTATTAGTTTTTTCTCTGTTGTTCTTATGATTAATAAAATTTTCCGTTGCACCATCTTTGTATATAAAAGAAATATCTCCGTAGGGAGTGGTGTTCAACAAGAAAGGCCACAAACAAATACTTGCAACTACTATAATGGAAATTATAGAAATCATCCATTGTAATATTTGCAATAAAACTAATATCATTAAATTCCAGTGGGAACGCAAGCTTGTCGTTCGACACAGCCTCGTGTGGCCATCGTGCAAAATTCATTGCACCGAATTCCAACGCAGGTCAAACCACTACCAGAAGACCACGTACCCCAAGCACAACGACACTGATCTGCAATTCCATTTGGAAGTGGAGTAGTAGGAAGCGTGAGAAGTGGCGGGGCGTTAGCAACAACTCCAACTTGAGTTGGCACGTTTGTTGTAGTTACTTCGCTTCTCAAGGGAGAATGTGTCTGATCAAGCTCAGCAATATCCTCGGAGGTTGCCGGTTGCATTGCACAACCACCAAACATTAAACCAATAAGTACGTAATAAACAAGCGTTCGAAACGACGGTCTACCAACTTGCTTACTCGTTGACTTTTCCATGGCTTACTCCGCTTTTTTCGAACTCTTACGAGGACGACCCGGTTTCTTCTTCGGTGCCGGTGGAACAATAGTATCAGAGGTCTTTGAGTTTTTACTCTGCTTTTTGACTTTTTTCTTCTTACTCTTAGTTTTTGGGATTGGAGGTGGAAGACTTTTTCTTACTACAACCTCATCTGATTCCAATTCAATATCTTCGAAGTGAACTGGAATATTTACATCCTCATCAACATAATAACCAAGTGGTGATGGAGGTGGTACGGAAATTGCAACTGGTGCTTTCTTCTTGCCTGAAGAAGCTACCACGCCTATCATAAGGCCAACAAAAAATCCGACAATGCTTCCCGGAATTCCGCCTAGCGCTCCACCAATAGCAGTTCCGCCCATTGCGCCAGAAAGCGGGAAGGACGATTCTGCATCCAAGGTTTCCCAAGCGGTTTTTACTTTTTGCCAAGTATCGTGAGCAAGTAAGAAAACTAAACTACAAACAATAAAAATACCACCAAGAACCCAATCTAATACGTTTTCAATTGTTCTACTGACTTTTTTGACAATGCTCAAAATACTTCTCCAATATAAGAAAATCGGGCAGGTGAGACTCGAACCCACACAGCGACACTTTATAAGAGTGCTTCCTTAACCATTTGGATACTGCCCGAGGATATTTCAGTAAATAGTATATCAGATCATTTTGCGTTTGTAAATAGAAAAATGTTTATTTGTTGCTTTGCTTCTGCAAATTGTCCGTTAAGTAAAAGAGTTAAAGTTTTCTTCAGTTCTTCTCTAAAGATTTGAATTCTATCTTCTGATTTGTCTCGTTCATTTAGAATGGCTGTAATAGCGCCTTTTAGAGAAAGTCCATCTGCCATTGGTGCTCGACGTCGTATTTCTATTTGTAGTTCTTCAATAGAATTTCTTAAGCGAGCATTTTCTTGCGTAAGACGGGTAATGGCTTCGTTTAATTCTTCTTCTTTAATGCTTATGTTTAATGTGGTAGATTTTGTCACTGCGGCCTTGGATATAAATATACCAAGTATGCAACTAAAAAGAAAAGAAAAAAGCCAAGAGGCTGAATAGTAACTTGGCTCTGTTCTTTAGGGTCACGGCTTGGCCGAAACCTCCACCACTAACTCATTCTGGGAAATGAGGAAGATTAATTCATTCTTCTTCTGAAGTCTCTTCTTCAACTCGTGGAGTCTTCACTCTCGGAGCCTTTGTAAGAACTTCGAATGCACTAACTATGCCACTATGACGGTAGCTCCAAAGTTCCGTTGTCTCGCCGCTTGCATTTTGAAGTGCAAGACGAACCTGACCATAACGGCCCTTCAACTTCGAGCCATCCGTGACCGTAAAGTCGCCGTTGTATCCTGGCTCTGTGCTTGTCACACGGACTGTCGAACCTGGAAAACCAACAACAACGGTCATCTGCTCTTTGAGATTTTTGGCTAAATCCTTATTGGTTTCAAACTTCTGCGGAACTTCTGACGCTGACTCGTGACCATGGCGAACACCATCGGGTCCGGTAATATTGAGAATGAAATCCGATTGCGACGTACCAGCTTCCATTGTGCTACCAGATGCGCTACGGAGCATCATAATACGGGAGCCGCCCTTACCTCTACCTACCTTGACCGACTCAAGAGTATAGGATCCGGTACGATCAGCATACTCGCCTAGAAATGTAAGAGCAACTTCGCTGCCGGGAGCTAACGTCGCGATAACCGATTTTAATTCTTTCTTATCCATATTAAATTTGTTCCTTTGATTTTATTTGATTCGCTTAATTTCAAGCTGCAAAAATCAAAAGTTCTGCAAAAACTTTCTTGATTTACTGCACTGTTTAATATAATATCCGAGATTTAATTGTTTCTGAACCGAGTTTGTTCATAATTTCAGTCACACTAAAACAAATCAAATTTGATACCACCCAAACATTAAACGAACAAAGCCCAGGAGATTTCTCTCCCAGGCATTGCTCTTTTTTCTATTTAGGGGCTTTGGCAGCTTCAAACCGCCGTGGTCGGCTCCATCGCCTGCTCGAATGCAGCGACGTCCATCTCGGGATCCTCACTCGGCGTCGGAACGACTTCCATCGCACCGACTGCGTCATGATCGACCACCGGCGTCTCGGTCACCGGACGGGGATTGGCACGGTCACGCATCCGAGCGACGCGATCCTTGCTCACGCCGAATTCCTTGGCAAGCGCCGTGATGGGCTCGCCACGTGCAACACGACGCATCAGGAGGTCTGCACGACCCTCACCGATGAGCATGTTCGTGGGAATGCGATTCATCAGCGTGCGAACCGAAACTGCCGGACGGGGCAGCGCAGCAGCTCGACCACGAGGAAGCTCGATGCCGGCAGCCTTGAGGTACTTGCGAATCGTCGCAAGCGAGAGATTGCGAACAACGCCCTTCGAATTCGTGACGGAGAACTCCGAGGAGAGCGTTTCGATCGACGGCTTGTCGTCGGCGAAGTAGCGGGTCAGGAGCGCTTCGACAGTGCTCGGGGTCAGGGCAGGGCGGCGGCCAGTGGAGGCCATACGATCGGTACTCATTTTGGTTTTTCTTTCTTTGGTTACTTACAGTTGGTTTTTGCTCGGTCAGCGTCTTTGGTTTTTGAAATCCGCTTTCCCGTTACATTCATCAATCTACCTCAACTTACCCCGTTTCTAAACCAGATAATCATTTTTTCTGGTTTTTTCTGAAAAGCGGATGCATTACAATAGCTTGGGACCCAAAATAATCGTGACTACAAACAAAAATCCATCAGTTTTGATCTCATACACCTGTTTTGTAAATGATAGGGCGGAAATTTACAAGGTAGGCGACTGTGTAATGATTAACAGAGTATGGTGCTATGGAACGCCAGAGCAACACCCACCATACACTACACTACATGAGTTTACGTCAATACAATTAAGATTCGGTGAAATTGGAATTGTTCTGAACTCTTTTGGTAATAAGGTTGCAAGCGACCCGCCTCCGTACTATACAGTCCTAATGGACAGACAAAGAATTGTAAGTGTTTACGGGGCACACCTGACAAAAGTCAACAATTCCCAAGAGATAGAAGCGGCCAAGCGAAAAGACCCGCTAGATCGTTAGTGCAACTATTGGGATCCTATTAGTTTTTCGTTCAAAGTTCTCCTAAAGTGTCGTATCGTCAAATCTCCAGTCCAACCCGCCTGTAATAAGGAAGTACGCAATGACAGCGTTTCTCTCGCTCGGCCAGCCCAAGATCGAAATCGACACGAACATCCTTTCGGTCGAAATTCCCAAGGAAATGGAGAAAGCTATTCCCACGGGGCATCCTTGGATCGACAAGCTTTATGCTGGTGACGGTATCATCGCTGGTACCGTGAGTCTTTTCACAGGCGACCCAGGCGCTGGCAAGTCGACCCTTATGGCCGACCTTGCTGACAAGCTCACGGGCGCTGGCCACATGGCTCTCTACAATTCTGGCGAGGAAGCCATCTATCAGATTCGTCGAGCAGTCAAGCGACTGAACCTGAAGAACGGCTTCATTCCTAGCTACAACGTCGAGGCTCACGCGATCATTGAGCATGCCGAAAAGCTTCGGGCCAAATACAAGAACAAAAAGCTCTTCGTGATCATGGACTCCCTCCAGTGCATGCGCATGCGTAGAGAAGAAGGTGTGCGTGGTCGAAACATGAGCGACGAGAAGCAGTCGATGGAATCTTTCCATATGCTTACAGAATACTGTAAGAATAACTGGATTCCTCTCTTCGTCATCGGTCACGTGACAAAGGATGGAAAATTCTCTGGCAAAAACACCATCAAGCATATGATCGACTGTCATATGCATCTGGAGCTGGAGACAGATCCGGAGACGGGTACGCAGGAACGTCTGCTCTGCATGGAGAAGAATCGTTTCGGTGTTTCCGGTACTTTCTACTCGGCCACGATGTACGAGACAGGTCTCAAGTTTGAGACCGTCGCCAAAGCTGCAAAAACCTCTAATCATGATGAAGATGATGAAGAAGAGGAAAGTAATGTAGTAGAAGGTAAGCAGTCGCCCGAGGACGAGGTTGCAGACCTCTTTGCAAAGGCGTGATAGTATTTGTTATATTCAAATTTCAGAAATCGGTTGATAAGTTAATTCTTTTGAGGTAATATAAATCTATAAGACAAGCAAAACGGAAATAGTCGCAACCTCCTTCAACCCGTCTGTCATTTTCTGTTTCCGTTTTGCTAGTTTTCTAAAATTTAGAAAGTAAAGAAAAAAGCTATGAGTATTCTTTGTCAGATCGTTGGTATGGATTCGTTCCAAACTCTAGTTCGCACTGTTAGTCCCAACGTTACCGTGTGTGTCCGTGGTCGACACGCCGTGGGTAAGTCAGAAGGTGTTTATCAAGCTGCCGCTGGTATTCGTTCTGATTTCTTCAAGGATCCGAAAAATTGTGCCAGAATGGTTTCTGCCATGGGCGGCATGCTTCGTCATGCAACCGGCTGGAAGACAGAATGGTCCTATGAATTAGGTTTGCCGGTCGTCGAGCGTCGTCTTTCGCAGATGACCGAAGGTGATATCATCGGTCTTCCTGAATTGCATAACGTTACTGACGGCATGGGAACGGATTGGCGTTCAACCGCTTATCGTCCTTGCGACTGGATCATCCAGGCTTGTCAGTTCCCGGTTCTTTTGTTCCTCGATGAACGTAATCGTGCACTTCCTGGCGTCAAGCAGGCAATCTTCCAGCTTGCCGATTCGAAGGTCTTCTACGGACACAAGCTCAATCTAGACACTCGTGTCATCGTGGCCGAGAACATCGGCGAAAGCTATCAGGTCGAGCAGTCCGACCCGGCCGAAGTGAGCCGTTGGATCACGGTCGAGCTTGATCCAGACGAGAACGAATGGCTCAAGTGGGCAGAAAAGAACTGTCATCTTGCAACGATCGAATTCATTCGTTCGAACCCGAAGGCTCTTGAGTATCGTGGTACGTTCGAAGCAGATAAGAAGTACCCCGACCGACGTTCGTGGGCAAAGCTTGACGCCGAACTACAGCGTCTAGGCATCTTCGATTCCGAAAATCCGGGTGCGGACAACATTCTCTACATCATGGCCGGTGCATTCGTCGGTCCTGAATGGGGAAATAAGTTCAACAAGTTCGTCCAAGAGCGTGATCGTGAGATCAAAGCCGAGGACATTCTCGCAAACTGGTTCAAGTCCAAGAAGCGTCTTGGCGGAACGAAGGGCGTCTCCAACGAGCAGTACGTCGAAGCTTGCTCCAAGCTGGGCGACTGGCTAAAGAGTGAAAAGAACATCCTCACGGACGGCCAAGCCCGTCAGTACGCCAAGTTCATGTACGACTGTCCTCCGGAGCCTCGTATGGCTGCCTGGGCCCAGCTCCAGAAGAACACCAAGAACTTGTTCCAAGTTCACCCACACATCCAGGCCCTCATGGTAGCTACGGCAACCGGCCAGGACACCAGCAATCTCCAGATGCCTGCCGACTTGGCAGAGGATGAGCCAGAAGTCACGGTTGAAGAGCCTGTGACCGAGGGTAGCAAACGGGGCCGCAAGTAAAGACTTAGCTTATACGAAACGAAACGAACCGTGAACAAGCCCAGTTAATAGCTGGGCTTTTTCATTGAAAAAATGAAGGAAGAAATTGTTGAACAATAGAATAAATAAGTTTTATTTAAATCACGCTCGTGATAGACCGTATTATTTTATTTACGAAACAAATTCTCGTTCTGTAAAAGAAAAACAAAATAGAAGTTGGTGGCCGCCGAGCCATACAACATATCTAGATCGTCTAAATGAAAAAATGTTAGAAATATCGGAACGTATAAAACAAAATGTAACATTCGTACACGCACAACCAGATACTTTATTTTTTGTGTTTGAAATAGATCCAATAAGAACCGACGATGATTTTGAACTTTGGCATGTATTAGTAGAAAATAAAGCTGGTTGGATTATAGTAGATGTTGATTCAAAAGATTTCAGAGAATATAAAATAGAAAGCGAAAACAATCTCAATGGAAAATGAAGACTATTCCCTAGCAAACCTTCCGGTTCAATCAATCACATTTCTCGAGTCCTCAATTGTAAAAGCAGCAGAATGGGATCCCTTTACCAAGGTGATGACCATTACCTTTAGCCAGGATGGCAAATATGATTACATTGGGGTTCCTCAAGAATTATTTGAGGCATTCACCAAAGCGCCATCGGCCGGCAAATTCTTCCATCAAAACATTCGTGGCAAATTCGAAACAATGAATAGAACGAAGAATAATAAGAAGAAGAAACAAGAAAATGCAGAGAAGTAGTCTCTATAGTACAAAAACACATTACCTCTTTATGTACCCTGAAGAGGTTTGGCCAGAGAATGGAGTAGTTTGTTGTTCAGCAAGCTCGCCGTTACTTCAGGTAATCAAATATAAGACGAAAACTTTTGCCGAATATGGAATTATGATTCATATCATAAAGCCAGACGAACCATTGTTTTTCATTAAACCTGGATTTGCACAAGAAAGTCCTATACCCAATTTTGCTCATTTTGTTCTCGCAGGAGAGCATGCTGGATGGATTTGGGCGGACATGGCTCGCTTTAACATTCTTCCATTGAGCACCAATGTCCGATAAACCGCAAATCGGGTCTTTGTACACCGTAGACCATTCAAACTGTTTTCTGATCGCATTCCCGAATCAACGAATGATCAAAACTGCTTTCTATGATGGTCCCTGGTGCTCTGCTACTAGCGCTAGCAGTGCTCGGGCTCTTTGTTTAACGGTCCTCAATGGTCGTTATAACAAAGTAGGAGAGGGAATTGAACCTCTTTTTTATCTTAATCCTAGGGACCCATTTTTGTTACTTGAGCGCATCAGTTACAGGGAAGCCTGTTTACCCGTGCCGATTTGGCGAGTGCTCTATCGAGAACGGATTGGTTGGATTAATGCTGGCCAATATTCTTTTATCGTACCCTTTATTCAATAAATGCAATGTGAGAATTATTCACTGTTAAAAATTGAACAAAGGCGGGACCACCACTAATTCTTCTAACAGCTCTCCAGTAGTAGTAGTAACAATGGTAGTAGTAGAGAGAGTAGTGGTAGTAGTAGTATGGGGAGGCGAGTAGTAATATTCATTCCTCAATATGTTTTTATTATTGTTTGAATGTAAGTTGACAGAGGGGCAGGATCCTTTTCTTGATTTTTTCCACTGTCCCGCTTCCATAATATCCAGTCCAAAAGGGTCCCAAATTTGGTCCTTTTTTCTAGGTAAACTTTATCCTAATTTTAGGCTTGAATTCAATCCAGTTTTTTGGGGTCTATTTTATCCAGAAAACAAAACAAAAATAGTCCAGCTTTCTTTACTCTTTCCGTCTCCTCTACTTTCTCCACTACTAGCTCTTCTACTACCTAAACCTTCTTACTACTTAAGTCTACCTACCTTGGGATTTCTTTCTCTACTACTACTGGAGAGTTCTTACCTGCTTTTTGTAAGAAACTTTAGAAAAGGGTTAGAAAATAGAGGTTTAGAAGATACTTGAGAAACATTTAGAGAATAGTTTGTTTTAATGTTTTTAAGAAGTAGAGTTAGTAAAAGTGTAGTAGTTAGATCTTCTTCTACTACTACTAGTTACTCTCTTACTACTACTGGAAGAAGCTACCTTCTTTTTTATTTAAAATTATAAGGGGAGCCGCCTTGATTTTGACTTCAAAATTTGCTTAAAAAACCTGCACCAAAAATTATAAGAATTATTCATTAAAAATTGGAATAAATTTAATGACCAATTTGAAAGAGAAAAATAGTTGAAGTATTTCAATTTGGCCCCGAAAATTCATTAAATTGCAGTCAGAAAAAAGACGTGTCCTCTGTTGTCAAGTGAAATGTTTTAGACCAATGTTTCATTATTCATTTCTTATTGCAGTTTTTGTGTTCTTAACTTGATTTTTGTGTTTTTGGTTAATCTTTTGCAGGTTTGTTCACATTCTCGTGGAATATGGTATAATGAGGAATGGCCTGTGCAGAGAGAAGATAATTTATGGAAATGGATTACGAAACCGTCATCAGTAGACTAGACGTCAAGGATCAATTAACCCAAGACGAAACGGACGCCATTACCAAACGTTGCGCTTACCTTGTTCTCGATGGCGAATGGGATAAGCCAATGGACATTTTTGCAAAAACGCAAAAATACCACCTTATGAAACTCCATAAAGGACTTTCTAGATTAATGGTTAGCGTTGCCAATTTCACAGTTTTGAGAGGCAACGGAAACGACCCGTCAAGGTCTTTGGATGAATTTCGACAACGAGAGATTTTTGCAGAGACAATAAACGCTCACACTTTTGCAATCCACGCAGCATTTCAAATTCTTGAAAAGTGAAAAACAAAATGAACAGTAAAACGACTGACTTCGAATTTTTCCTTCCACCCAACGCAAGTTTTTTTCTTTATAGCACTCACGAAGATGCTGAACGAGCAATGCAGACTTCTTGGTACAAAAACATTGAAGAGAAGGAAAGATTCGAAAAATATAAGGGCTTCAATCCGAAAATTGTATCTTCGTTAGTTGCGACGAGCGCATCGGGAAGCAATATAATTCCGGTAGAAAAAACAACGGCGGTCGCTCAATACAAAGCTCAGTTTATTTCCAAAAAAATTAATGCACTTGTAAGTTATACCGACCCGGGTTCTATGCTTGTCAAGATGAAAGAAATTCAAGATGGAAATTTTCCAAACATCAAGTATTGGTTAATCATTGCTGGTAATAAATTTGGTTGGATTGCACTGATGGATGAATCTGTAAAATTGGAGCGATTAACCAATGAGCCTTGAACAATTGCCGGACTGGTGGATGCCAGGCGGACAGCCAATGCTTTCCGTTGGCAATCTTTATCGTTGTTTAGAAGTTCCTTTACTATACCAAAACAAAACAGAGGCAAAGAAAGGGTTGTACAAAATTTATGGATTTGATAGTTTTGACTATGGCGGATATCGAGGCCCTGACACACAATCTATATCATGTGATGATTTACTCTATGTTGCTGACAATCTCAATATCAAAGTTGACACAGTCTCGCCGTCGATTATTTTCTTGGTTGTCAAAGTCGATAAAATCGATCAAGACGCTTTTGATGAAGAAGATATTTCGTCGCTAAGCATTCCAGCTTGCAAAGTTATTGCAAATGAAAAGATTGGTTGGATTTTGCCAAGGCCCTGGATGAAGTTCAAATCTTTGGAGAACATAAATGTTGGATAGTAGATGCTTTTACAAAAGCCCGCATTTCATATTTTTCTATCCAACGATAGAAGATTTGGAAGATGCCATTAGGTCGCCGCACGGTTACTTTACGGGTGATGCTGGTGGATTTATTTTATCGGACATAGACAATGAAGATTCTCCAGGAGATAACAGGGGACAGGCATTTAGTGAACTTGAGCATATAAGAAAAGTATTCAATTTGAAAGTCAATATAATTGAGCCGCAAGAAATTTTCTTTACAATCGCCGACTCTGTTACTTTGGATTCGGATAGAGGATCAGATAAAATAGAGCAACCAGTAATGCAAATAATTTTCGGTGATAAAATTGGTTGGATCTTGCCTAGAAGTTGGATGAGTTTTGAAACTATGAAAATCAAAAAAAATGTCTGATCAATTTTATATCAGTGAAAAGCATCAGCTTCCAATGTTTGAAACAAAAGAACATGCAAAGTCAGTAATCTCTCAAGTACCAACTCATTTGTTTGAATACAAAGTTAGTAAACCTAAAATGTACTCTAATGCCAATACGCCAATCTTTGTTATTTCCAAAAGCGACGATATTTGGCATGTCATTATTGGAGAAAAAATTGGATGGATTGTTGTTAGAGATTGGATGAACCTGAAATCTTTGGATGAAACAAAATGAATATTGATTCATTTTATGTTTGTGAAAATTTTTGTCTTCTAATCTATCAGACAAAAGAAGAAGCATCGCGACCATGCCGTGTGTCAGCGATGCATCCGTCAGCAAGGTCAGTGTGGCGGAACACAGAACTTCATACAAAAATAACATATTCAAATCCGCAGGAACCAATTTTCGTGATCAAGAAAGAAAATTTGTATTGGAATATTATTGTTGGAGAAAGAATTGGATGGATTATTATTGAAAAGTGGTTAGGTATCAGAGAAATGATGCCAAGGTAACAAATGAACTCTACAGAAACTTGTAATCTTGAGGTAGGAAAATATTATCGTAGTCCGCATAATATTTTCCTTTTCACATCCAAAAAAGATGCTGCTAGATGGATTGGAACAATAGAAGGCTGGAGTACCAATATGCACAGTCCCTTTCGACGAGAACTTACCAAGGACGAAGTCAAATGGGAAGCGGAATGTATGAACATCGATGTTGGGGTTAGTTCAGTTGATGTGATTGCTCCGAAAGAAAACATTTTCGTA
>Ga0105238_10000096_pt1 | contig 98336 bp, 84 predicted proteins | sample KBSC34metaG_FD_81526 | JGI IMG/M metagenome (GOLD analysis project Ga0105238, IMG submission 81526) | Corn rhizosphere microbial communities from Kellogg Biological Station, Michigan, USA - KBS C3-4 metaG | ecosystem: Host-associated > Plants > Roots > Rhizosphere > Soil | place: Michigan, USA...
CAGCAGGATTTCCTGAGACGGCGGGGCGGGAGGCTCCGGCGCGTCTGCAGGTTTTGTGTCGGGCTTGGCCTGCGGCTTTTGATCGTCGGCCGCCGAAGCTGTTCCCGCCGCCAGAAACGCGACGGCACCCGAACCGGCGGCGAGCTGTTCCACAAACCGTCGACGATCCAGTCGAGGCGAATCGGCCATGAGAATTACGATTCTTGGGGCGTATTGATGTGGCGGATGTATTCCGCCAGATGAGCCTGCAATTCGACCAATCGATTCCAGGTGCTCCAATCACACTGCATCATGCGGCCGTTGGTGCTGTCGAGATCTTCGGTGCTGTGGCGAACCACACGTCCAACACGCTCGTGAAAGTACGACAGCAAGTCGGAAAGCTGAACTTGCTGCAACGAGTTCAAGTTCAACGGCAATTCCGGCAAGCCATTGGGAAACAGCGAAGTCGGTTCCTCAACGTGTCCAGGCAGTGGATCGACAAAATCGAGATGCTTCGAATCGTCGTCAGGAGTCCCTTCCAGTCGCTCGTACCGAGTTCGCGACGGGTCGTCGAACCCAAGCTCTTCGATCTCTTCCTGTCGTTCGCTGAGCAACAGCGTGCAGCGACCGACAGAGATCACATCGCCAATCTGCAGGATCCGCATTTGAACGGGATGGCCGTTGACGCGTGTTCCGTTTGTGCTGTCTAGATCTGTCAGAATGACACGGCCAGAGTGGTCCTGAATTCGCGCGTGGAAGCGACTGATACGGTCATCATTCAACTGAATGATGTTTTCGTCTTCACGACCTAAAGAAACGGGAAGTTGCAGCCGCGAGAAAATCCGGCCCTGCTCCATCCCTTCAAGAACCCGAATTGTCACGACCGTCATTCAAACGTTCCAAATTCGAATCGACACGACAAAATCGGTAGCCTTACGGCCCCAGACACTACCGAGGAAATCGCTAGATACAATCAAAAAACTTTTTAACACGCCCGTTTGACCAGCGTCAAGCGGGAACAATCCTATCCAAAACCTGACTCGTCATCTGTGAGACAAATTGTCTCGTTTCGCATTTATGTCGGTTGATTTACGGTGACTTCGACTAGGTGGAATTTGACGGTCTGATCGCCTAGAGTTCGTGACCCGGAATTGAATTGATTCCGTTCGGTACGAACACAGGTGCCGATCAAATCGTTTGTTCTAAATGTTGACTGCATTTTTAGTTATGTCGTCAAAATGCTGGTCGCGAAGGTCTTGTCATGTCGGAAACAACATCGTTGGTCGAACAGTTGCGTTGGAAGAAGTTTCCGGTCTTGAACGATGGTTTCGTTTGTCTGGTTGATGTCATGGGTGACGATTCTGCGGTGGTTCAGGCTGCGCGCGTCAGCTATGGCGTCGGAACCAAACGTGTTTCGGATGACCGCACCCTCATTCGTTACCTATTGCGACACCGCCATACAACTCCGTTCGAAATGGCGGAAGTCAAGTTGCTGATTCGTGTTCCGATGGATTGCTGGCGGCAATGGATTCGACATCGCACTGCCAATGTTAATGAATATAGCACGCGCTATTCAGAAGCGATTGATTCAACTCAAACAACCACTCCAGATGCCTGGCGAACGCAGGCGTCGCAGAACCGACAAGGAAGTGGCGATGCATTGCCGCCGGATGTCGGTACGCAACTGACCGACGACGAGCGCAAATTGCAGGACCAGGCGCGTCGTGTGTATGAAGCCCGACTAGAAGCCGGAGTCGCTCGCGAACAAGCGCGTAAAGATTTGCCGTTGTCGACATACACTGAAGCGTATTGGAAAGTCGATCTGCACAACCTGCTGCACTTTCTGGCGCTGCGTATGGATGCTCATGCCCAGGAGGAGATCCGCTTGTACGCGTCGGCAATCGGCCATCAGATCCTTCGACCGTTGTTTCCAGTTGTCTGGGAAGCGTTCGAAGACTATCGGATGGGCGGTTCGGCGCTCAGTCGGTTGGAAACCGGCGTGATTCAACGTCTGACAGCGCGTGCTGCCGAAACCAAGACTGCTCCACCCTATAGTGAAGCCGATTTCCTTGCCGTGCAGGATCGCACTTGGCAAGACCTGACTCGCTGCCGAGAACGGGATGAATGTCGAGACAAACTGATCGACCTGGGTCTGCTCGTCAAACCGCAATAGTTCAATGGCCTTGGATTGGTCGTGTCATTTCGAATGATGGAGGATTGAGAAAGCCAGAATCATGACGGTCATCTCGCTGGAATATGGGACGACGGGACGTTGGGAATGCGATCTGCCCAGCGAACGAATCCTGTATTCGCACGCTGGACCTGGACCGCTGGACTGTCCAATTGATGCCATTCGGGAAAGCTTGCGACATCCGCTGGAATTCCCCGCGTTGTATCAGGCATTGGTTCCCGATGACCACATTGTCGTCGTGCTCGATCGAGCGGTTCCCTCTGCAGCGGAAATCATATGCGGTGTCTGGTCTTCAGTTATGGAAGCCGGCATCGACCCTAATCATGTCTTGATCCTGCAACCAGCTTCTCTCACGGATGCCCCACCACCCGATCCAAGACGCTTATTGCCCGCATCCATTCGTACTCAGGTTTCGTGGCAGATTCACGATCCGACGGCTGCGGACTCAATCGGATATCTGGCGTCGAGTGCCGCGGGTGAGCGGATTTATCTGTCGCGTCATGTCCTCGACGCGGATTTCGTATTGCCGATCGGACGATTCGGGTTCGATCCGATGCTTGGTCGTCGCGAGTTGACCAGTTCATTCTATCCTGGGCTGTGCGGCCCGGACGCCTTCTCCAAATCGTTGGGACAAGGGCACAGCGAATTGGGTCCCGATGACGAACGGCCGTTGCGCCAACTTGTGAATGAAGTTACCTGGTTGTTGGGAATTCAATTTGCAATCCAAGTCATGCCATCATGCGGTCATCACGGATTGGCAGCGATCGCCTCAGGTGCGACCGATCAAGTGACTCAGCGAGGCAAAGCGCTGCTTGACGAGCACTGGCGCGTGTCGCTCGATCAGCGCGGCGAGACAGCGGTTGTGGCGATTCCCGGCATGGGCGAGGCCACCAGTTGGAATGATCTAGGAGCGGCCCTCGCGGCGGCTCAAAAGCTGGTGGTGCATGGTGGGCGAATCATCGTCCTCTCGGACCTGTCGGCGGCACCTGGGCCGGGCATCGATCTGCTACGAAGCGCCCGTTCGCCGAAGTCCGCACTGCTACCATTGCGCAAGGCTGCCCCGCCCGATCTGCTGGCGGCTTCACAGATCGCGTCGGCTGCCGAATGGGCATCGATCTACTTGCTGAGTGGCCTTGACGGTCAGATCGTCGAGGAATCGTTCATGACGCCGCTGGAACATGAACGCGAGGCGAGTCGATTGCTGGAAACTTGCGACGGTTGTGTTGTGTTGCCCGGCGCGCAATACATTTACAGCGAAATCAAAGAGTAGCCGGCGACTTCGGCGGCGGCCTGCAGGACTGTGCCACTCGCCACCCAGGAATCTTGCACCTGCGAATAAGGACTTCTAGATGACGAGTTCAGATCGCGTCGCACCTGATGGCAAAACTGTCATACATGCGCGCATTGTCCCGATTTCCTGGCGCGTGCTGCAATCGCTCGTCTTCATCGCGGCCTGTCATTGCACCACGGTGAAGGCAGCGGACGAGTTGTTCCCGGCGGAGATCACTCAGTTCCAACCTTCTTCTCACAACCCATTGTTTGCCGGCGCTGGCGAAGGTCACTGGGACGCCAAGATCCGTGAACGAGGCTGGATCCTGCGCGAGCATGATCAATGGAAAATGTGGTACACCGGCTATGACGGAACACGACCAGGTCAAAAGATGCTGGGGTATGCCACCTCGAAAGACGGCCTGAAATGGGATCGGTCTCCAACCAATCCGATCTATCGTGAACATTGGGTCGAAGATGTCTGCGTGATTCCTCATCAGGGCACCTACTACATGTTCGCCGAGGGTGCCGAAGATCGGGCTCAATTGTTGACATCGCGCGATGGAATTCAATGGCAGCGAGTCGGACGACTTGACGTACGTCTGGCCAACGGCGAACCGATTCCCGACGGTCCGTATGGCACGCCGACAGCCTGGTTCGAAGATGGAACCTGGAATCTATTCTATGAACGAGGTGATCGCGGTATCTGGCTGGCACGTTCCAAAGATCTGAAGGTCTTCATCAATGTTCAGGACGATCCCGTCATGAGTCCGGGACCGAATGACTATGATCAGGACATGATTGCGATGAACCAGATCATCCGACATCGTGATCGATATTACACCGTCTTCCACGGGGCAAAGAAATCCAACGATCCGCAGCAACCGAACCTGTGGGCGACGGGATTGGCGACATCGACTGACTTGATTCACTGGATCAAGTATGCTGGCAACCCGTTACGACCGATTGCCGAGAATAAATCGAGTGGCCTGTTGGTTCGCGATGGCGAGCGGTTCCGGCTGTATACGATGCACAATGAAGTGAACGTCCATCTGCCGATCAAATAATCATGGCAGAGCCTCTTGTTGTGACTTGCGCCAATCTGAGCACTCGAAGTTCGAGGACCACGTTCTGATGCCCTATCCAGTTAAGCACTATGGTGTCGGTGGCGTTCTGGACCAGGCATTTCAGGTGCTGATGGATAACTTCACACCGTTGTTCAAAATGGTGGCGATGACCATCATCCCGTACCAGATCTTTGCGGGACTGATTAACGACAGCTTGCAACGGAAAAACCGCGCTGGAATACCACCCACGCTCGAACTACTCGCCTTCCTGATTGTGACCGTTGCGATCGGCATTCCGTTGTTGTTCCTGGCGAATGCGGCTTTGTACCGGGCCATTTCGCGAATGTACCTGTCGCGTCCGACCACAATCAAAGAGAGTTTTCGATTTGGCCTGAACCGATTTCTGCCCTTTCTGGGGACTTCGCTGCTGACCGGATTGGCAGTCGGTGCTGGGTTCGTGATGTGCATCCTGCCTGGCATTGCGGCTGCGGTCATGTTCGGGCTGGTGGCTCCCATCACAATTATCGAATCAAAAGCGGGCCCCGATGCCATGACGCGAAGCTGGGAACTGGTCAAGCGGAATATTGGGCCGATGATCGTCCTGGGATTGTTGCAATTCACCATTTCCATTCAGATCACCGTCATCTCTGGCCTGATCCCGCAAGTTTATTTGCGCCTCATCGTGGCTGGCATCTTGCAGGGCATTGCGCACCTGCTGCAAACGTCGGGGGTTGTCGTCTTTTATTACTCCTGTCGGTGCCAACTCGAGAACTTCGACTTGTGGCTGCTTGCCGATTCCATTGATGCAGGCGAAGATCCTTTGGAAGACATTGTGGTAACACCCGCCTGATTGGCTCGACCGTTCCTTGGAATGCCGGCGTGGATCGAATTCCAGTTCCCTCACCCGAAGCGTTGCGCGAGAAAGCCGCGGAGATCGTTGCGCGGCGCGACTATGATCTGTCGGGCGGGAACCGCGATGCGGTGACCGAAGAAGTCATGATGCGAATGCTGCACGCCGTGGCATCGTTTTTCAAATGGTTTTTTTCACTGACGGCAGGGTTACCTGAGTTCTTGCGCTGGACCATCGTCATTGGTCTGACGTTGCTGCTGGTGCTGTTGATTGGACATATCCTCTACACACTGGTGACCTCCATTCGTGCTCCCAAGCGTCTGAAAGACTCCGAATCCGACCTGCGCCGACGTGGTCAAGACCCCGTCGAACTGGAGCGGCTGGCGGATCACGCCGCGGCCGAAGCCAATTATATTGGTGCCATTCGTTATCTGTTCCGCGCCAGCGTCGTCAGGTTAGAAGATTGGGACAAGCGAACCCATCGGCCGGGAACAACCAATCGAGAGCTCTTGCGACGGTACCGCGACAAGCAACTTGTCAGCCAATCGTTGTCACAAATGGTCGACACGATCGATCGCAAGTGGTACGGCGACGAAGTTTGTTCTCACTTGGATTATCAATCCTGTCAGCAAGCACACAACGACGTCTGTCGGACACTCGGAGAGCCATCGCATGCTGTCCGTGCGTAATGTGATCTTGTTGGCACTTGCGGTTTGTTTGCTGTCAGTAATGGCCGCCACGTTGGCATTGATGGGGCCACCCGATTCCGGTGGCGTCGCCGCAGATTCTTACGGGACGCTTCGTGAAGGGCATCGCGGTGTCTATGAGCTGTTGTCGGAAATGCACGTTCCAGTGCAGCGGCGAATTGAGCCCCCCGCTTCAGATCTGCCCGACGACGCAACGTTCGTCCTCTGGGCACCACACGCGGATCTTGTTGCCAACGAACCCAGCTACGTGCAGCAGCTGATTCCCTGGATTGAACGAGGCGGTCGACTGGTCGTTGCCGTCGCTCCGTCAGATCGGGGAAGTGCGTTCCAACGAGCGCGGTTCGAATCTCGCGAAAAAGTCGGCAACATTTTCGACGCTCTGAAACTCGAAGGCGTACGAACCACCTCGACCGAACCTCGGCAGCCCGATGATCAAGACGAAGGTCTTCAGCGTTCTCTCGAAGAATTAGCCGGCTTGCGCGAGGTCCGATTTACGATGATCGGGCCCACCCTGACCGGTCTGTTCGAAATATCGAAGGATCGGGTGAAATCACTGCAAGTTCCGCTGGAGGAAGTCGGTGGATTAGAGGTCGACAAATTTGCCAAAGACTCAGGGACCATTCGATACCGGCTTCCCAGTGGCAAACAATGGACGCTGGCCGCGCGATTCGTGCGAGGAAACGGCGACATCATCGTATTTGGCGAACCCCTGATGCTGACGAACTTCAGTCTCGCGAAAAGTGACAACGCGGTCCTGGCCTTCGATCTGCTGGCCAACGGACGTTCGCAGGTGGTTTTTGACGAGTTCTACCATGGTCTCAGTGTGCGCGGGAACGTGTTGTGGCTGTTGACGAAAAGCACGTATGCGCTGGTCACCTTCGCACTGGTGGTATTAGTCGGACTGGAACTGTGGCGGCGCGCAGTCTTGTTGGGACCTCCGTTGAATGCCATTCCTCCGTCACGACGAACGATTCTGGAATACATTGATGCGATGGCCCATTTTCTGAATCGTAGCCGCGGCAGTCGTCGCTACCTGCTGAGCGAAGTCCGTCTGGGGTCACTTCGCCGGCTTGGCGAGCGACTGGGTTTGCCTGCAGCATCCCATGACGTCACACGAATCAGCGCATCGCTGGAAAAAGTTTCACGACATGACGCCGAACGCTTTCGCCGGGCGATGGAACAACTTGATGCCGCTCTCGCCGCAGGCAAATCTTCGTCAGAATCACAAGCTGTCCGTGCACTCCAAAGGATCTCCCGTTGTCTTTAGAACAGCTCTATCAATCGATCCGTGGCGAGATCGCCAAGGTGATCTTCGGTCAGGATGAAGTCATCGATTTTTCGTTGGCGGCCCTGTTCAGCAGCGGACACATGCTGCTGGAAGGACCGCCGGGTGTCGCGAAAACGTTGCTTGTTCGCACCATTGCCGCTGCCCTCAATCTGGAATATCGCCGTGTTCAGATGACACCCGACCTGTTGCCAAACGACATCACAGGGACGGCTGTCTTCCGGCAAGATACCCACCAGTTTGAATTCCGCAGCGGTCCTGTCTTTACCCATTTTCTGCTGGCCGATGAAGTCAATCGCGCTTCCGCACGCACTCAATCAGCGCTTCTCGAAGCGATGCAGGAACTGTCCGTCACTCAAGATGGAGTCACCCACCCATTACCCAGTCCGTTCGTGATGTTCGCGACGCAGAATCCGATCGAGCAGGAAGGGACTTATCCGTTGCCATTGGCGCAACTCGACCGATTTATGTTCAAGGTGCTCGTGACTTATCCCACACCCGATGAAGAGCAGCGGATTTTGCGCGAACACCATGCCACAGGTGGCCTGTCTGACCCTCGGCGTATGGGAGTTCAAGCGGTGGTCTCGGAGAACGACATTCTGGATGCAAGGCAGACGATTCGTGGAACGCACGTTCGCGATGAAGTGATCGCCTACTTGCAAAAGCTGCTCGGCGCAACACGGGCGGATGATTCGTTGTCGGTCGGTGCCAGTCCGCGCTCGGGGCTGATGATGCTGATGGGCGCGAAAAGTTTCGCTCGATTTGCGGGTCGCGATTTCGTGACCCCGGACGATATCCAATCGGCGTTCATCCCCGCGCTGCGGCATCGAGTTGTTCTCAGTCCGAGTGCCGAACTGGAAGGAACAACAACGGACGACGTATTGGGACAACTGCTCGAAGCCGTCGAAGTCCCTCGCTAATGAATCTCGTCGCGGTAGATCCAAGATGGCATGACGACAGACGAGACGGCTCAGCTCGCAGCAAATTGCGTTGTCAGGGTTTTCCCAAGGCTTCGATTGCACTGTCCGAGACTTGGACGTCGTGAAGTCTGAGGTACTTGTCGAAGAATTGCCGGATGCGGGCGACGACCTCAGGATTACGAAAATTGCCGTGTCCTCCGCCTTCGACCGGGATCAATGTTGTCGCGACACCTGCCGATCGCAGCGCGGTGGATAATAATTCTGCCTGCTGAAATGGAACGACTCGGTCCGCGGTCCCGTGAATGATTAAAAACGGTGGATCATCGGAGGTCACATACGTCGTTGGTGAATTGAGTTTCGCGGCCTCGGATGAGCTTGTCGCCATCGGGTCAATCGCCAGTGCTGACGTGGCTCGATCGTCGCTGGTCAGAGTTGGAAAATCGGTTGGTCCAAATAGATCGACGATACAAGTCACTCGGCTACTTTGCGATGCGCGTTGACTCGACGGATCTTCAAATCCGTCATCAAGGCTCGTGGTGCCCAGCATTGCCGCCAGATGACCTCCGGCCGAAGCGCCCAAAACCCCAATGCGATTTGGGTCCAAGTGATATCGAACGGCATTGGCGCGAATCCACCGCACCGCTGCACGACAATCGTGAAGCTGAGCCGGCCACTTGGCTTCGTTGGGCAGGCGGTAATCGATTGAGGCAATGGTGTAATTGCCACCTGGTACAAGCGCGTTCGCAAAACTGCGTCCGAAACGCTTGTCGACGTTCTGGAATGTGCCGTGAATGATCACAACCACCGGCAATAGTTCGTCGGTCGCGGCCTGACGTGGGACGTACAAATCCAGACGCTGACGCGGATCGTCGGTTCCCGCATACGGCAGATTGAGTTCCAGTCGGATCGCATCAGAAACGCCCGCGATTGCCGTTTCCCTGATTGGAACTTTTCGGGGAGTGGCATCAGTCGGTGGCAAGTCATCGTTGCTCGGTGATATCGCGCGATCCTCCGGCTGAGCGACCGTTGGTTCCGCCTTCGGTTGCGTAGTCTCGACCATTTCGGTCGTTGGATTTGGCGTTACTGAGGGGTGTGTGGTTGTCGCAGGCTGGACTGGTGCTGCTTGACGCGCGGCAAAGAACGGATTCTGCAGCGCGATCCAAACCAGAATTGCGACGTTGAGCACGATCACGCACACGATCAGCCAGAACCGCGGAATCGCCCATGGCTGTTCGTCGGAATGGGGAACTGCATTGCCAGGCAACGTCGAGCCCTGTGCCGTCTCCGAGCCTGCCAGCCCAGCGACTCCATTCGTTCTCAGCGAAAGGCTTGTCGCAGTCCAACGTGCGGCTCGATCGAGCACGCGCCGTTTGATCTCGTCCGGAGCGGGTTGACTTAATAGTGCCTGGATGGCGCGATCGAGCAGATCGTCCGATGGATCGCGTAACGAATTGATGTCCATGCTCACTTGGAAGCTCCTTGTCGCGAAACCTGTTCGGTACTGAGGATTTCTTTCAGTTTCTTGCGGGCCTTGTGCAAGGCGACACCGACAGCATCGGGACTGATTCCCAAGGCATCGGCGATTTCAGTATTGGCCATCTCGCCGAAATAACGCAGCGATAACAGTTGTGCCTCGCGGTCGCTCAGGCGCGCAATTGCCGAACGTAATCGCTGGGCCAATTCTCGATCCATGGCGGCGGCGTCTGGTCGAATCGTATCGCCAGCAATTGAATCGTCGATGATTGAGACCGCCGACTTGCGTACCCTCAGCCGATCGATTGCTCGGCATGCGACCAGGTGACGCAGCAGGCCGCCCCAATTCTCGATGGTGTTTTGAGAATGCAGTCGAAACGCATCCAGCAGCGCGTCTTGTACGACGTCCTCGGCGTCCGCTGCATCACCCAATAACCGCCAGGCGGTGTCGAACGCCATCGGTCCATGCGAACGGACGATCGATTCCCAATCGGGCAAGCTGCGATTCTGGTCTTCGACATCCACGCTATTGGTCTTCAACAATGGGCCAGAACTTGGCGGTGCCGTCATTCCCCACGGAAACAATCAGTTCACCATTGGGGCTGACGGCGACTTTGTTAACCAGTTTGTCATGTCCGGCATATAGAGTCTGTCGCTGCCCCGTGCCGGCATTCCACACGCAGACAACTCCAGGAAACTGCCCGACAGCGATTCGTTCGCCGTCGGGAAACCAGGCGAAGTGTCGAACACCGGCACCTGTCACGATATCCGTGACCAGTTCTCGGGTTGAGGTGTTGAAGATCCGTAGGTGTCCGTCCGCAGTCGCTGTGGCAACTTGACGACTGTCGGGACTGAATGAAGCGGCGTTGATCTGCGTGGCATGTGTCGAGATGGTGGCAATTTCTTCGCCCGTTCGGGCCGACCAGAGTTTGACTTCACCCGGTTCCTTCCAGGCCTTCCAATCGCCTGTCCCCGTCAGAATCAATTCGCCATCGGCCGAAAAACTGATCGACGTAATCGGTTTGTCTTGTTCAGGTGATATGAACCGGGGTTTGTCGACTGGAAGTTCCCACAACCGCAGCATCCGATCGGCTCCGCCAGCAGCCACGGTCATTCCATCAGGCGAGATCGCGACGCTGTTCACGGCCATCGTGTTGCCTTTCAGGACTTTGATCAAATGGCCCGTTTCCGGATCGCAAACTCGTACCGTTCGATCCCAACTGCCGGTGACGAGTTCTTCCCCATCGGCCGAGAGTACGGCACATGTCACGGCCGCACGATGGCCTTCGATCTTTCGCACTAACCGTCGAGTGGAAATGTCCCAGATCTGAACCAGCTTGTCGGTCCCACCCGTGATCAAACGATCTCCGTGAGTGTTCATCAAGGCGAACTTTGTCTCACCGGCATCCAGTTGCAGTGTATCGGATGCCTCGATTGTTGGTTGCCGAACTTTCCAGGCTCGGATCGACCCATCCAAGCTTGCCGAAAATAGCGTTTTTGTTTTGGGCGAGTAGACCAATGATTGGATCGCGCGGTTGTTTCCACGCAAGACGCCGCGCAGTTCGCCCGATTCGATGTTCCAGATGCGGACCAGATTGTCTTCACCCGCAGACGCCATGGTGGCTCCGTCAGGCAGAAATAGAATCGAATTGACGGTACCGGAATGGCCCGCGAACTGCTGGTTTTCTTCTGCTTCGTGAACGTTCCAAAGTTGAATGCTTCCCTGTCTGGTCGCGAAAGCCGTCGATCGACCGTCTGTCGCAATCGCCATCATCCTGAAGTTCGGTTCTTCGGCATCCAAAGTCGTGATCTGTTTCCTGGTCTCCAGACTCCAGATCCGCGTGACGAAATCGTCACCTCCGGAGATCAACTGCTTTCCGTTTCTGGAGAACTGAACGGAGTCGATGGAACCGATTTCTCCTTCCAGACTGAATCTCAATTGGCCGGTCTCCGCATCCCAGATTCGGATCTCTGGTTCTTCACCAGCAGTGGCCAGTAACTTGCCATCAGACGAAAAGGCAACCGCCAGCAGGACTGCGTTTTGTGTTGGCAAGGCCACTCGACGAGTGCCGGATGTCAGGTCCCAGATGATCGCCTGCTTGTCGGCACTGACACTGGCCAGAGATTTTCCTGCGGGATCAAATGACAGGCCGTGCACCGTCGATTCGTGTCCTTCCAACTCGCTGCGAATCGCACCCGTGATCGCATCGCGCAGTTGAATGAGACCTTTTTGCCTTGCCACGGCGAGAGTTTTTCCATCGGGTGAACAGACCATCGTCACGATCGGCTGAGGGGCGGGTTCGGCGACCTCCTGTTTCAGTTCGATGATGACCGCATTCGTTTTCGCATCCAGGATCTTGATCGATGCATCCCAACTGCTGCTGGCATACCAGTCATTCTGCGGCCCAAATGCCAGGCCCGACGCTTTCGAAAAGTGGTACTGGCTGTCGTTGGTTTCGCGGCGAGCATCAACATCCCACAATTTGACGTGTCCATCGGCGCTGCCCGACACCAACACGCGTCCATTCGGTGAGAACGCGACCGCGTTGACCTCACGGTTGTGACCGTCCAACTGATTGACTTCGCGTCCGGTCAAGGGATCCCACAGTCGGATGGTGGAGGCCGAAGTCGCACTCACCAACAGTGACGCTTTCGGATGAAACCGCACCATTTCGATCGGGCCTTCGTGCCCTTCCAGCGAACGCAGGGGTTTACCACTCTGCAGGTCCCACAGCCGAACGCTCAGATCTTCACTGCCGGAAGCAATCGTTTTGCCATCGGGACTGACTGCAACCGTCAGCACGCGACCTTTATGTCCATTTAAAACTTTGATCGGGCGATTCGTCGCGAGATCCCAGATCTTGACGGAGTGATCGAGGCTGCCCGTGACCAGCAAATCAGCCCGAGGCGTGAAGGCCACGGATGTCACCGCACCATTGTGACCTTCCATCGCTCCAACAACGGTGCCTGTCTCCGCGTTAAGCAGGCGTGCCCGGGCATCCCAATCTCCTGTGGCCAGCAACTGACCATCAGGACTGAACGCGATTGAGCGGATGCCACGGCTGTATTGTTGCGACCACATCACTTTTCGAAGGTCGAGGTCCCAAATGGTCAATTCGCCACCAGATTCAGCGCTACCTTTCGCGGCCAACAATCGTTTTCCATCAGGTGAAACGGCGATCGATGCCACGATCAAAGGGCCCGCAACGATAGTGGATGCCTGAGGCTCGAACTCAATCGAGTCTTCAGAGTGAGCCGGCAGGGCGGGAATGATGGCGAGTTGAGGTGCTGCTTCGCGCGGCTCATCGGCATCAGCGGCCTCGACACGCCGGTTCTGGTTTGCCCGTGCGTCATTTTCACGATGGTCATTTTCCGAGTGCGCCGGTTGTGCACCCGAGACCCACGCTGCCATCGCAAGCACCACGATCGTCGATTGCAGCCGTGACGACATTGATAACGACTCCATTTTCAATCAGACCTGAACATCAGCACAGAAAGTCCCGTCGTTTGTCGTTTCCATGGATCTCGTCATTACCCGGAATTTCGGTCGTGACGAAGTTTTAGGGTGACACGTCCTAGCGCTTGGGCAAATGGCGTGGTTTTCCGACGAGGATAAACGCCCTGTGACGATTCGAAGATTCAGGGCGTGGCACCCCAAAGCAACACGTAATTCAAGCTGACCCACTACCGGAATTTCCTTCGCAGCGGGACTTCTGACGATCACTCTGTCCAAGGACTGAATCGAACCCTATCCTGACGATCTTTGCTCGCCCGAACCTTCTCCCGATAACCGCGATTGATGGCCGACACCTCACTGAAAAACGATCGATCCGAATTCCTGAAGCTGGCCTTTCAGTTTCAAGGTGGAATGATCCTTGTGGCTTTGATGCTGGGCTGGGTAACAGGACATCCGCCATGGCAACGCATGCAATTCACATTGGCGGCATTCGCCTGGGGCGTTGCTGCCACGATCCCAATGCTGCTGCTGTTAGTCGTGTCCTATCGCAGTCGCATTCCAAGTCTGGTTCAGATTCGAGAACTGCTGCGAGACTTTCTGGGAAGGCCGTTGATGGCGTGTGGCTGGCTCGATCTGTGCGCCGTTGCTCTGCTCGCCGGAGTCTCGGAAGAGTTCCTATTTCGTGGTGTTTTACAGGGGTACCTGATTGGTTGGGGACTCGTCGTCACCCTCGTGGTGACTAACATCCTGTTCGGTCTGTGTCACGCCGTGACTCCCTTGTACGCCGTGATTGCCGCGCTATTGGGTGTCTACTTGAGTCTGACGTTGTCGTTGCTCGATCCACCCAATCTACTGATCCCGATTTGTTGCCACTCGTTGTACGATTTGATCGCGTTCGTTGTAGTGCGCAATGAATACCGTGCGAATCAGTTGCAACTTCCGCCGAATGTCACTGAACCAATCCCAACTGACAACATCCTTGATACACCAGTCGTTCCAGACAGCCAGTAAACTGCTTGCGACGAACAAAGCATTACCGATGTGCCACACAGTTGGATGTTCTGGATCTATTTCGTTGAGCTTTTCAAGTCTCGTTCAACCGCGGCATATTCGTCTTTCAATGTGCCGCCGCCCAGATCGGGATACAGGGCTTTCGTGACTTGCAGCAGTTTCCGGCCTTCGTCCAGTTCGCCTGAACGAACACAGCACTGCAAGACACTCAACCGCGCCTGCATCCATTCCGGCGATCCGGCTTTCGTCAGCCCTTCGACGCGCCGCCAACTCTGCTTGGCGAGTTGCAGGGCGTCTCTATTGCTCGACTCAGAAAACAGTCGCGCCAGTTCGCGCAATCGATCGGCATCTTTGGCAACCTGATCGATCTGTCGGCGTCCGGTCTCAAGTGCTTTCGATTGCTGTCCTGCCGACAGACACGCTTTTAAATAGCATCGATCGAAATGCTCACCCTCGGCCGGTGACAATTGGGATCGCTGCGGCTCCAATCTTTCGGAGACATCCAATTGCAGCATCGCCAGTTGAACTTGTGCGTTTCCTTTTGCCGTATCAACGAACGGTGTCAATCGTTCGACAATCATCAGCAGTTCTGCCGGCGATGCCGTGTATGGCTTCAGCAGACTTTGGGCGTCGGCGATCTTACCCTGCGCTGCCAACGTCACGACGCGCAGTGGTCCCAGCCTTTGACGCAGATTTGAGATCATGTCCGCGTCAGTTGGTTTCAGATCCTTGCGCGCGACAAACGCGTCGATTCGTTCCAGCCAACGATCGGCGTCTGCACTGCGGCGTGAGCCACCAGCACTCAACAGGATAGCCGCCAGGCGCATCGCGATATCGGCGTGTGTGACGTTCCAGTCTTCCGTAGGCGTTCCGGCGGCGTGCAGGAACCGTGTCAGTTGCTCGATTGCCTGCTGTTCGAATTCGGTGGTCGGCAAACGTTTTTCGATCATCCGGCGCTGGATCGTTTCGTAACAACGGGCCGCGCCATCGACGGCCTCCAGTGCCCGTTTGTGTGATGAATCAACCTGCAAATACAGCGGCAACGCCTGAGTCGCTTGCAGCCGCTGTTCTTCGAGTTGCGCTTTCAAAAAGCGCGCGTCATTGACGGTTGCATCATTCGGGAAAACTTTGATGTGATGATCCAGCGCCTCGGTATACGATTCGCGCCGGGGCTGTGTTTTTTTCTCGTCGTACAAGCGTCCCAGGCAGTAGGTCGCCAAGAGATGCGCCTGCGGCGTTTTTTCGTGCGTCTTGTATTGCGAGACCAGTCGGAAGAACTCCGCCGCGGCGGGTTCAAATTTTTTCTCTTCCAACAGGATCGAGGCACGCGTGAACCCCAGGTCCATGGCGAGTGCTGTTTGACCTTTCTGTGTCGCGGTCTGTTCGGCGGTCGCATAGGTCGCCAGCGCTGCGTCGATTCGACCAGCCGTGAAATCGGAGCGTGCCTGCTGCATCAGGCCGTCCAGTTCTGGACCGTACTTCTCTGAAGTCTGAGTGTTCTCCCAAACCTGGCGGCAGCGACGTGTCCAGAACCCACCCACCTGTTCCTGACAGCGATCGATCGCCGTCACAATCTGCTCATTGAGTCGATTGGTGAGGATATCCTGCTGTTTTTCGAGCGAGACCTGCCGCATTCCGATCAGCACCTGGACCTGCAACAGCCACAATTCACCCGTCAGTCGTTGCCGCTGGCCGCGTGTCTTCAGCAGCAGTTCGGCGGCCTCGGTGGGGCGTCTTAAGGCAATCAGCAAACGCACTCGTTCAGCGACGATTTCGTTCTGGACAGCGTCACCCGCTTTACCGTCTGCCTTTTCCAAACTGGTCAGAATTTCGGCAGCGCGCGCCGATTCATTTTTCAGCCGATGACACGTCGCCAGCATCAGTTTGGCTCGACTCTGCAAGGGCTCGTCGGCCGGTCCGATCAGTTTTCGCAGGAACAGGTCCGCCTCGACGAAGTCCGCCGTCCGCTCGGTCGAACCAGCGCCGGCGAGTTCGGCGCGATTGCGATAGCTTTGGCCTAGTTGCCAGCGAATCTGGTGCAGAAGCAGACGCACTTCTTGACCAGACAACGCATTTGCACCTTTTTTTGTTCCAGCATCCTGCACTGGTTCGGACAACTGCTTTTCGGCCGCTCGCGATAGATCGATCGCCTTCGTACAGGCGGATTTGGCTTGGTTCTGCAGCACCTCGTCGTAGGGCCGTAATTCGTGTTCGGCTCGCAACCAGTCTCCCTCAGCGGTGTACACCGCGGCCAGTTGAGACTGCAATGCGAGGCGGCGTGGATTGCCCAAGTCGCGATTCAGCAAGTCTTGAATCGTGGTTCTAGCCCGTTGCCATAGTTCGTTACGCTGTTCGTCGGTCGCGAACCCGGCGTGCTCCGTCAGTGTGCGAGACAGTTCGATGCTGAAGGTGGTACGAGCTGTCATCGGCAAGTCGTTGTCGGCCAGCCGGGAAATCGCTTCCGTCTCGGCCAGCCCGAACAAGCCTCGGTGGCGTAACTGTTCGAAGTACCGCGCATGCGTTTCGTCGGCCTTGATCCAGGTTGTCGCCACGATCAATACCAGCAACACGACAATCATCTTGCGGCACAACGACAACGATCCCTCCAATCATGTCTCTGTACGATCGTGCGCGTGTGCACCTGGAAGGCTGCGTCGGACATTCTAACTGGCAATCATCATGAAAATACCCCGGATATTTCTATCCGGGGTAATCTTCAAAATCTTTAGTTCAGGTGTCGATTCAGACGACGTGTCCACTTTACTTCAAGGCATCCCGAGCAATCTGGATTGTCTCAACACGAACGCCCGGCTTGTTCAGGTGATCGGCAGAAATCTCGAGACGAATCTGAGCTTCCGCTTCTTCAACCGGTTCCAGCACCAATTCGTAAGCGGCCTTGGCACGGGGAGCCAACTGGTCGATTGGGTCGAAGACGATGTAATCATTCTTCTTCTGGAATTTTGCGCCCTTGACGGAAACCAGTCGCAGTTCCGGCGGAAGTCGCAACTTCAATTGCACCTGCGAAGCGGCGGCAGTTCCGGTGTTGTTCAATTGGAACCGCGACGTGATTCGTTCGCCAACGGTCACTGTCCCTGTCGCACTCAGCGTTTCCATTTGCAGTTCTGGCTTGCCGATCACGTCGACGGTCGAAAGGACCGCTGCAGTGCTGCCCGCCTCGCCAACTGCTGTGATCTTACCTGCATGGGTTCCAGTGACCTTCGGCACATATTTGACGGTGACCGACTTTTCATTGCCGGGCGCCAGTGGACCGACTGTCCAGACGACCGCGCGCAAATTCGCGTCGTACCTGCCGCCATCAGAGGCTGTTTCGAATTCCATTCCGGCGGGAACAACTTCAGAGATCTTCACACGGTCGGCCTTTTGATTTCCGTCATTGCGGATGTTGTTGGTGAAAGTTGCCGGCCGTTCGACATACAGTCGATCGTGACCGGTCCGCGTCAACACCAGGACCTCACCAATCACGTCGATCGTGCGGTCGAGATTGATTTTGATTCCACTGTCAGCTGTCAGTGTGGCCTGATTTGTCGTCGAGCCCGTTCGAATGGCCGTCACCGGCAACACAATCTCACGAGCTTCTTGCGGAGCCAGTTTGCCGATCGGACATTCGATATCGGAACCCGCTTCATGCTTCAGATTGTCAGGGACGAAATCACGAACCACGATGTTCGCAGCGTCGACTTTGCCAACATTCTTCAGGCTGAAGACGAGGTCGAAGTTCTGGCCAACGCGCACTTCGCGGGGCGCCTTGACTGTGAATTCCAATTGCGGAGCGGCCACGACGATTTCGGCAGACACTTCCGTTGCGAAGTAGACGCGTGCCACGCTGCCGATCGGGCCTTCTTGCTTGGGAATGATCTTGATCGAAATCTTCTTTTCTTCGTTGGGCTTCAGGACCTGGTAATTCCAGATCAGACGCTTACCATTCAGTTCCGCTTGGGGCGACGTTCCCTGCAATTCAGTTCCTTTGGGAATCCGGTCCTCGACAACGACATTGTGTGCGTCGACGCTGCCGACATTCTTGATGAGGATCGAATAGATCAGCGGTTGTTCGAGGACCGCCTGTTGTTGAGCCACTTTTTCGATTGTGATCCGTGGCTGCTGGACTCCGCGTTGCGACACGTCCCCGGCAACGCCGTCACCGATCATGTCAACGGGCGTCACTCGATCGCTTTCAATCTGACGATTGACGCGATTGCGCGATGGCGGGGGCACGTCGTTCAGTGGGGCGCTATCCAAATCTGCCGGCAATCGACCGGGTGAACCAATTCGGGCTTTGGCGGCCTTCGAGCGCGGCGGTGGTGCACTGTCTTCCAGATTCGCAGCGGGAATCGCTTTCTTCGAACGTCCGGAACTAGACGTGAATTCGCGTGCCGGTTCGACTTCCGCCGGCGCTGCCGGCTGATCTGGCATCGTCAGTGCCGGTGGTGTTTCGATGACGAGTGAGTTTGAGTCGGCCAACGGCGCATCGGCAGGTGGATCATCACCGAACGGGTTGGAGTCCGTTTCGGCAGGTGGATCGATTCGCTTCTCGGCATTGCGTCGTGCACGAGCCGATCGCGGCGGTTCTGGGTCATCGCCAAAGTCACTCAACAATTGAGCTCGTCCGGGTGCATCTTCCTTCGTCTGCTGTTCTTCCCTGGTCGACTTCTCCTTGGAATTCGCGAAATCAGGCGCCGAAGATTCCTCGGGAAGTGTCTTTTCTTTCTTGTCAGCCGAATGGGTCTTATCAGGGAATTCCGCAGGCTGTTCGCTGTCATCCGTTTTGATTTCAGTGGGAGCGGCAGGAGCGGTCTCATCCCCGAATGGATCCTTGTCACCATCGGTCAAACCTGCATCCTCCGACGTTCCGCTCGTCTGCGTGATCGTTTGTTGAGGCTTTTTTGCCGCGGTGTCGATCGGTGTTTCGACGTCCAGTTCACCCGCTTTGTCCTGGGGCAATTTTTTGGGCTTCGTCGTCTCGACGGTGTCGTCACCGAATCCATCGACGTCTTCACTTTCACTGAAACTGACACCTTTCGACTGTGTCCGTTTGACGGGGATCGTGGCGGTTTTCTTTTTCTTCGTCGCCGCTTCCGATTCAGCAGGCTGATCTTTGCCCATTTCATCCAGAAACGCGAAATCCGAATTGCCCGCATCTTTTTTGGTTTTTTTCGGTTTCCGTTCGCGCGGCGCAAGATCGAAATCGAAATCGGCGGCAGCCAGTTTCTTCTCCGTTGAATCGGTCGACTCGTACGGTTCCTCGGCGGAGCCCGGCTCGTCAGCGCGAGTATTATCGCTGCTCGGAGATACGGCAGTGGTCTGATTCATCCCTTTTTGCGCTTGATAGACCGCAAAAAGACCAACGCCGATAACACCCACCATGGCGGTGAGTTTCCACAATCCATTCCACATGGGAATCCCTTCCCTCATGCCCCCGAGTCGTACGTTGACGCAGAACGCGAATCAACGACCGATCAGCGCGGACCGAATTTCATCAAAGTTGAATTCATTCCGGCGTCATCCTTCACCGGCAGTGCTGTCTCTAACAGATTTGCAATTCTGTGGAAAGGGGAACTTCGTTTGCTTGGATCAGAACGTCAGAAACTGCCGATTTACGGGGCCTGAATTGAGGTCCAATCAATCAGCGAAATGCAATCGCAAATCTGATGACCAGGGCGTACCAGAAGTGACTCAAACAACTGCTCTGTCAAGTCCCGTTTTACGCACGAGTGTTCGAACGCTATCCGAACGCCGCGATCTCTCAGAGTGGCATGCCGTGAACGCGGCTTGACGACGCGGACCGATTATCGAATCGTCTGCACGCAGTATCACCCAGCCATGAGTGGTTCGCCAACGGTCCATTTCGCTCCGTCACGCAGTACGCGGCGATACAGTGTGTCGCGTTCCACGGGATCTCGGCCTGCTTCGCGGATCAGGCGATGCAGGTGTTCGACCGTCAGTCCTTCCGGAGTTTTCGCACCGGCGTCGTGATAGATAATTTCGTGGACAACGGTGCCATCAATGTCGTCGGCGCCGAATCCCAGTGCCACCTGGGCAATCTGCTCGCCCAGCATGATCCAGTACGCCTTGATGTGGTCGAAATTGTCCAGCATCAATCGCGACAGGGAAATCATCCGCAGATCCATGTTACCGGTGGGCTTGGTGATGTGATCCAAACCTGTGTTGTCAGGGTGGAAGGCCAGCGGAATAAATGTCTGGAACCCTTTGGTTTCGTCCTGCAGTGCACGTAACTGGCACAGATGATCGATGCGATGTTCGGCCTTTTCAATGTGACCGTACAGCATGGTGGCATTTGAACGCAGCCCTAACTGGTGAGCCACCCGATGGACGGCGATCCAGTTCTTCGCGTCGGCTTTGTGTTCGCACAATTGGTCGCGTACGTCGGGATGGAAAATCTCGGCCCCGCCGCCCGGCATGCTGCCCAGGCCGGCATCGATCAATTGTTGCAGCACCCACTCGATCGGTTTCTTGGTGATAAAGCTGAACCAGCCGATTTCCACAGCGGTCCAACCCTTGATGTGAATTTCGGGACAGGTTTCGTGCAGGATGCGCACGATATCCAAGTACCAGTCGAACTTTTTCTGGTGATGCAGTCCGCCGACGACGTGGATCTCGGTGGCGCCGTTGGAACGCGCCTCGAGGACTCGGTCGCGCAGCATCTGATCGTCGAAGACGTACGCTTTTTCGGCTTTTAAATCGGCTCGAAACGCACAGAAGCGGCAGCGATAGACGCAGACGTTGGTTGGGTTCAGGTGCACATTCGTGTTGTAGTAAGCGAAATTGCCGTTCTTTCGTTCACGTACCAGATTAGCGAGGCGACCGAGCGTCAGCAGGTCAACCGATTGATCCAGAAAGATTCCCTCGTCCGGTGTGATTCGTTCGCCGGCGAGAACCTTTTGTTCGATGCGTTGCAGTGTGTTGTCGGTCATTTTCTTGCTACAAAACGTGAAAGCACAAAACGTCAATTCCTCAGGTATCGTAGTGGCTGAAAAACCATTCGGCCACTCGGACCGACCCTGCAGCGGCAGGTCAGCACAAGTTCCGCCGTCGTACCAGTGAATACATTGCAGCGAAGAAGGTCGGATCGTGAAGCAACCCAGTTTCTGGAAAAGTGTTTCGCACGCTTGGACGGGGCTGGCCTTCACCGTTCAGACGCAACGGAATGCGCGGATCCATCTGGCGGTGGGAGCGGCTGCAATGGCAATGGCACTGTGGCTGCGACTGGATCTGGTGCACCTGGCAATTCTAATCCTGACAATCGGAGCCGTGTTGGCGGGTGAAACGATCAATACGACGGTTGAGGCGATCGTCGATCTCCTCTCACCCGAGTTCAACGAGCGTGCTCGCGTCGCCAAGGATGTGTCGGCCGGGGCGGTCTTGATTCTCAGCCTGACAGCAGTCGCCGTGGGGCTGATGATACTGGGGCCACCCCTGTGGCAAGTGGTCTGGTCATGGATCAGTCCCACACCGACTTCGGCCGGGTGATCTCGCTGAGTTGCCAGGAAGAGAAGACACGGCGACGTCGAGACTCCGACACCGTGGCGCTAGCGGCACCCGTCGCACTTTGTGGCACAGAGTTGCAGAAATACTGGCGGCTGACCGGTTGATTCCAGGACCGACAACCACAAGTCGCCGTTCGGATCAACCTGGTACCGTTGTCGCACTGCCAGCGGCATCGGCACGTGGACGAATCGAGCGTTCCACCGTCCGACGATCATTTCCGTTCGACCACTCATCGCTGCATGCACCGCATTGTGTGCCAGCCGGATGCAGTAGACGCTGTCATACGGATTTGCGGCCACGCTTCGAATGGCGTAACTGGGATCGATGTACTTGAGGTTCAATTCCAAGTTGGCATTGCGAAAATCGTCCGAGATCCGTTGCTTCAGGTACATGCCGATGTCGGTCAGTCGAATGTTGCCCGAAGCATCGGTTTCATTCGAGCAGTCATTGATCAAATCCTGCCCTGCCCCTTCGGCAACGACGATGACGGCATGCCCACTGCGGACGACGCGCTGTCGCAATGCGTTCAGCAGTCCATGCTCGCCGTCCAGCGCGAAGGGCACTTCAGGAATCAGGACGAAATTGGCGTCACTCTTGGCGAGTGACGCGTAGCAGGCGATGAAACCCGAGTGACGTCCCATCAGCTTCACCAGCCCAACACCGTGCGGTGCTGCCAATGCTTCGACGTGCGCGGCGCGAATTGATTCGGTCGCGACGGAAAATGCGGTTTGAAAACCGAAGCTCTGATCGATAAACATGATGTCGTTGTCGATCGTCTTGGGCACTCCCACGACGGCGATCTTCAGTCCGCGCTCGGCGATTTCCTGAGTGATCTTCAGTCCGCCCCGGAGGGTTCCATCGCCGCCGATGATGAACAGGATGTTGATCCCCATCCGTTCCAGGCAGTCGACAATTTCGCTCGCGTCCTGCTGGCCGCGCGACGTTCCCAGGATCGTACCGCCCTGTTCATTGATATGGCTGACCAGGTCTGGCGTCAGATCGATCACGTCACGGCTGTATTTGGCAATGAACCCCTGATAGCCACTGCAAAAACCACAGATCTTCTTGACTCCATAGCGATAGTGCAGTTCCATCGTCAGCGCGCGGATGACATCGTTGAATCCGGGGCACAAGCCGCCGCACGTCACAATACCGGCACGAGTCTTGGAAGGATCGAAAAAGATCTTGCGGCGCGGTCCAGCCGGTTCAAAGCCGGGTAAATCATGGAGAGGCTGATTGCGCGCAGAAAGGGCCGATAAGGTGTCATCGAACAATACCTTGTCGCTTTCGTCAACGTTATAAAAACTGCGGACTCGCTGCGCCAGCAGGGGTGCCAGGGGCGAGTCGATCCGGCAGGGTCCAAGTGATTTCACTTCGAGATCACCCGGTTCGATCATTTTTCGGCGCCTCGGTACCAGCCAGCCCAGCATCTCAATTGATATTGAGGTGACGATTGAGCAGAAATGGCAAACTTCGTGCCGAGTGGTCACAGGTTCCCATGCAACGACCGCTGATCCTTGTTTTATTGGGAATTGCAGCGGCAGAGCACACTCATTACAGCACCCAAATGTGAGTCGGTCGATCGCTGCTGCTCAACTGCGCGGCAGGTTCACACAGCGTCGGACGTCCGGCAGGTTGTGTGGTGAAATTGGATGCGGTATTCGTTATGGGTCCGCAATCCCCCGTCAGAACGTCAGATCCGTTTCGAATCGAGGACATCATGTCTTGCAAATGGCTTGTGTTGGTCGCAATCGTCTCGGCAACCATTTCGCTGAATGCGGCTGAAGATGGACTTCGCGAACGTTTGAAAGATGTCGCCGCGGAAAAGACCGATGCGTGGGTGTACAACGACATCCCCACGGCGATGGAAGAAGGTAAACGACAGAACAAGCCGATCTTCGTCACCTTTCGCTGTGTCCCCTGTCGTGACTGTGCTGCCTTCGATGCCGATGTTGCGACGGGCAGTGAACGAGTTCGTTCGATGGCGAAAGAGAAATTCGTCGCCGTCCGACAGGTCGAGATGAAAGGCGTCGACCTGTCACTATTTCAGTTCGATCACGATCTGAACTGGGCAGGGATGTTTATCAACGGTGACGGAGTCATCTACGCTCGTTACGGAACGCAAAGCAGCGAAGGATCAGACGCCTACAATTCTATTGAAGGCCTGATGCGCACGATGGATCGTGTGCTGGAACTGCATGCGGGATATCCTGCCAATGCGGCCGAACTGAAAGGGAAACGCGGTCCCGACAAACCGGCTGCCAGTGCACTCGAAATGCCCGGCCTGCGAAACCCGGCCAAGTATGCTCAACAAACCACGCGTCAAAACTGCATTCACTGCCATAATATCCACGATGCCGAACATCAGCATGCCCTCGACTCCGGCACCTATTCTCCAAAAATGCTGTGGAAGTACCCCTTGCCCGACAGCATTGGCCTGGTGATCGACCGACTGAGTGGTATTCGCATTTCGAAGGTACTGCCCGATTCGGCCGCCACTACCGCACAACTTCAACCGGACGAAGACGTGGTGCGGATGAACGGTCAGCGCATTGCGTCGATCGCCGACATGCAGTGGGTCCTGCATCACCTGCCCTTTGACGACACGCAGGTTGAGCTCGAAACCAGCAAGTCTGGCAAGAAAACGCTGACGCTGAAATCGGGATGGAAGAAGCACGATTACTCGTGGCGCGGTTCGATGTGGAACGCACCGCCACGGTTTCAGATCTGGACACCGGTTCTGGGTGCCGAAGCCAAGGAAAAATTGGGACTTCCCGAAAGCGACACGCCGCTGGAAGTCCGATGGATCAATACCGATAGCGCGGGCGGAAAACAGGCGCTCAGTGACGGCCTGAAGGAGAAGGATGTGATCGTCGCGCTGGCCGGTCAGCCGATTCGCATGGATTCACGCGAATTCAATGCGCATCTCAAGCTGAACTACAAAGTCGGTGACACTCTGCCGCTGACGATCCTGCGCGACAACAAGCGGCAGGAGGTCAAATTGAAGCTCGTCGATTAGAACTGGATCGCCGGCCCCGCCTGTTGTGGTGCAGCGTTCTTGTCCGCGCCCGCTTTGGGAGGAACGCTGGTCACGGTGAGTGACCCCAGCATGTACGGGATTCGTTCATTGATCTTCTGGGGAGCGTCCATGCTGTCGGGCAGCACAATCACGATGACGCCCATGACGCTACCGGCGCGACGTGCGTAGACTTCGAACGAGTAGCTGACGCCTTCGATATCCTTTTCCTTGAAGATGCATTTGTCGTAAGTCACTTGTTGTTGATAAGCGGGCAGCGTTTTCGGATAGACGTACGGCGGTTCGTCGGTCGCCGCCACCCCCAGCTTGTCGCTCATCAATGCCTTCAGATTCGTAAAGAATTCGGCTGCCTGATCGGGCTTGTCACCGGCCAGTTCCCAATAGTTGCTTAGCGCGTAGATGTAACCTTTGCGTTCTTCTGCTGACCCATCTTTTTGCAGAACTTTGACTGTGGTTTCCCAGGCACCAAACAGTTCCGGGAACAACAAGTTGACGTAGTCTGGCTGGCGTGGATCGATCGCCGGAAACTCCAGATTGCCATCGTCCTTTTTGATCGGCTGCGGAGGCGGGATCAGGACGAATTGACGCGGCACGCGCAGTTCCAGAACCCCGCCTTGCGAAGTCCATTTCGAAGCGAGCGCCTGTTCAATCCGATCGAGATGCGCGTAGTAGTTCTTCGATTCGTTCAGTCGCGCTTCGTATTGAGAATAGCCGCAACCGGCCACCAGACACAGCAACGCCATCGGCACGGCGCAACGACAACCTTTGCGCAGCGAGTCGAACGAATAAAACATAGATTTTCCTTGACCCGGACGCTCAACAGCCGAAGCAAAACCGTCCAGAATAGGTGAATTTGGAAGCAAAGTGATTGTGGCCGAATCGACAACGACCGTCAATCAGGTTGTTATGGCGGTGGAGGGCAATCGGCCGTTCAGCCCTGCCGAACCTGTCTCAACGGTCAAGTGTCTGGACGGGTCACGATTTCCACAGAATTGCAAGGCCAGTAGTGTTCGTTCTGTCTATAACTGGAACAGCGAGAGAGAATTCTGACTTGAGCGATGTCGCTCGAATACGCAGAATTCCTTGCAGCGACAGTCGGCACGGCGAAGCGATGTCTTCCCGATTGCCGACTCACGAATGAACTCCCGCCGCGTCCCCTGAACGAAACTGACGAAAAGCCCCAAACCTGCCTCGGAATGAAAATCTCGCCCATTCGATAGAAAGTAACGAGCGACCATGATCAATGTTGCCATTCTCGGAGCAACCGGATACACGGCTCTGGAATTGATGCGGATCATCGTCAATCACCCGGAAGTGAAGCTGACGGCACTGACCTCTCGGCAGGAAGGATCGCCGCATGTTTCGTCAGTCCACCCCAGCCTGACGGGACGTATCGACATTCGTTGCGAGGACCTGCAGCCGTCTCAAGTGGCCGAACGTGCCCAATATGTCTTTTGTGCATTGCCTCACGCTGCCAGCATGGCTGTGATCCCCGAGTACGTCGCGGCTGGATGCAAAGTCATCGACCTGAGTGCCGACTACCGCCTGAACGATCCCGCGGTTTACGCGCAGTGGTACGGACATGTACATACCGATCCAACGCGACTTGGATCGACTCCATATGGGTTACCTGAATTATTTGCCGATCGGATCAAGTCGGCAGAACTGGTTGCGAACCCCGGCTGTTACACCAGCGCCTCGATCCTGGGTCTGGCTCCCGCGATTTGTGGAGGTCTGGTGGAACCAACTGGAATCATCATCGACGCCAAAAGTGGTGTCAGCGGTGCCGGCCGAACGCCCAAACTAAATACCCTGTTCTCGGAATGCAACGAGTCGTTCTCGGCCTATAGTGTGGGGACGCATCGGCACATGCCCGAGATTGAACAGGTGCTGACCACGGCGGCAGGCAAGCCGGTGGAAGTGCTGTTTACGCCGCACCTGGTTCCGATGGATCGAGGTATCTTGGCCACAATCTACGCCAAGCCGATCGGCGAGGTGTCTCAGGAACAACTGCTCGCCGAGTATCGGCGGTTCTATACCGGCAAACCCTTCATTCGGGTCGTCGATCACCTGCCTGCGACCAAAGATTGTGCGATGACAAACTTCTGTGACATCACGGTGCGAGTCACCAAGGGGCGTGTCATCATCATCGCGTGCCTGGACAATCTGATCAAAGGTGCGTCGGGAGTCGCCATTCAGAACCTGAATCTGATGGCCGGTTTCCCTGAAACGATGGGCCTGTTGCCATGTGGTCGTTAGGCTGTTGAAACTCACTGTTGGAATACGCGACGTCTGTCGAAACCAAACTGACGGAGATTTGCATGATCAAGGCGAAGGCCGACGCGTACTTGTGGCGAACTCGTTTCCCCCATCCTGCTGTCGCCCGTCAGCCCTTTGATTGTCCGTCGATCTTTCGAATTCTCCTGTTGTTTCTAAGCCTGTTCGTCCTGTGTTCTCCGTCGACGCGCGCGCAGGAAAAGAGCCTTGCGGAGCTGATGCCGCGAATCCCTCCGAAAACAATCGACGAGGCGAAGAAGACGTTCAAACTCGAGCATGGATTCGCGTTGGAATTGGTGGCCAGTGAACCGCTGGTTGTCGATCCGATTGACGCGGCCTTCGATGAAACCGGGCGAATGTATGTCGTCGAAATGAACGACTATCCGTTTCTGCCTGAACAGCGAGTGCAAAAATACCGTGACCAGCGCCCCGAAACATGGGGACGGGTTCGGTTATTGACCGACACCGATGGCGACGGGCGCATGGACAAAAGTATTGTCTTTGCTGACAAGCTCCGGTGGCCGCAATCGGTCTGCTGTTCGCGCGGCGGTGTGTTCGTCCTGTCGCCGCCAAACCTGCATTTTTTCAAAGACACGGACGGCGACGATGTCGCTGATCAGGATAAGATCGTTTGTTCCGGATTTAGTTCGGCAAATGTTCAGGGCCTGTCCAACGGCCTCGAGTGGGGTCGCGATAACGCCATTTATTTTGCTTCGGGAATGGCCGGAGGCGAATTAACGATCCCCGCACACGGCGATCGACCTGCGTCCAAAATCACACCGGGCCGACGCGATCTGCGACTTGACCCTGACACGTTCGAACTGACGATGGTCTCAGGCGGACAGCAATTTGGCCACACGATCGACGATTGGAACGAACGCTTCATTTGCTCCAACAGCAGTCACATTGTGCATGTCACGTGGCCTTTGCGTGAACTCGAAAGAAATCCGTTGTTGGCCATTCCTGATCCGACACGTGCCGTCGCGAAAGAGGGCGCTGCTGCCGTCGTGTTTCGTGCCAGTTCCGCGGAACCGTGGCGACTGGTTCGCACGGCGCGTCGCGCCGCTGATCCCGAGATGAGGAAGCGACTGCCCCCCACAGAGTTGGTCCCCATCGGCTACTTCACATCTGCCACCGGAATCACTGTTTATCGAGGTGGAGCGTATCCGCCGGAGTTCCAAGGAAACGTCTTTATCGGTGACTGCGGCGGCAACCTGGTTCATCGCAAGACGCTGGCGTCCGATGGTATCAGTTTCATGGCCGAACGAGCCGATCAGAATGTCGAATTCCTGACATCGACTGACAATTGGTTCCGTCCCGTCAACTTCGTGAACGCTCCTGATGGGACGTTGTATCTGCTCGACATGTATCGCGAGACGATTGAGCATCCGGTGTCGATTCCCGATGACATTAAGGCCCTGGTTGATCTGGAGAGTGGCTATGACAAGGGGCGTATCTGGCGACTCGTTCCACCCGACTATCGCCGTGTACGACCGCCCAATCTGGCAAGCGCATCCACGCAGGAACTGGTTAACAGTCTGCAATCGCCTCACGGCTGGATTCGTGACACCGCGCAACGATTGCTGGTCGAACGAAAGGATCCTGCGGCGGCCGGATTGATCCGTCAAACCTTGTTGACGATGGGAACAGATGGATCGTCGGCAGCCACGCCGCAAGGTCGCCTGCACGCCGTCTGGACGCTGGTCGGATTGAACGCACTGACTGCAGACGATGTCGGCCGGTTGCTCCATGACCCTCACGAACGACTGCGAGAACTGGCCATCCGAAAATCGGTGCCATTCGTTTCTTCAGCACCAGAACTTGGTCGTCGTGTCGTCGCTCTCGCCGATGATCCATCAAGGCGTGTGCGATGGCAACTGGCTCTCGAGTTAGGCGATTTCTCGGCCGATGTGACTCTCAGCGGATTAAAAAAACTCGCGCTCGTCGCAGCCAACGATTCGGATGTGCGCGTCGCCTGGCTGTCTTCGAGTTATGGGCAAATGGGAAACATCGTCGTCGAATTGCTGTCCGGCGACACTCAGCCCGTACGATCGTTGATCGTCGATATCACACGATTGGTTGGATCAGCCCCCGACGCAGCGAACTGTCACCGTGTCCTGAACTCCGTCATGCGCGACTCGGTTCCTGAGGCGACTCGAAGTGACGTTGTGTTGGCTCTGGGAGATGGTCTGCGCCGACGAGGTGCGTCGATCAACGGCCTGTTGGCCGATGGAAAGAATGCCGCGAACTGGGCCGAACCACTTGCCAAACTCTTTCAACAAGCAAAGGCGGTCGCCTCAAAGGGAGATGCCGCCGAGGCCGAGAGATCGTCCGCCATCGCATTGCTGGCATATGGCAATAACAGTCTTGCAGAACAATCACTACCGGAATTGTTGACGCCGCAAACATCGCCCGCGTTGCAACTGGCGGCCGTCAAATCGCTTGCCGTACACGCGACTCCGACGGCACTGACAGCGATGATTGGTGCGTGGAAGGGACTGGGGCCTGCAACCCGGCGCGAGATTGTCGATCAATTGGTGCAATCGACAAGGGGTGCCACCTTGCTGCTGCAAGCGGTTGAGGCCGGATCGATCAAACCCGGCGAGATGGAACGCGACAAACGGCAGCTGTTGATCAATCATCCTCAGTTGTCCGTCCGTGACATCGCCAAACGTGTCCTGGCCGAGGCGCCAAGCAACCGCAAACAGATTGTGGCCGATTATCAACCGACGCTCGATTTGGCCGGCGATGCCGATCGAGGTCGCATGCTGCTGACCAAGACTTGCCTGCAATGTCATCGTGCTGGAACAAGCGGTCATCAGGTGGGACCCGATTTCACCAGCGTGCAAAACAAAGCACCGGCCGATCTGCTGATCGCGATTCTTGACCCCAATCGCGAAGCCCAGCCCAATTTTCAGACTTACACAGTCGTCACGAAACAAGGACGTATCTTTACAGGAATCACGTCAGCCGAAACCGCCGCCAGCCTGACCTTGAAACGCGCCGAGGCCAAGGAAGATGTCATTCTGCGTGACACGCTGGAAGAGTTCGTTTCGAATGGTGTGTCGTTGATGCCGGAAGGGCTGGAGAAGGATCTGACCCAGCAACAATTGGCTGACATCATCGCGGCATTGAAAGCCGGCTTCTGAGCTCAAATCTCTTCGTCTATATCTCCTGCGAAGGTGGCCCTGTCGTCGTTCGAGCAGGAATTCCCACGTTTGGTTGACGGCTGGCGTACTCACAAAGAACCACCTACTCTTACGGTGATTCAACGCTTTCGTTTTCATTCAATGACAGGGACGGCGCTATGGAGACTCTTCCGTCGAAACCCGCGGGCAGAGCGTATGTTCTTCCAATCATTCTGATCTTCGGCATCGCCATCCTCGTCTGCATCGGATGGTTCCTGTTGAACCCAGGTCCCAACGGTGGACCGGGTGGGAATGGCACCCTGTCGGGCCAGAAACGGTTGTCGTCCGCCGATTCGCAGAATCTGCTGGAGCTACGGAACCTGGCCCTTGGCAATCTGGAAATTCACAAGTTCGCCGAGACCGAGAGCGCGCTGAAAGAAATCTCGTTGTTAGTCCCGGACGATCCATTCGTCGCTCGAAACCTGGCAATCTGTCGACAACTGGCACTCGAAGCGATCGACCGACAGCGGCTGCCTGCCGAACATGCACGAGCGACGACGGCCGCTCAAGAGGCGGTTGAGAAATCTAAAAAGGTGGAACCGAAATCGTTCATCCCGTGGATTATCGGTTCGCGCGTCGCCGCTCGCCTGGACAACACTGATCAGGCACTGAGCGAACTGCGCGAAGCGATGCAGCTTGATCCCGACGCGGTCGGACCTGCGTACGATCTGTTCACCATGCTGCAAGCTGTTCCGACCGATACACCATCGCCAGAAGGTGTCGCGGCGCTGCGGAAGGTGTACGAAAAGAATCCGCAGAACCTGTTTGTCGTCAAAGACTGGCTGCCGCTGGTGGCGCAGATCAAAGATCCTGCATTCGCCGACACCGTCAAAAAGGCGAAAGATTCGATCAGTCCCTTGTTCGAAACGATCAAGTTACACACGCGTGTCGATCTGGCCCAGACGATGGACACCGCGATCGCCGCCGCAGCCGATGGAAAATGGCCTGCGGCACAACAATCGATGAGGATCGTCAAGAACCTGATCGTTTCGGAAGCGGCGCGCGACAAGCGGCTCGTGATGCTCGATTCACTCGAATACCTGCTGCCCGATTTCAGCCCCGAAACCAAAGCGCGACTCGACCTGCCCCCGACCGATCTGCCCGATTCGAAGCCGGTTCATTTTCAGGCACCAATATCGGCAGCCGGATGGCCTGCTGTACCCGACACGCATGATCTGGCATTGGTCGATTTCGATCTGGATGGTCGACCTGATTTGATCTCGTTGCAGAAGAACCAACTGACCGCATGGGGTCACAAGGACAATGATCAACCTTGGACAGCCATCGCCACGATCGAAACTGGCGGTGACTTTACGGGTCTCTCGGCGTTCGATTTTGATGATGACGTCGATCAGGAAATCAAAGCCCGCATGTCGAATGAGTTGGTCAAGAAACCAGAAGAACGCAATCCGCTGCTGGATCGCCAATGCCATACTGCGGATCCTGATGCCATTGTCTTCGGCCCCGGCGGTTTGAAACTGTTCGAGAATGTCCGTGATCCGGCCACTGACGGACGTTCGTGGGTCACCAAATCGGGCGGCAACGAATTCGATGCGGTCAAAGACGTCGTCACTATCATTCCGGTTGATATCGACGCCGACGGAGACCTGGATCTGGTTGTGTCGACAACAGCGGGCCTGAAGATGTTCTCGAACCGAGGTAACAAGACCTTCGAAGACATTACCGGACGTTCAATCCTGCCGCCGGCGGCTCAAGCAGTGACGGCCATGGCAATTGTCGATTGGGATTGGGACTCAAACGTCGATGTTCTGATCGCCTGGGCGGACGGCGTCGGAGTGCTGGAGAATTTGCGGCATGGCCGAATGAAGTTCCGAGCCCTGAATGAACTTTCCGCGCTGCAGGGCGTCACGTCTCTGTCTGTTGGCGATTTTGACGGGAATGGGTCTTGGGACCTGCTGGGTGCAGGGGCGAAAGGCGCCAGCGTCTTGCTGACCGACCGTACGCCAGCGGGCGTGGCAAACGCACGAAAGGCCGCGTCGATCACGTCCGAAGCCATTCGCTCGGCAGCCACTGGCGACATCGACAACGACGGCGGACTGGATCTGGTCCTGTTCAAAGATGATGGTGTCACCATCTATCGTGGTGATGGACACGGTGGATTCAAAGCCGTCGAACGCGACGGTAACGAATGGTTGAAATCAGCCACAATTGTGAAAGTGGGTGATTACGACCGCGACGGCGATCTCGATTTGTGTCTCGTCGATCAATCGACGCTCGTTTGTCATTCCAGCCAGTGCCGTGAATCCGACAATCCGAAGAACCAATGGATTGAGATTCAATTGATTGGTGAATTCATTCGTGAGGGTGAACAGAACTGGGACAAGCGTGTCAACCACATCAATCGCGGTGGCCTGATTGAACTGAAGGCCGGGCCGCGCTTTCAAATGAGCGTGGTGAATGCGACGGTCAACCACTTTGGTTTGGGAACCATTTCACAGGCAGACGCCGCCCGAGTCTTCTGGACCAACGGTATTCCGTTCAACGCGGTCAAGCCGGCCGCCGACTTGTCGCTGTGCATTGAACAGAAATTACTCAGTTCTTGTCCTTATCTATACACATGGAGTGGCGACAGATTTGAATTCGTGACCGACCTGCTGTGGAACGCTCCACTGGGCCTCAAATTCGCCGAAGACGTCGTCGCCCCGTGGCGCGAATGGGAATACTTGAAGATTGATGGTAAACAACTGAAGGCCGTTCAGGGCGAATATCAACTGCGCGTCACCGCCGAGTTGTGGGAAGCGGAATACTTCGATGAAATCAAGCTGTTCGCGGTTGATCACCCCGCCGGAACCGCGATCTACACCAATGAAAAAGTCGGCCCTGCGTCGATCGCCGAACCAAAGATCCACACGGTTGCCACGCCGCGTTCGCCGGTCGCCGCCCGTGACACGCGAGGACGGGATGTCCTTGATGTGGTGCTGAAACGTGATGGCAAATACACCAAGACGTTCGACAAGCGACTGGCTCAAGGTTTCACCGAAGAACATTTCCTGGAACTGGATCTGGGTGAATTTACTGATGCGAGCAAGATCACACTCTTTTTGACCGGCTGGATCTATCCCGGCAGCACATCTCTGCGTGTTCAAACATCGCAGAATCCAGACCTGCCCAAACCGCGTCCGCCGGCGATCCTCGCGCCGGACGCCAATGGGGAATGGCGTGAAGTGAATTCGTACATGGGTTTCCCTGGAGGTAAGACCAAGACGATCGCCGTCGATGTGTCCGACATCTTCACTAACAACGATCATCGGCTTCGAATCGTGTCGACCATGGAGTTGTATTGGGACCAGGCCTTCTTCACTGTCGACGACGCTCCTGTTGACATAGAGCAGACGGAGTTGAATCTGGTCAAGGCGGAACTGCACGATCGAGGCGGCGTGTCATTGCGTTCGTGGCCGCCGTCCGGCTATGGCCCGGACCGGTTCGACTATACGACGGTCGTTGCCGGTGAACAGTGGCCGGCGATGACGGGCTTTTTCACCAGGTACGGTGACGTCCTGCCGCTGCTAACCAAGCGGGACGATCACCTGGTGATCAGCGGATCGGGTGACGAAATTCAGTTGTCGTTTGCCGAACCAACACAGCCGTTGCGCGAAGGTTGGGTGCGGGACTTCGTGATCTATACCGTGGGCTGGGACAAGGACGCCGATCCGAATACGGTCTATGGCTGTTCGGTTGAGCCGATGCCATTCGAAGCGATGACTGACTATGCTCATCGCGATGGATTGCCGCGTCCGATGGATGCCGAGTACGAACAGTACCTGCGCGAGTATCAAACTCGACAGCGCAACCCGACAAAGTTCTGGCGCACGATCCAGAACTGGCCACAGCAATAACTGTCGCAGGAGTTGGAATGAAGAGCGCGCCGCCCATTGGTGCCACAGCCACACTGGATCTGACCGTCGGAGGAAACGACGTGATCCATCTGGGTTCGTGGCAGCCACGCAGTGCGGTCGTCTTTTCCACGCCTGCAATGATCAATCTGATGGAACATGCGGCACGCAACGCGCTAATGCCGTTTCTGGAACCGACCGAAGAATCGGTCGGCGTGAATGTGCATATCGAACATCTGGCGGCAACGCCGATCAATGCGTCGGTTCGCGCCGAAGCCAAAGTCGTGGCGATCGACGGACGTCTGATCGATTTCGAAGTCAGCGCATCGGATGCCAAAGATGTGATCGGCAAAGGCACTCATCGTCGAGCTGTCGTTCAGATCGATCGGATGGTGACGAAACTGGTCGAGAAAACGGCCTCGTTGCCGGAAGGAGTCGTCGTACCGATGTCTGTGACACCCAACACAGGACCATTGCCCAGGTTCGCGACGGTTCTGGTCGATTGCGACGGACCGATTGCGACCGTGACCTTGAATCGGCCGCTCAAACTGAATGCCGTTGATCGTCAGATGACCGGCGATCTGGAGCAGGTCAATTCCTGGCTGGCCGGTCATCCTGAAGTTCGTGTGGTCATCTTGACGGGCGCTGGTGAAGCGTTCTGTGCCGGTGACGATGTCAAAGAGGTGGGAACGCTCGACCTCGCTGAAGCCGCGAAACTCAGCCATCGCCAGGCCGAATTGTATCTGACGTGGGAACGGTTGCCTCAGGTCTTCATCGGCGCAATCAACGGTGCCGCCTTCGGCGCCGGCTGTGTTTGTGCCTGTTCGTGTGATTTCCGCATCGCCGCGCACAGCGCACGCTTCGGCATGCCCGAGATTCGTCTCGGCTGGGCGCCCGGTTATGGACTGGCTCAACTGACCGCACTAGTCGGCAAAGTACGAGCCCTTGAACTGTGCCTGACGGGCGAACCGATTACGGCTCAGCAAGCGGTCAGTTATGGCCTGGCAAACGACGTCGTGCCGCTGTCGCGCGTGATGCCAGCCGTGCGCGAGTTTGCGGATCGCCTGTTGGCTCAACCGATCGAAGCCCTGCGATTGACCAAACAATTAATCCACGGCGACGAAGGATCGCAGCCCAAGCGCGCCTACCTGGCGGATACCGCCGCCTACATTCATTGCCTGGGGCAAGCGGATGCACGCGAGGGGATCAAGGCGTTTAATGAGAAACGTCCACCGAAGTTCGGTAACAGTTCGGCTCAGCGCTAGTGAAACGTCCTCGCGATCACCATCGTGGTCAAGATTGCGACCCAGGCAATGCCTAACGCGTGCCAGAACCACGAGCAGATCGTGACGCCCCAGTAGTATTCGTGGTCGTAGCGGTCGGCCATCGCCTGCACCGTCACATAGCACAGGAACAACAGAGCGACGATGAAGTGCATGCCGTGCAGGGCGCAGAAGAGCGCCACGAATGGCGCCGCTCCCAGTTCCACATCGTCCGGCTGCTGTTGCCGCATCAGACACTGCAAGGCGTAACTTTGCACCGCCACGAACAGGGCACCCGCGAGGAGTGCCAGTTTTAGCCAGAGGCGAAACTGCGGCTGCCGTTCACGGCGGACATATTCTCTCGCACGAAAAAGGCAAGCGCTGCCACAGAACAGCAGTCCTGTGCTGACGCTGAATGCTTTGGAGAAATGATGCGGCTGAGCCATCAGGTTGACTGGCAGGCATTTCGCCAAGACGACTGAAACGGTGCCTGCCACTGCCAGCACACTCGCTGACAACAGGAAGAATTGCAAAGCGTAGGCGCTGCGAGGTTCCGGGACCACGGGCAATCACTTTTGTCACGAGCTCTGTCAGCCTAATGCGTCGAAGCCACTGCCATTGCCAGTGGCGCACCAGAAGATGGCCAGTCGATTCAATTCCTTCAACGGTCAAATCAATTCGACAAGCAGTTGCCGTGCCGCGGGATGCCCCAGCGTGACTTGTTTGCCATCGATTTCGGTCGTCACGATTCCTGCTTCAGCACTGTTGTTAACCACGCGGCACTCCTTCTGCAACGACAGGCCCGATTCCCGCAGGAACCGCAGGAAGTCGCCTTCCTGATCGACCACCCGGACGATGCGAATGCGCGAGCCCGATTTGACCGTCGCCAGGGGGACCGCCAATTCCGGATGTCCTCGCATCGCTCCGTCAGCGGAAGGGATTGGATCTCCATGAGGATCCGTCGCGGGGCGGCCCAGGTATTCGTCCATCCGGTCGACCAGGTTGTCGCTGACCGCATGTTCCATGTTCTCGGCTTCTTCGTGAACCTGATCCCAGTCCAGGTTCAGGGTTTTGACCAGGAACAGTTCGATCAATCGATGGCGGCGTAACATCCGCATCGCGATTTCGCGACCTTCCTTGGTCAGTCGCACTCCTTCATACGGGCGATAGTCGGCATGTCCCGACTCGGCCAGCGTCTTCAGCATCGCGGTGACAGTGCCGGGAGCGACCGACATGGCCGTCGCCAGTTGACCCGTCGTCACCCAATCGGAACCCGTCTTTAAAGACATCAGCAGCGTCGTCTTTAAATAGTTTTCCACCGTCAGGGTTGTCATGAACTTGAGCTCGATCCAGTCGGGAAGCGGGTGCGGGTGAGGGCAGTCAGATGGCGCGTATTGTGCGTTGAACGCAGCAATTGTGCCATGCATCCTGCCACAATTCCCCGGCAAGCGTTTGCGCAGATTTCAGGATCGTCAAAGTCGAATCGTCGCCTCGTTGCGGCAGGCGTTCGAGGACCCGAGTTGCAACACGGCAGCACTCGCACTCGCCAGGACGGGCGTGGTTGTGATTATGGCCCCAATGCTCCGACGTTCCATGAGATACTGATTTACTGAATACGACCAGACGGAAGCACGACGGTCTGCACCGTTGGCTTTCAGCGCCGAAGGAACACTGTACGGGTTGCAACTGTCACCCTGTTCCGGTAGTAATATTCTCACGTTAATTAGAATGTTTGTGTGTTCTCCAGCCTTCGTTTCCGCCCAGGATTTTCACCATGTTGCGCCGCCGTGGATTTACGTTGATCGAATTGCTGGTTGTGATTGCCATCATCGCCGTGCTCATTGCTTTGCTGTTGCCAGCGGTGCAACAAGCTCGTGAGGCGGCTCGGCGGACACAATGCAAGAATAACCTGAAGCAGTTGGGGCTGGCGCTGCACAACTACGAAAGTTCCATTCGCGTCTTTCCGCCCAGCAGCACCAGTCCGATTGGCAAAGGTGTCTGGAACTACCCTGGCAGCGGCCCGAACGATCCGAACATTCATCTGCACAGCTTTGCCAGCCTGATCCTGCCGTATCTCGATCAAAGTGCGCTGTACGGCAATTTCAACTACAACGTTTCTGCGCTGGACCCTGTCAATCGAACGATGGCATCGACCAAGATTCCTGCGTTTATCTGCCCCAGCTATGCAGGGTCTCAAGTCAGCACAGACACTCACTACACTGGCGGATCAATCAACTTCGCGAATTTTGCGATCCGGAATTACGTCGCCATGGGAGCCAAGACGGTACTGGGCCTGTCGGGGGCGATCCCTCCAGAAGGAATTCTGTATCCGCGATCCAGCACAGGCTTCCGCGACATCATTGATGGAACCTCGTCCACCATCATGCTGGCAGAAACGCGTGAACAAGGAGCGTCGGTTTGGGTCGATGGCTCAAGCGCGTCGGTTGCAGCTCGCTGGTTCAATCCGATGAATCCACCGACCTATGGAGGAACGACGACGGCCATCAATTACAACCCGTACTTCCTGGGGGCGCAACTCTACGGGCCGAACAATGCCATCGATCAGACTTACGGACCATCGAGCTTGCATACTGGCGGAGCGCACCACCTGATGGCTGACGGCGCCGTTCGGTTCATTTCGCAGAATCTGGATGTCAACATTTACGATGCCCTGGTCTCGAAAGGCGCGGGCGAAATTGTGGGCGACTTCTGATCCGATGTCTGCCCTGACTTGAAGACGGCACGGACCGAACAACAATCTTGCGGTCAATGAAGGATGTTGATCGCCAGAAATCGATCGAACAGTCCTCTCCAGATGACCGTCTGCCAGGAATTCGTTTCCCGTCGTATCCACGTATCAAGGCTGCCGAATCATGTTTCGACTGTTCGTCTGCTGTGCATTGATGGGCGGCTCGACGACAACATTGTCGGCAGCAGATTGGCCGCAGTGGCTGGGACCGCAACGGAACGGAAACTCGACCGAAAAAGTCGAGCCGTGGACGAGTGAACCGGCCGTCGTCTGGAAGGCAGAGGTTGGTTCGGGCTTCAGTTCGCCGGTCGTGGCGGGGGGGCGTGCGTTCATTCACGCGCGCATCGGGCAGGCTCAAGAAGAGGAAGTCGTTGCGTTTGATGCGCTGACCGGCAACGTAATCTGGCGTGACAAGTACACTCGCGCGCCTTACGTCAGCGCCGTTGGCGGAGGACCTGCCGCGACGCCGACCGTTTCGGGAAATCGCATTTTTACGTTCGGCATCTCAGGAACGCTCAGTTGTCACGAAGCCGACTCAGGGAAGCGACTGTGGCAGCGCGATGTTTATCAGGACTTCAAGGTTACACTGCCTCGATTCGGAGTTTGTTGTTCGCCGCTGGTTGTCGGCAATCACATCGTCGTCAGCATCGGCGGTAAGGATACGGCACTGGCAGCATTCGATGCACAGACAGGCGAACTGGCTTGGAAGGGTTTTTACGAGCCGGCCAGTACAGCATCGCCGATCTTGTTTCGAGCTCCAGGGCAGGACGTCACGGATCAGGCTGCCCTGTTTGTCACGTCGCTACGACTGCTTGGGGTCGATCCGCTAGATGGACGGCTGAGCTTCGAAGTGCCGCTCGTCTTCAAGCCGTCTGGGCCGGCACCCACTCCGCTGGCGCTGGGCGATGTCCTGATCACTTCGAATTCCAATGATGGAACGGTTGCAACACGGATCACCGCGTCGACCGATGGAGTGCGATCAGAGCACCTGTGGACCAAAAAGGACGTCGGTGGCTACTTCTCTAGCGGCGTCCGCTACGGCGACCATCTTGTTTGCCTGGTGACAAACGTGCTGAAGCCCATCCCCTCAGCATCGCTGCGGTGCCTGGATACTCGAACGGGTGACGAAGTGTGGTCTGTTCCTGCCGCCGGCTACTTTCATGTCGGTGTCATTCGACTGGCTGACAATCGATTGCTGGTCCTGGATGATTCAGGCGCATTGAAGCTGTTCGATGCAGACGAAAAACAATGCACTCAATTGGCCGAGGCGACCGTCTGCAAAGGAACGCTGGTGACTCCCGCATTGGCAAATGGATTCTTGTATGCGCGAGATGGCGGTGAGCTGGTCTGCGTGCGATTGGGGACTTAATGAGTGTCTCGCCAACAGTTCCCGTATTGCGAGAGTCGCCCACGCCAGCGAGTCGCTTGTTCTATTACGGCTGGATCAACCTCGCGGTCGCTGCCGTTGCGATGTCGGCGACGTTTCCCGGGCGCACTCATGGCCTGGGCCTGATCACGAAACAGTTGACGTCCGACGCCACGCTGGGTGTCAACGACAAGCTATTTAGCGAATTGAACTTTTTCGCCGTGGTGCTTGGAGCGGCAATCTGCCTGCCAGTCGGCCGAGTCATCGATCGCCTGGGTGTTCGATTTGCACTGACTTTCGTTGCGCTTGCGCTGGGATTTTCTGTCGCAGGGATGAGTCAGGCGAAGGAGTGGATTTCGCTCTTGATCACCTTGACCCTTGTACGCGGTTTTGGTCAGGGAGCGTTGTCGGTCGTCAGTCTGGCCATTATCGGAAAATGGTTCACTCGACGTTTAAACGTTGCCATGGGACTGTTCACGATCTTGCTGACGTTTGGATTCATCATTCCAATTTATCTGATCGGCCCGGCGATCGAATCATATGGCTGGCGTCGAGCGTGGCTGGGGCTTGGTGTCTTGTTGCTGGGTGGATTCGCACCGCTCGGCTGGCTGATCGTCCGGAACAGCCCGGAATCGATGGGACTGCCCGTCGATGGGGGCGACCCCGTGGCGTCAGAACCAACGTCCGCGCCGCTGGATTTCCCCTTTCTCGCCGCGTTGAAGTCACCAGCATTCTGGGTGTTCGCGATTGGCACTGCGATGTTCAACCTGACCTGGTCCGCCATCATGTTGTTTCAAGAATCTCTGCTAGAAGAACACGGATTTTCGAAAGATGGTTACTACCTGGTCATGGCGTTGATGGTGGGAGGCGGGTTGCCCGTGAATATGCTGGTCGGCTGGCTCGCGCGGCCGCAGCGAGTCGGCAAGTTACTGTCAGTGGGCATGGTCGTTCTGGCAATGGCCATGTTTGCTTTTCCACGGCTGCAGACGAATACAGATTTGATTTGCTACGGCGCGGCCCTGGGAGTTTCTGGCGGAATCATCACCGTGATTTTTTTCACGGCGTTTGGGCAGGCCTTCGGTCGCACTCATCTGGGAGTCATTCAGTCGATCGTCCAGGTGATTTCGGTGCTGGCGTCGGCAGCGGGTCCCGTCTTGCTCACCAACAGCCGATCTGCCGGCCCCTCCAATCTTTTCTTTCACGTCAGTGCCGTGGCTGCCATCCTGATTGCCGCATTGAGCTTCGTCCTGGAATTACCAGACCGTGCCAGAGCCCCACAGGCATCTCTTAATTCAGTCTGATCTGCTGACGGAGTCATCTCGTGTCTGAACTCGTCAGCTTGGAACTTGTCCCACCCGCCGAAGAGTTATTGCAGCCGCTCCGGTTCCATTTTTCGCTGAACGTTTCGAATCTGAATGCCGCGATTGAGTTTTACGGCGTGCTCTTCGATCAGCCGCCGTCCAAACAACATTCTGACTACGCCAAGTTCGATGTCGAATTTCCGCCTGTTGTCTTTTCGTTGACGCCGCGACCGCCCGGCGCGGGTGGAACGCTCAGTCATCTGGGGCTGCGCGTCAGTGACGTCTCGAAGCTGGAGGTCTATCGTCAACGGCTGGAAGAAGCGGGAATTTGCACATCGAACCAGAATGGAACTGTCTGCGGCTATGCATTGCAGGACAAACTGTGGCTGCGCGATCCCGACGGGAACTTCTGGGAGATCTACCACATCGACGAGCACATTCCGCCCGAGTCGGTGCGTCAAAGCCTGCCGCCCGCCGAAGCGCGAATGGACACGCCCAATGCGTCGCGATTCTGGGAACATCACATTACCGACACGTTGCCGGATCGAATTCCATGCGACGACGATAGCCTGGAAGAAATCCGACTGACTGGTACGTTCAACGTTCAGGTGGCAGCAGATGATCTGTACACTGTGCTGCGAGAATCACGACGTGTGCTGAAACCCGGCGGGAGATTGGTCACACATGGCCTGATGAGCGACCTTCCGATTGCTAACCAGACGTTGGACTTGCCGGGGATGGCGGCGCTTGTTCAGCGCATGCCCGTTCATCGTGAAGTGGCCGACCAGATCAGGTCAGTGGGATTTACCAATCTGGAATACTCGAAGTTGACGGCCCGCTCTTGGTTCGAAATCAATGGAATTGGACTCCGCGAAGTGAAGATCTGTGCGTACCGTCCGCTGAGCTCGGAAAGTTCCGCCACACATGCCGTCCTGTATCGGGGTCCCTTCGCCAGGCTGGTCACCGATACTGCGGGAAGTTTTGTTCGTGGTCAGCGCGTGACCGTCAATGACGCGGTTTGGACGACTCTTCGCCAAGGTTCAGCGGCCGAGTCCTTCGTCTTCTTTGGCAGCGAGAGTGATTCGAGTTGCTCCGCCGGTTCGAGTTGGTCTACGGTGGAAAAGGGCTGAACCATGATTTCCATGCCGACGACAGAACCGGACTCCGCCTTCACGACACAGACAACGTGCGATCTGTTCCATGTGGGCCTGAATGCCAGTGACCTGGATCGTGCCATCAGATTTTACACGGTGCTGTTTGGACAGCCACCGCTTAAGCACTACTCCGACTATGCTCGATTCGAACTGGCTGAACCGCCACTCGTCGTCGCACTCTATCCGAGCCAGTCGCTGCCGGGAGGACCGCTGAATCATCTGGGATTGCGATTGCGGGATTCGGCGGAACTGGTCGAGGTTCAACGTCGCCTGGAAGAAGCGGGTATGCCGACCCAACGTCAGGACGACGTGGAATGCTGCTACTCTCGACAGACGAAGTTCTGGGTGACAGATCCCGATCGAAATCTGTGGGAAATCTACACTCTGCACGACGATCTGGACCATTCTGGTTTCGATGACCCGCCTGTCGCGCAACATTTGCCACAGCGTGAAGCGATCTGGGAGCACCGGATCACTCAGCCGATTCCCGATCCGCTTCCGTTTGATGATCAGTCGCTCGACGAAGTGCGACTCGAGGGCACGTTTAACACGGCGTTGCCCGATGGAGCTTTGGATCGACTGCTGAGCGAGACCTTCCGCGTGCTGAAACCGGGTGGTCGCATTGCCGTGAGGGGTCTTCCAAGGTCGCTGAACTGTGCCGGACGCTCGATCCTGCCTGGGCAACGCTGCTCGATGACTTGCGTGTCCATGGATTACTGGATGAAACGCTGGTTGTCTGCATGGGCGAATTTGGTCGCACTCCCGGCATCAATCCACGCCAGGGCCGCGATCACTATCCGCATGCCTGGAGTGTTGCTCTCTCCGGAGGTGGCGTGCATGGTGGGGCGATCGTCGGCAAGACCGGTGTCGACGGGATGTCAGTCGAGGACCGGCCGACATCGATTCCTGATCTGTTCGCTACCATCTTGCTGGCATTGGGTCTCGATCCAAAGAAGCAGAACATGTCTAACGTGAATCGTCCCATCCGACTCGCCGATCCTGACGCCAAACCGATCACGGAGATTCTGTCGTGATCGGTTGGTTGTTTGTGGTGTCATGTCTGGGTTTGCCGCCAGACGTTGCCGTCCTGGTGATTCCCAGTGATGTCGAATCAACGTCAATGGTGTTTCAGATCAAGCAGGGGCAAGAGCCCTCGCATGATGCGTGGACCACGTTTGTTCGCCGCTGGCATGCGAGATTTGACGTCAACCACGATGATCGCATCGACCCAGACGAAGCGGTCGCGGTCCCCGAACTGCCCAATGCAAACGGTTCCCTGGTTGCACTCAGTCTGGCACAGGCAGACACGAATGCCGATGGTGGGGTGAGTCTGAAGGAATTGACCGACTATTACAGTGAACGTGGACTGAGTGGTCGTCCGATCACCGTCATGGCAGACGATGCGGCCGGCATCCAATTGGGGGACGTACTCTGGCGACTGCTCGATCGAGATCAAGACCAGCGGCTTTCGTTGGAAGAACTGAACGCCGTGCCTGCGTTGTTGAATCGCTTTGATCGTAACGAGGACGAGCGCCTGGTTCCGGAAGAAATCATGACTGGTCTGACGACGAAACAGTCGGATCCGTCTGCGGCAGTTCGCTGGTCGACGGATCCGACTGTTAGTCCAGACCAGTTACAGATCCCACTGAGACTTGATCAGATCGTCGAGGGCAAGCTGACTTCAACAGTCGAAGGAACGCAAAAGTCACCCGAGATGGAACGATTGGCGGACGGCCGTCTGAGGATAGATCGCCGGACCGTGTCTGTCGCCATCGAGTTGAACGAAGGATCGGCTCAGAGGATTGTCGCCGCCCAACAGTATTTGTTGGGCGAAATCAGCACCGCGCGAGGGAACGACGTGGAACTGACTTTCAGCCAGGTTCGATCGGAACCGACCTTAGAGTGGATGACCCCGATGCTGGCTGCGATCGACACCGACTGTAACCAGCGAATCGGCGATGCAGAAATCCACGATCTCGTACTGTTACTCGCGGAAGGTGTGGCCTCCCAGGTGCGTCTGATTGTCGTTCAGCGGGGGAGAAACCTGTTCGACGCGCTGGATCAAAATGCCGATCACCAATTGGACATGCGCGAATTGACAACAGCCGGTAAGCGACTTGGCGATCATCCCGCAACTGGCGAAGGATTGAGACGCGATCAAGTGAGAACGAATCTGGTGCTGCAAGTGAAGCGCGGCCCAGTGAACGATCGATTTGCTCGATTACGGATGCCTCGTAAACAAGCGGAACGGACAACATCGAAAGGATCGGTCGCGGACGTAGCGCGCTGGTTCTCTGCCATGGACCGCAATCACGATGGCACCGTTTCGGCGGCGGAATTCCTGGGCTCAGCCGCTCGGTTTGCTCAACTCGATGCGAACAGCGACGGTGTCATTGACGTCAACGAGATTCCAGCCGCCAAAAAGACGACTTCAGATTGTCTATAGGTTTGGTTCGTTTTGTCCCGTCGCCATTCTTGTTAAGTTGTTGCCACGTGATAGCTGCGGACTTGCGACCCGTCCTGTCGATCCATTGAGTCAATTCAATCTGGCCCATCTGACGTGAATCAACCGAGTACGATATCGACCGAACCGCGCCCCGGTATTGGGGAACGAGTCCTGTTCGCCGCAGTATTGTTGTGGTCTTTTCTCGGGATGTGTTTCCCGATGTACGACACCGATTTCTGGTGGCACCTGCGAACGGGCGAATGGATTCTGGCTGGAAACGGAATTCCCGCACTGGATCTATACACATTTACCGATGTCGACAAACCTTGGATCGATCTCCACTGGGGATTCCAGGTCCTGATCACGATCATTTATCGAATCGGCGGCGTGTCATTGGTGACTCTGTTCAAGGCGGCCACGATTACTTCAGCGATTGCGATCGCGTGGAAAGCAGGTGGAGAACAGCTTCCCGCCTGGAAGAAGTCGCTCGTGTGGCTGTTGCCGATTGTCTGTGTGACGGGCCGTGGTATTGAACGTCCCGAAATGCTCTCGCAATTGTTCCTGGCCCTGTGGCTGTGGATTGCTCGAAAGTCCGATGATCGACCTGGCGTGATGTGGTGGTTGATTCCGATTCAATTGATTTGGATCAACTGTCACGCGTTGTTCATTTTAGGACTGGCTGTGGGCGTCTGTTACGCAGTTGATGCCGTCGTTCGTGACCAGTCTCCCCGTGGCTTCTGTCGACTGGTTCCCAGAGAAGGCGGCCCGCTGCTGGGCGAGATCCTGATTGTCGGACTACTCGTAGGACTCGTCAGTTTCATCAATCCGTACTTCGAGCAAGGCGTACTTTTCCCATTCACCCTGTATCGGAAATTTTCGAGTGAACAAGAGTTCTATTCGATGGTGATTGGCGAATTTCAGCAGCCCATCCAGTTTGTCGGCAACTCGATTCGATTGCACCGCTGGAGTTCGCTGTTGAATATCTATCTCCTGGCGGAATTCTGTACATGGCTCATCGCAGCGTTCAGCTTTGTCTGGCTCTTTATCCGCAAACGCGAATGGAGCCTCTTTCGAGTAATGCTATTCGCGGCCTTCTCGCATCTGGCTTGGGAGGCCACGCGAAATACGAATATCTTTGCGTTAGTGGCAGGCTTCGTCGCGTGTGAGAATTTCGCTGCTGCTGCACGACAGTCACAGACCACCGCAGTTGAACGGTTCCGTGGGTCTGCGACGAAAGTGATGACTGCCGTTGTGGGCGCGTTGAGTATCCTGGTTATCACTGGTATCTGGAATCAAATCGGCGAGAAGGACAAGCCGTTTGGACTGGGCGAACGGCCGAACTGGTACATTCACGACGCGGTCAAGTTCGCAAGCCGCCCTGATTTTCCTCATCTGGCATTCGTCGCCAATAACGGCCAGGCTGCCGTCTACGACTATCACAACGGGCCCGAACGCAAAGTCTTCATGGATGCGCGGCTGGAGGTCTGCACACGCGAAACGTTTGAATCGTTCCTGGCCATTCAGATCTTTATGTCGGAACGCGACACTCGATGGGAGACGATCTTTCGGAACTCAGAATTGCCCGTCGTGATCCTCGACAGTCACACGTCCGGTGGACCATTGAAAGGAATGTTGGCGACACCCACTTGGCGATTGGTGTATGCGGATCGGACAGCGGGAGTTTTCCTGCCGGTGAAGTTGGCCGACAGATTGAACCTGCCGAAAGTGGACGAGCATGTCGTTCTGCATCCTGACGAATGATGCCTCGAAATTGACTTTTGAGGTCCAATCAGTCGAGGCCATGTTGTGGGTTGTGAGCGGCCGATGGTCGGGGCACTGGTTGTTTGAAGGCGGCCAGTCAACGGCATATCGACGGTGAGAAACACACGCGATCACAATCAAGGCTCGTATGAACGCGGGCCGTACCAGATGTCGAGGCCTTCGCGCTGCTGAAATGTTTTCGGGCCGCGAATCAGCCAGCGGTAGGCAATGCTCAGGATTTTCCAACTCGAAAACGCACGCAACTTCCGCCCGGACGTGACGACGGTTGGCTCGGGGATTTCGAAGCGACCGATCTGTTTCAATGATTGAATGAACGCCGCCTCTTCGGCAGCGTAATAGTTCTCGTTGAATCCGCCAATCGCATCAAAGGCCTCGCGCTGACAGAACAGGCAGCATCCGCCGACCAGGTTCAACCGCCGAGACAGAAATACCGCGATCGGATACATGAACCGCGCCCACGTCGGCAGCACACCATCGAGCGTGAAGATGCAACCGCCGCCAACGGCACGCCCTCGCAGAACCTCCAACGCGGCCTGGACGGCTTCGGCATTGATGACGGTGTCGGCATCGATGAAGAACAGAATTCTTCCGCTGGCGATCCTGGCACCCGCATTGCGCGTGGCGGCAATCTGGCGATGTGCCACGTTGATCACGCGTGCTCCACTGGCTTCAGCAACCTTGGCAGTGTCATCCGTGGACGCGTCGTTGACAACGATGATCTCGTGCGGAAGAGCCAGTTGATTCGCTGAATCGCGAATCGCCGTGATCGTCTGCTCGATCAAAGGTTGCTCATTGTGAGCGGGAATCACGAATGAAATCATGATGCCCGTTCCGGTTCAGAATGACGCACATGGGTCAGCATTCGATCTGCGATCTCGCCGGGCGATTCGCTGCCGTTAATTTCGATCGGGCAGCACTCTTCGAGGTTGCGAAACCAGGTGTGTTGCCGTTTGGCGAATTGTCGGGTGCGCGTCTGGATCAATTGTTTCAAATCGAGCAGGCCCCGGTACTCGGCATTGGCAGCGAGGTCCGCCGTATTGACGGTGGCATCCGGCGACAGTGATTCCAGCCAATCGATCACCTCTTTGTAACCCAGCGCTTGTCGAGCGGTATGGCTGAGTGGTCGGGGCCCTGCCATCAGCCCTTTGACCTCGTCGATCAAACCTGCAGTAAACATCTGATCGACGCGATCATCGATTCGCTGATATAGCCAGTCTCGCGGCGGCGAAATCCAATACACCGCCGCCGGCCTCTGATCGTGCGGTCGTGGTCCGTGTTGTTGCAACTCGGACAATGGCTGGCCGGTTAATTCAAAAACTTCCAGGGCTCGAATGACCCGACGCTGATCGTTGGGATGCAGTCGCGTGGCAGTGACTGTATCGATCTGTTGTAGTCGGTCGTGCAGCGCGGCGGGGCCGGATGTCTGTGCCACCTCTTCCAGGCGTCGACGCAGGTCCCAATCGGCCGCCGGTCCTTCAAACACTCCGCGCAAGATCCCTCTCAAATACAATCCGGTGCCGCCGACGAACAGAGGAGTGCGACTGCGCGAGACGATCGACTCGCACACCACTTTGGCAGCCAGCAGGTATTCGGCCAGACTGTACTCTTCATGCGGTTCCAGCACATCAATCAGATGATGTGGCACGCGAGTTCTCTCGGCCAGGCGCGCCTTCGCCGTGCCGATATCCAGGCCGCGGTACAGCGTCATCGAATCGAGCGACACGATCTCGGCATTCAGACGCTCAGCCAGTTCCAGGGATGCCGCGGTTTTGCCGCTGGCCGTTGGTCCCGCCAGGAACCAGCATTTCCGCAGCAAATCAACCGGAATCGTCACACCGTTCTTTCAACAGGCAGGCCACGTCACAGCACGAGACTAAAGAGGTTTGTTCGTCAGCCAGAACCAGATGACGGCAGCAGACAGAGCGGCGATCAGAGTGATTACTGTGTACGTCAGCCATCGACTGCTGCTCGTCGGCGCTTTGAATTGCGTCAAGTGTTTGTCATTGATGTCACCGAACCGTAGACGCAACGAGTTTCCGATAATGATCGTGTCGCCTCGCTTCAGCACATGCTTGGTGATCATGTCGCCGTTCACGCGAACTCCGTTGCGGCTGTTCAAATCGACGATTGTCCATTGTTTGCCGTCGTATTGAATCTCACAGTGGCGGCTGGAAACAGACTGGTCCTGGATCTGCATGTCACAGGCACCGCCGCGACCGATCACCAGTCGATTGGTCGGCAACAGAATCGGCTCGCCGCCATTCAAAGGCAAAAGAGCCATCCCCGATTTGGGAGTGTTGTTGTCGACGGCAGGTTGATCCGATTGCGGCGTTGTCTTCGACGGACGCACGCGTATCGCGGGTGGGTTCTCGAATCCAAACGGATCACGCCGAGCCACCGACGACGATTGCAGACGATTGTTCATGCCCATCTCAGGCATGTCACTGGCCGAGGTCGTTGTCACCGAACTGATCGTCGCCGGATTTGCCGTCGAGTTCGCGGCACCCGATGGGCTGCGTCGTCGCTGCCGCATTGCTGCGAGTTTATCTCGAGCACTCTTCGTTCGCTCCTTCAGGATGCGCGCAAAATCGAATTCCACGGGCTGACACTTGCCCCATACCGCGAGCGCGTCAGCGACTTCTTTGGCCGTGGCATACCGATCTTCGGGCTTCTTCGCCAGCATTTTGGCAATGATCTCACCAACTGGCTGTGGGATCGACGGGACAATTTCACAAACGTTACGCGGCACCTTGGTCTGGTGCCCCTTCAAGACTTCGTCCACATCGGAATAGGGGAACGGTGTATCGCCAGTCAGCATCGCGTACAGCGTGCAACCCAGGCTGTAGACATCGGACCGAGCATCGGCGCTCAGGCTGTCAGTCGCCTGCTCTGGTGCGGTGAACGCGGCGGTACCCACGCATTCATGCCCGAAGATCATCGCCATCGAAAACTCGTCGCCGCTTTCCCCTTCGCGAAACATCGCCAGTCCGAAGTCCAACAGCTTGACGTGACCTTCGTGGTCGATCAACACGTTCTGTGGCTTGACGTCGCGATGCACAAAACCGGCCAGATGCACGACATGCAAACCAAGCGCTGCCTGCCGCGCGATATCACACGCCTGTTCCCAAGGCAGTCGCATCCGCTCGCGCAGCTTGAGCAATTCCAGCAGGCTCGGCCCTTCGACGAATTCCATGATCACGTACGGCAAACCACCTGCCGACCCGCACGAATAGGTCCGCACGATATTCTCGTGGCGGAACCGCAAGCCCGCGCGGGCTTCTTGATCGAAGCGTGCGAGCATCCCGTGATCGTTTTTGAATTGATCGATCAAGACTTTCAGCGCGAACAGTTCTCCGGTTTCCGTATGAGCGGCGCGATAGACCCAGCCCATTCCGCCGACACCCAACAGATCAAGCAGCTTGTATTGGTCGAAGAAGAAGCCGCGTGAACGGCCTTCCAGCAATCGCTCGGCCTGATACCGGGTGAGCAGCCCCATTTGCATCAGCTTGCGTGCGGCCTCCGAATCCGATGTCACTTCTTCGTTGGAAAATTGGCGCGCAAGGGATTCGACCTGCGGAGCCGGGACGAGCCCGCTCTCCGCGAGTTGGATCCAAAACGATTCAACCGCCTCAGAAGTCGTCATATCCTGCCCGAGTTGACCAACCTGCAACGAAGTGACACGAATATTCTGGCTCGACCCAAGTGATAGGTCAACGAATTCCGTTCATGGGGCGGCCTTTCCGAGCAAATTCAAGTCCGCCGGGCGCCAGTCCTTCCGCCAGCAGCGATCGCGCGAGTCAACCTTGCGACCGGCGCGGTGCGACGACATGATCGCATCATCAATCGACACGCTAAGTTGGATCAAATCATGAGTCGTCGCACTGCATCCACCGGGTTGACCCTTTTCTTCTGCTGCCTGAAGTCACTGGTGGTGTGTGGTCAACCAGCCAATCAGGCCTTACATCACGTCGAGGCCCAACATGTCAAAGTGTACCGCGTGCCGGGTCGATTCGGCGGGTGGCCCGCCAATCACGGCGTCTGGTCCTGGGGCAATGAGATCCTGGTCGGCTTTGCCGCCGGGCACAGCAAAGACAATGGTCCGGGACGCCACGCCATCGATCATGTTGGTCCGGAAGAGCATTTGTTGGCGCGCAGTCTCGACGGTGGTCAGACTTGGACGATCGAAAATCCAGCCACGCAGGGTGCGTTAATCCCCATCGGAAAAATGTTGCATGGCATCACGCCGCCCGGATTGACCGAACGTCCTTGGCAAGATTGTCCCGGTGTCGACTTTCAGCATCCCGATTTCGTCGTCACCTTTCGGATGACCGATCATCACGTGGGTCCCTCGCGATTTTATGCCTCGAACGATCGCGGCAAAACGTGGACCGGTCCGTATCGCTTGAACATCATGGGGCCCGATGGAAAGCCGATCGGCGTCGCGGCACGAACCGATTACATCGTGAATGGTCCGCGCGAATGTCTGATCTTTTTGACTGCAGCGAAGCAGGACGGGCGCGAAGGCAGACCGTTTTGTGCCCGAACGACCGACGGCGGGAAATCGTGGCAGTTCGTCGCGTGGATTAGCGAGGAACCGCACGGCTATTCGATCATGCCATCGTCAGTGCGAATGGGCCCACAGGAACTGTTGTCGACCATCCGCTGTCGTCATGAAGACAAAAGCTGGATCGAATCGTATCGATCGACTGACGAAGGCCGGCATTGGAAACTCGATTCGATCCCCGTTCCGGATGTCGGCGAAGGGAATCCACCGAGCCTGATCAAACTGGCTGACAAACGACTGTGCCTCACCTACGGCTACCGCGCCGAACCATTCGAGATGCGAGCAAAACTGAGTCGCGACAACGGCGTCACCTGGGACAAGGAGCTGACGCTGCGCGGGCACGGCGGAGGTCGCGACATCGGTTATCCCGTCAGCGTGCAGCGACCCGACGGCAAGGTGGTGACGATCTATTACTTTCACGACGAACCACAAAGCGACCGCTACATCGCCGCCACGATCTGGCAACCAGAACCGATGACAAACTAGTAGTTTAACCGCCAGGACTTCACGTCGGGTGCCACTGGCGTGCGTCTTCGCTCGCCAGCGTCTTCCACATCAGATGGGGCCATTTCCTAATCCACGCCGCGGAATTAGCTGGACTTTTCCTTTTCCATCGCCAATCGTTTCTCTTCAGCGGAACTCAACCGCAGATAGAACGGTACGGCTCGCCAGAAGTCGGCCAGAACGGAGTCTTGTGCCAGACTGTCTGATGTGATCATTTGTCGACCCAGGCATGCGATCACCGATGCCTTGGGACGATACTGCCCCACGTATCGTTGCCAACGATCGGTGCCTGGCTGCGTCAACAGTTTCTTCAGACCGGGGCCGATAACGACTTCGGCGTCAGCTCGGTTCGCCAGAAAATCGGCAACAGACTCGATCTGAATCGGTCCAGTGGGTTGCCAACCGATGTCGAGATTTACTCGGTAGTCACCCACAAACAAATCACTCTTCTGAGCGTCTTCGATGACGATCACCTGCTTCAGTTCAGCGGGTAACTCGGCGGCAATCGCGGCAAAGGTGTCGACGGCAACAAATTGGCATCCGGTCGCATAAGCAAACGTTTTCGCACAAGTCATCCCAACTCGCAGACCGGTAAAACTGCCCGGCCCATGACTGACCGCCACCAGGTTGACCTCCTGAGGCGACAAACCGCACGTTCGCAGTGCTTCACCAATTTCCAGCACCAGAGATTGAGCGTGCCGGCGACCGGGTTGATTCAATTGGATTTCGAGCAGGCAGGCCTCGTCGCGCGCGATGGCAATCGATCCATCCAGCCCACTGGTTTCAATTCCGAGCACAATCATCGAAGCGGTTCGTCTGCAGTCATAAAGGTCACATTGGGAACGGCCCCTGTGGCACCGAACGAATTATTCAGCCTGTTGAAAACGGGGTCTGCTTTGGAGGGCATCGTTAAATACCGTGAAAGCTTTGCCCGGCGAGGGTCAGACCCCTTTTTCAACACGTCGTTAGGATAGTCGGTTTGGTACGTCGACTGCCACTGGCACGACTGATGGTCGTGTCTCGGTGTGGCACTGGCTATGCCTGTGTCCTTCTGAGATTCCCAACGACACGCAGCCCAAACGACGAGATGATCACTCAAAATTGATCTACGTACCGAGTGAAATCCTCTGTTGTCCTGCGGATGATCAACCCTCACATTCGTCTTGCGAAGGGCAACGAGACTGGCATCGTCAGTGGCACACCAAGATTGCCAATGTGGGACTCGATCAAGCCCTCCTGCAATTCGGACCAGAAAATCGATCCCAGTCAAAAACCGGCAGAAAACGACCCATTGCGGCATTTCGTTAACTTTGATATCAATCTGCCCATCCAATGAAGGTTTCGGTTCGACATTCCAAGGAATGGATTATCGTCGGCTTGGCGGAAAGGAATACCGCCTGGTTGGGCAAGGAGATAGCCCGTTGACTGTTGCCTCGACTCAAAAGTTGCGCGTGCTGTTTGTCGATGACGAACCAGCCATCCGCGACGTGATGAAAATAGAGCTACCGCGCATGGGACATGATGTCGTCATGTGCGAAGATGGCCACGCTGCTCTGAAAGCCCTCGAAAAGCAGCCCTTCGATGCCGCCATCGTCGATCTGCGAATGCCCGGCCTGAGCGGCTGGGACGTCATCGACCACATCAAAAAAGTCTCGCCCGAAACCGAAGTGATCATCAGTACCGGTCACGGCGATGTCGATGCGGCCATTCAGGCGGTTCGCATGGGAGCGTACGACTTCCTGCGCAAGCCCTGCAAACTGGTCGAAATTTCGGCCGCCCTGAAACGTGTCGCCGAAAAACGCACGCTGACCAACAAGACCATCGCCCTCGAAAGCCGTTTGAAAGCGGTCGAAGGCTCGCCCGATCTGATCGGCCACTCGCCGCCGATGCTGCGCGTGAAAAAACTGTGCGAAAAGATCGCTCCGACCGGTTCCAGCGTCCTGATTCAGGGCGAAACTGGCACCGGCAAGGAACTGGTCGCACGACGGATTCATGACCTGAGTCCTCGGGCCGCCATGCCGTTCGTCCCGGTGAACTGTGGCGCGTTGGCAGAACACCTGGTCGAAAGCGAACTGTTCGGTCACGGCAAAGGAGCCTACACCGGGGCCGACAAGTCTCGCAAAGGTTTGATCGAAGTCGCCAACGGCGGCACGCTGTTCCTCGACGAATTCGGGGAACTCGACAAATCGATGCAAGTGAAGCTGCTGCGATTCCTGGAGTCGGGCGAAGTCCGTCGAGTCGGCGAGAACGAAGCATTCCACGTCGATGTTCGCATCGTCTGTGCGACCAATCGCGACCTGCAGAAGATGGTCGCCGACGGATCGTTCCGCGAAGACTTGTACTTCCGCATCAACACCTTCGAAATCCCGCTGCCGCCCCTGCGCGAACGCAAGGACGACATCCCCGAACTGGCTCGCACGCTCGTAGGACGCTATCTAAAACGCCGAGACGTACCCGAATCGATGCTGTCGCCGCAGACGATCTCGGTTCTGAAACAATACGACTGGCCCGGCAATGTGCGAGAATTGGCCAACGCACTGGAACGCGCCACGATCATGTCAGACGGCACCACGATCCGGCCGGAAGATCTGCCTTCGCACCTGTTGCGTAACGTGAACATGTCCGAGGTACAGGCGGTGATTCCCCAAACGCTACCCGTTTCGAGCGCCCCGAAGACGTTGCGGGAAATCGAAATGGACATGATCTACAAGGTGCTGGACAAGTACCAAGGGGATAAACCCAAAGCCGCCGCCGAACTCGGCATCGCGCTCAAAACGCTTTACAACAAACTGAACGCCGACCAAACCAAAGCCGCCGGCTGAGACCCGGCCGCGGGGCCGCCGCGGGCGGCATTTATCCGCGTCGCAAGATGGGTTGATGGTAAGGTAGTCGTTCACGCGCATGAAGTTGCCAAAATTCTTGGGTGGCCGGGGCGCTCTCGTCTTCGAGAAGCCCCCGAATCTACTTCCTTCAATCACGCGCGCCGATTGACCCAGCCGCGGGTCGGCGGGATGCGCGATTGAGTCGGGTTCAGAATAGGTGGGTCGCTCGCGCGTTGGAACCGGTTGATTCGTCTGTGATGGCTCTGTACAACTAAAAATGACACCCGCGCCATTCAATGGTTGCGGGTGTTTTTCGTTCTTTCGTTTCGCTTGAGATACATCAGCAAATGACGTGTCAGGAGGTGGCCGCAAATGAGAGGTGGAATCGTCTTGGGACCGCTGGCGACGGGCTGTCTGTTTCTCGTGATGAGGGCGGCAATCACGCAGCAATGCTGGGCACGGAAGTACGCGGAATCGATCTCCTTCGGATTGCTGCTGTTATTTATTCCTGCAAATGTCTTCAGTGCCCTGGGCGCTTTCAGACTGATTGACTGGATCGACACCCGAGAAATACACTATTCCCAAGCTTCAGAGATGGTGGGGCGCGTCCGCTATCACATTCCCCCAACAGCCGGCGAGATCGATTTTTATCGCCGAGGATTCGGTCACGTCGCTCGGTTTGCGATTTCATCGGGCGAACTAACGAAATGGGTTGAAGAGCTGAAGGCCAGCAAACCCGAATTGAATTCGAATCTCCAGGGAGAAGAGACGAAATCGATCGCCGTTTCGTCCGCCTTGTTCAACGCGGATTTTTCCACAAAATCCTTTCCCACGGCCGACTGGAAATTCGAAACAAATATGCAGTTCTACACAGTAACCGTTGCGACGAACGGAGGAGGATTCAACGTTTGGTATGCCCCAGACAGCCAGATCGCGTACCTGCGAGAGTTCTACTGGTGATGACTCCCGATCGTTCGTTTTGGATATCGGGAATGGGCGATCGCTGCAGTGATACACTCAATAAAGTCGATCCTCTGCGAAGCGGAAATCGAAGGACGTTGCGAGGCAGAAAAGTTCATCCAAGAGATGTTCGAAAACAAAGATGAGACTGAGGACGACCACTAGCGCATCAAACCAGGATCCCATCGATATTTCGACTGACTGTGACACATCTGAATTGATTGGCGAACGTCATGAAATCACATACAGAATATCTCTCTTTCAATCTGCCGGCCCGGATGGCATTCGAGAACATTACGCCGAAGATCGAAGCGATCGTGCAGAAGAGTGGCATTCGTGAGGGTTTGTTGTTGTGCAACGCCATGCACATCACTGCGTCGGTGTTCATCAACGATGACGAATCGGGCCTGCACGAGGACTACAAAAAGTGGCTCGAAGGGTTGGCCCCTTTTGACGCGTCGCCTCAGAAGTACGCTCACAATCGAACAGGTGAAGACAACGCTGATGCTCACATGAAACGCCAGGTCATGGGCCGCGAAGTTGTTGTCGCGATCACTAATGGAAAGCTCGACTTCGGCCCGTGGGAGCAAATCTTCTACGGTGAATTTGATGGTCGCAGGCCGAAGCGTGTGTTGGTGAAGCTCATTGGGGAATGAATCGGATGTTCGAGATCGTTCACACTCTTACGGACTGGTATGACGGGCCGAGAAAGGGAATCGCCGACTATTGTGGCAGGCCACATTTGTTTGAATCGGAGTGGCGGGATGGCGAGGACGTGGATGTCGATACGTTCTTGTTGATGCCCGTTGATGCAGAAACATTCTTGCTCGCAATAGAGTCCTGGGCCATCTGGCGGCGTTGGGAAACGGCTTTCTATCAACAGCTCGCTTCAACGGAATCACACCCTGCATTGCCGGAAGATCGTCCGAGGCACGAAGAGTTTGAATTGCTTTTAGAAAGTCGGCTGGAAATGAATTCCTCTCAATCGCTAAGGAAGACGGCGGATTTTCAGGTCCGTCACGACCCAAACTGGAGCGGTTATGGATGGCGTCCCTTAGAGGTTTGTTGGAGAGACCTCTGATAGTCTCACGATGCAGCTCAATTCGAGAACGAATTCACTCAGATTAAGATGGCGTCGACCCAAGGGCAAATCGATAAAACTGGTCGAACAATGTCGGAGCCGTGAACTAATGACTCGCCGTTCCTACGAAGACTCATGCCGGTTGCTCCAGGAGCTTGGTTACTGTGACGAGAGCGAGATTCCGCCGATGCCCGATCATCGGCCTCAATCTAACGATGAAGGGCCGTTGGGAGTTTCGTTCTTTCGCACGATCATCGGCGAAGAGAGCGACGACGCGGATGACGGAGTCGATTGCGATCTGGAAAATCTGACGTTGCCGCGCACCTTTTTCGGCCGGTCTGCGATTCAGTTTGTTTCCTTCAAAAACACCGATCTGTCCGAATCGACTCTCTGCTGGAGCGATTTCAGTCAGGTCTACTTTACCGATGCAGATCTTTCCGGCAGCGACCTGCGTGCTTCGAGTTTTGACTCTGTCGATTTTGTTCGCGCAAACTTGCAGAGTTCCGACTTGCGCCAATCACGCTTTGAAGCCTGCGATTTTACAGACGCGATCATGCGAGGGGCGAAACTGACTCGCGAACAGGGTGGCGAGATCGAACTCTCCGCTCAACAGCGGCAGGGCATTGACTGGCAAGACTCGGACGGAGAAGAGCCGCCTGGAGGTTGATGTGCAAGCGGCACCTGTCAATTGGCGGTTTGCGCGGTATGCTGTTGGTCATGATGTCGGTGACTCCGTTGCTTTGATCTCGCGAGACGCATTCGAGAGGCGGGTTGGGTGGATGACTTTCAATCGACCAGTGATCGAACGGGACTTGGCCGTGTCGCCTGCCGACCTTAATCTTGTTCAACGGCGTACTTTCCTGCAGACGGCCGCGGGTTTAGGCTCGATTGCGTTGGCGTCACTGGATTGTCCTGGTGCGTTTGGCGACTCGCCTGCACCGGCTGACGATCGTGACGCTCGGTCATTGATGCCTCATTTTGCGGCCAAGGCAAAACGAGTCATCTATCTGTTCCAGTCGGGCGCTCCTTCGCAGATGGATCTGTTCGATTGGAAGCCAAACCTGGCCAATCTGCGTGCGACCGAATTGCCCGATTCGATTCGGCAGGGACAGCGGTTGACGGGGATGACGTCGCGGCAAGCCAGTTTCCCGATCGCTCCAACTCGGTTTCAGTTCGCTCAACATGGCCAGTCGGGGGCCTGGGTCAGCGAGCTGATGCCACATGTATCGAAGATCGTCGACAAACTGGCGTTCGTCCGGACGCTGCACACCGAAGCGATCAATCACGATCCGGCTGTGACGTTCTTTCAGACGGGCAACCAGTTGGCGGGTCGGCCGAGTATGGGGGCGTGGATCTCGTACGGATTGGGGACAGAATCGTCTGACCTGCCCGCCTTTGTCGCGATGATCTCCAACGGCACCGGCAGTCCCAACGATCAACCGCTATATGACCGTTTGTGGGGAGCTGGTTTCCTGCCGACGAAGTATCAGGGGATCAAATTTCGCTCCGTCGGTGATCCTGTCCTGTACCTGTCGAACCCCGAAGGAATGGATGCGTCGACTCGCCGACGCATGCTGGACGACCTGGCACAGTTGAATGCTCAGAAGTTGCAGGACTATCACGACCCGGAAACCGCCACGCGTATGGCACAGTACGAGATGGCGTACCGCATGCAAACGTCCGTGCCAGAACTGACGGACCTGTCCAGCGAGTCCGAGCAGACCTTCGAGATGTACGGTCCGGACGCGCGCAAGCCGGGGACGTTCGCTTACAACTGCCTGCTCGCTCGTCGTTTGGCTGAACGTGGCGTCCGGTTCATTCAGTTGTTCCACAAAGGGTGGGACCAGCACACCAATTTGCCCAAGGCGATTACGGCCCAATCACGCGACACCGATCAACCATCGGCGGCCTTGATTCGCGATCTCGAGCAACGCGGTATGCTGGATGAAACGCTCGTCGTATGGGGCGGCGAGTTCGGACGGACGGTGTACTGCCAAGGCACGCTGACTGCCGACGACTACGGCCGCGACCATCACCCGCGCTGCTTCACGATCTGGATGGCCGGCGGCGGGATCAGGCCGGGCACCACTTGGGGCGAAACCGACGACTTCAGCTACAACATCGTTCGCGATCCCGTGCACATCCACGACCTGCATGCGACGATCCTGCACTGTCTGGGAGTCGACCACACACGCCTGACTTACAAGTTCCAGGGACGTTACTACCGCCTGACGGATGTCCACGGCAAAGTGGTCAATGGGATTCTGGCGTGACGCGCGATCGGAAGATCGATTCGAGTAAAAACTAGAAGCGCGAGCGTGTCGGATCGGGGCTCAAGTCGGTATGCACCTCGACTACTTGCGTGATTGTTATTTGCGGGGGCGTGAGAGGCTGGCGGAGGGACTCTTTGTTGAGTCGGTGCGTTTTTCTCGCTGCTTGCGTAGTTGTTCGAGTTGGTTCTCGGTCTGCTGGTGCCAGCGGATGTTGTCCAGTTGCCATTTGGCCAGATCGCGCAGGACTGGATCCAGATTCGATTCGGCGACGGTTTTATAGGCTTCGATCGCGGGTTGCCATTTGGATTGGCGGCGCAGGCAGGTGGCCAACAGATACTTCAACATCATTTCGTTTTCGGATGAGACTTTGGCTTTGCGGAAGGCCTTTTCGGCACCGACGAAATCGCCACCCCGGAATAGCACTTTTCCCAACCCAAAGGGATCCGCAATTTCCGAGCCTGCGATATCGATGGGTTCGATCGGAGTTGTCTGTGGGTTGGGTTCGATTTCTGACGTCAGGTCAGGTTCGTCGGGAGGATTGGCAGGCTCCGATGGTTGCGTCTTCCGGTTTTGCCCCGGGGTTGTAGTGGAAGCTGGCGGTGCAGGTCTGCGATTCATACCGGCTTTGGCGAGTTTGGCCAGCAGATCCAATAATTCTTGTCGCTGCTGTAGCGCCATTCGCTCGGTGTCGGCGGCTGTCGTTTTTGTGCCGAGCGAAACATCTTCCCGGATCGATTGGAACTCACGGAGCTCAGTACGGAACTTTTTGATCTCGGCTTCGATCGTAAGCTCTGCGTCGCCAGGTGCACTGGGTGCCGGCGGCAACGGCATCGGTTCGGCCGTTTCGGTACCGGGGTTGGTTGGCGACGGCGGCAAAAATTCGGGAGCGTTATCGCTCTGAGCGTATGTCAGCCGAGTCAGGCTGAGCAATGAGAGTAAGACCAATCCGTGGATTCTCATTTTAGTGTTTGCTCGGCGTGGAATGTGTGTCGTCTTCCTTATATGACAACGGTCCGTCGTCACCAGGAACATTCGATGGCAGGAAGTAGTCGCCCAAGGTGATGATCACAAGCTGGCGATCGGGTGATTTCAAATCGTTGGCAGGATCGGTCGGTCCGCACGAAACGATACGAATGCGTGAGCCCGAAACACCAAAATCCTTTTTGAGCACCCCCTTGATGGCGAGGGCGCGGCTGATGCACAACTCGTCGCCTTCGAGGCGATCTTGATCGGCTTCTTCTTGTGAGCAAAAGCCTTGGATGACGACGGTGCGGTAATGGTGTCGTACGACTTCCGCGATCTGTTCCAGGTTTTCCATGGCCGTCTTAGGGATGGCTGCGGAACCGCGAGCAAATCGAATCGGTTTACCGACATTCGATTGCGGCTTCTTCCAGTTGTCCTTGTCCTTGTTCTTCTGACCTTCGATCGATGGCGACAAACGGCGTTGTCCAGCGTGAATAGGGCCACTCTTCTGTTTTTGAGACAGGACTTGCATCACCGCCAGGTCGATCGGGTCTTTGGAATCGGGTTTGGCCTTGTAACCAAATTCGATTTTGATCGACGCCAGAACTCTGAGCAGATCTTCGTCGACAGTTGACTTTTGCTGGCCTTTGCACAGCAGCAACACGAAGAAGCTCATCAGCAGAATCACCATGTCGGCGAAGCTGACGATCCACGCCGGGGCGTGACCGCCACCTTCTTCGTGTCCGCCCTTCTTATGTGGCCCCGACATGTCCTTACCCTGATCCGCTATTAGCTGTTAGTTATTGTCAAGTGACGCTCACCGGTAACGGTCCGGCGTGCTATTTGGTTTCTTCAACTCGAGTGGCGGTGCGTCCGTCCAGGAAGCTGAGCAGACGCTGCTTCAAGGCCGTCGGTGAATCGCCTGTCGCAATCCCCATGATCCCTTGCAGGTAAAGCTCTTTCAGTTGCATTTCCTGGCCGGCTCGAATTCCCAATTTGTCGGCAAAGGGGCAGCAGACGATGTTGGCGAACAACGATCCGTACAGCGTTCCCAGCAATGCGACGGAGAGACCGGCACCGATGGAGGAGATATCTCCACCCATGTTCTGGAACATCACGACCTGACCGATGATGGTTGCCATCAAACCGTAGGCCGGAGCATAGTTCCCCATCATTGCGAACGCTTTTTTGCCGACAGCGTGACGTTCGCCCAGGGCGAACAATTCCAATCTCAAATTGGATTCAACGTCGTGATGGTCCTGACCGTCGATCACCATCCGCAGGCCTTTGGCCAGGAACGGTTCACTGACTTCCGACATCCGACCTTCCAACGCGAGCAGGCCATCCTTTCGAGCGACGGCGGCGAATTCGACCAACTTCAGGATGGCTTCACCCAACGGGACCTCTTTGTAGAGCAGGCATTTCTTAGTGACACCAAAGATCGAAAGGAAGTTACGAAATGGCAGACTGATCATGGTCGCGCAAATGGCGCCCACGATCACCAGCAGCACGCCTTCCGTACTGTAGAAGGCCATCAAATTGCCGTGAGTCTGGTGATACATGGCTCCAATCAGGATGCCAAGCGCCATCGTCAGTCCAAGAATTGATCCGATATCCATAGCAATACTTCCAGGTCACGATCCGCAGCGACACTCCAACCTTTGATAAGGTCGAAGAAAAGGATTGCCTCTTGCTGGCGGAGTGAGATTCCAGGGCGGGGTTCGAAAGAATCCTTTCGACGCGTAATACCAGTGTGGATCGTGAACGGAAATCCGGAAAAGCAAACGATTCTGGAGGGTGGTGTTGAGAATGGGGAAAATTCGTTGATGAACCTATGACCTGGGTCGAAATGTCATGGAAAATCGGACGCGGGCGGACTGGGCGGAATATCTACCCCAGTCGCTAAAGGCGGTTCAGGTGGTCTTGTCGGGTCTGTCGGAGGAGGCATCATCGCTGAGGCAGGGACGACTCCGGCGTTCGGGTTGGACAGCGAATTGGCAACTTGTTCGCAGACAAAGCGCTGATAGACGTTCGGTGATTCGAAGACGCGCTCATTTAACATCAAACTGCGAGGAAAGGTCTGCGTCTGCTTGAAATAGGCGATCGCCTGATTGGCCGTGGAAGTCTCGCGGGCGTCCCACAGTCCGCTGGTCGAAGCAATGGCAATGCCTTCAGCGGGACTGACCATCAACAGCGACAATCCGACTCGTGGACGAGAATAGGGATGGTATTGAGTGACCTGGGAAAACACGACGGCATCGGCGTTGTACTCCCGCGCGACTCGCAAGACTTCCAGTTCATCGAATTGTCCGGACATGAAGACGTCTTGCGATTGGACACACTGGTCATCGTGTGTTGCAACGACCACCTCGAAGCGTCCTGCACGTTGCAGTTCGGTGGCCAGGTTATTCAGCAATTCTTTCCCCGCTTGCGGGTATGGCGACAGGTTCGCCATCGGCATCAAGACCACACGTTGAATGCTGGTCCAGTCGAAATTGTTAGCGAAGTGCAGTTGATACGGCGCAGTCGCCTGGATCGGGGTGGCCGCAATTTCTTGTGCACGAGCTTTCCGACCTCGAACTCGCATCCGGCCCATGGGACCAGATGGAGTCACTGTTTCGGACCCGACAACACTGGTCCCCACATCCGCGCCCGTATCGGTGCCTCTGCCGAAACCGGCACAGCCGATCGTCAGCCCACACAACAACAGCAAGGAAACGCGTGAGACCATTTCTCATTCCGTTGGGCTGGGTGGAAGCGCATCGGAATCATCTGCTTCCAGAAACTTCTGCAGCAGCGGTCCCATCGATTGCAGTACGGCTGTATGTTCTCGTTGAGCGACCCGAACCTTGTCACGCAGGTGGTTCAGCTCGTTTCGCAGTCGGTCCAAATCGGTGCGAGCCATGCCCAGTTCTTTACGGGCGGTGTGGATTTCGCGGGCGGCATTCGACAATTGTTCGCGGCCTTCTTTGATCCCGGCCTGCAGTTTGGCGTTTTGCTGACGCAGATCTTCGTTCTCACGTTCGAGTTCAAGGACTGCGGTTCGCATCTGGAGGAGTCGCTCGGTTGCGGTCTCACCCTGCAGCCCCAAATGGGCACCGCGAACACCCGGAATCATGGGGCGATCGGTCGGAGAAACAATCATCGGCTGGTTGGCGGTCGGATTGCGTCGGCGTTGGTGCACGTTGGCTGGGTCCAGGCCGTCCAGCGTCAAACCTTGCAGCGGATCGTTGTGCGACGCGGGCTTGATGCTCGTTGTGGAGGCGGGCCTTGGGCTGGGAGGAACGGCCAGGGACGGCGATGCGTCATTGGCGGGCGTATTGTCGAATTCAAGGTTTTGATTCGGAGCTTCAGGGGCCTTGGTCGCTGGGGTACGGGAGATCGCGGCAGCATTCCGAACCGCACCGGTCGAGGACTTGCCGAGCACGTTCTTCGGGTCGGTTCCCTGGATGCCGCCGACTTGTCGAATCTTTCTCGCGTCGGGATGTTGCAGCCGGTCATAGAGCGGTCCAGAAACCGTATAAGCTCTATCGGACTTGGAGGGGACGGGTGGTTCAAAGACGAGGTCGTCGGGGTCCTTCTCGCCGCGCAGGATTGCCGAATCGGCCATGATGAGGACAACCGCGAACGCGAGCAAACTGGCTCGTTTCCAATTCAGCGGGTTCATCACGTTGATTCCTTTCCTAGGTTCCCAGGCAACCGGCCTGGCATTCTGCTGGCCATCACGGAGCTGTGGCATTCGGACTACTTTCAGCCACTTCGTACGAGCACCACAGGCGCATCTTTTGCCCGCAGCCACACGTGACATCGATTGCTCGGACGATCCCGTCTTCGGTCACCAGTTCCACGGCGGGTGCGTCGGAAGTTTGCGGATGTGAGTGGTTATGGTGGTCACCGATGTGGGCGACTTCGGTCGATCGAACGACGCGGCTGCCGGGTACGATGACCGAGTGCGCGATGTCACGAATAAAGTTACGAGGAGTACGGTCGATCATTTCACGTGTCCTTTGACAACTGTGCCGACGTGCATTCGCAGTTGGAACTGAGCGGCCGCCAACAGTCGTGAGACTCGCGATTCGGAAAGTTTCAAGACCTCGCCGATTTCCTTCAGGCGCAAGTCTTCCATGTAGTACAGCGTAACGACCAGCCGTTCTCGCTCGGGCAAGGCCGCGATGGCGTCAGCCAGCAGCTTTTGTTGTTCGGTGCGTTCGGCGGCCACGTCGGGCGATGTCTCTGCGCGCCGTGCGGGATCATCAACGACTTGTTCGAGTGACTGGACCCGAATCATCGGCATCGCCAGCAAGGTATCGAGGACTTCGTCCTTGCTGAGCCCTGTCGCAGTGACGAGATCGTCGATGGAGATCGGTGGCTTCAGTTGTTCTTGAGCTTTAGTGACCAGTGCGACACGCTGCATCACTTCCTGGGGAAGAGGGCAATTCCGTCGCGCTTCGTCGTAGATGGCTCCGCGAATGCGCAAGGCGGCGAAAGACTTGAAATCGACACCTCGACTGGCGTCAAATCGGCGGGCGGCTTCGACCAGTCCCAGCATTCCGGCAGATTCAAGATTCTCGACGTCGACCCCGGCCGGCAGGCGCGCGGTGACTTTGCCCGTCAGATGTCGAACGAGCCAGAGATGGTTCATGACCAGTTCGTCACGGGCCGTTTGCTCGGCCGTGCGAGAGTATTCTTGAAGTTTTCGGCTGATACTCACTGACATGCTGGTCCGACCATCCTTGTCATTACTGAACGAGCATCGTGCGAAACGGCGACCGCACAGTGGCGACCAAACGTCTCGTCAGGTCATCGGCGGAATTCAAAAAGGGGGACTGAATGATGCAGGACAAACGCCCTGCGTCAGGTAGGTTTCTGCGTGGATTGGGAGAGGTTGAAAGCGTTGTTGTCGATCATCTTTTTTTTGTCAATACGATCGACCGCAACCAATGTCAGGGAAATGCAGTTCGGAGCGGGTTCGGCAAATCCGTCCTGCAGAACCGGCAGCTTCTGCGGATCTCACGCGACTTTGGGGATCGCAGCGGCATCGGTCGGTGCTTCTGGTACGGACTTCGCCTTGTAGACTTCGTCTCGTCGGATAATGAATTCGGCTTCGAGCAGAACGTCGTTGGGAACTTCGGTGAACGCGACCACCGCCAAGTCGGGTAAACCGCGGACCAGCAGGTTTTTGAGCGATCGACGCAATTGCGAATCGACCAGCAAAGTGACCTCGACTCCCTTCTGTCCGGCTTCGCGCAACGTGGTCGCAAGCCTGACGATCAGAGCTTCGAACGCTTCGGGCTGGATCGCGAGCTTTTTGTCCTGATGGCTGCGACGCAATTCCATTTCCAAACTCGGCTCGAACACGATGGCGTGGATGCGGTTCTGCCCATCGATGAATGGATCACAAATGGCTCGCGTCAGGTAACTGCGGGCACGTTCAGCAAGCTCCTCAGGGTCTTTGGTCACGGGAGCGTTATGTGCGAGGCTTTCGAGGATGCGCGTCAGGTTGGTGATGGGAACGCGCTCCTGTAACAGCAGCGAGAGGACTCGATGAACGGTTCCCATCGACAGCATGTTCGGAATCAACTCATCAATCACGGCAGCGGACGTTTCACGGGCCTTGTCGATCAGCTTGGTCAGGTCTTCACGACTGAGCAGTTCACCGGCGTGACGACGCAAGACTTCACGCAAGTGCGTGACCATGACCCCTGGTGCATCGACGACCGTGCACCCGGTCATCTCGGCCTGGGAACGATCGATTTCCGAGATCCATTTTGCGGGCAATCCAAACGCGGGGTCTTTGGTGTCGCGACCTTGCAGGTGAATGCGTGCTCCCTCAGGATGGATGGCCATCACCTTACCAATGAAAATCTGACCCCGGCCGACTTCCTGCCCGCCGATCAGGATTCGATACTCTTCGTCGCCCAGTTGACCGTTGTCGCGGACTCGCACCAGCGGGATCCACAGCCCGCAACGTTTGGCCAGATCTTTGCGAACGGTGGCGATGCGTTGCAGCAGCCCCAGGTCTCGTTTGGGATCGACCAGAGGAATCAGTTGCCGGCCGATCTCGATACACGCTCGATCGGTCTCGAGGAATTCGTTGAGGTGCTCTTCCATCGGGGTCGGCGCGACCGTTTTGGATTTGTCTGCTTCGGCAGCCTTTTCGGAGATGTCGGATGTCGTCGGGATGCGACGGGCCACGTACCACAACGACCCGGCCATAATCATGAACGGGATCATTGGCATCCCCGGAGCCAGTGACAACAGCCCTAACAAGCCGGCTCCGATTTGTAGCGGCTGTCGCTTGTTCAAGAACTGACTGCCAATTTCCGAACCCAGGCCCTGTTGATTGGACGACTTGGTGACCAACACACCGGCTGCCGTCGCGATGATCAGGGCAGGAATCTGTGAGACCAGACCATCACCGACGGTCAGGATAGAGTAAACCTTCAGGGCCTGGACCAACGGCATGCCGTTCATCAAGCCGATGATGATCCCGCCCAGCAGATTGATGCCCGTGATGACCATCGCGGCCACGGCGTCGCCGCGAACAAATTTGCTCGCACCGTCCATAGCCCCGTAGAACTGTGCTTCTTGCAAAAGGAAGGCTCGACGTCGCTTCGCTTCGACATCGTTAATCGCTCCCGCGTTCAGGTCGGCGTCGATAGCCATTTGCTTACCAGGCATCGCATCCAACACGAAGCGTGCACCCACTTCGGAAATACGCGTCGCACCTTTGGTGATGACGACGAACTGAATGATGACCAGGATCAGGAAGACGACCAGTCCCACGACCAGATTGCCGCCGACCACGAAGTTGCCGAACGTCTCGACGATTCGTCCGGCGTTTGCCTGGCCAAGAATTAAGCGTGTCGTCGCGACGTTTAACGACAGACGCCCCAATGTCAGCAGCAACAGAGCTGACGGAAATACAGACAACTCCAGCGGCTGTTCGACGCCCAATGTGACCAGCAGCAGCAGGATCGTGATGCTGAGATTCAGGGTCAGCAGGACATCGAGCATCGCGGTGGGCAATGGAACGATCAACACCACTAGCACGGCCATCACGGCCAGTGGAAACACCAGTTCACTGCGTTGATTGATTCCCAGGGGGGCGGTACCGGTCGACATGACTCTGCTTCCTCAATGACCGTCAGGCGTTCGTGCCCCGCAGACGATAGATGTATGCCAACACTTCGCTCACGGCGACGAACAGGGCCTGAGGAATTTCTTGTCCAACTTTGACGAGTTTGAACAAAGCGCGTGCGACCGGTTTGCGTTCGACCACGGGAATGCCGTGTCGACGAGCCTTGGCGGCGATCTGAAATGCGAACTGGTCTTTTCCCTTGGCGATCACGACAGGCGCGGCGTCAACGCCACGTTCGTAACGTAGCGCAATGGCCAAGTGGGTTGGGTTCGTTATCACGACTGTTGCTTTGGGAACGTCCTGCAACATGCGTCGCTGGCTGGCAATTTCGCGGGCGCGTTGACGGCGTTTGGCGATGACGTGCGGATCGCCGTCGTCGTCTTTTCGTTCCTGCTTCAATTCTTCACGCGTCATTCGCAGGCGTTGTTCGTTGCGATACCACTGCACTCCGTAGTCAGCAGCGCCCAGCACAGCGAGGACCATCGCGGAATTGATGACGAGCTCGATGGCGATGGCCCACGCCGATGAGACGCTGTAACCAAGGTATCCTTCAGCGAGACTGGTGATCTGGGTGCCTCGATCGCTCAAGACCCACCATGCGACGGACGCGAGGATTAGAACTTTCGCGATCGAAATGCCACCTCGCATCAGTCCTTCACTGGAAATGATCTTGTGCCAGTTCTCGGCGGGACTAATTCGTTCCCATTTCGGGCCGAGTGATTCCGTGTTGATATGGAACCCTGCTTGAGCCAGATTCGAAGCGAGACCGACTCCGAACAGCCCGGCCAGAAACCAGCCGGTCAATTGAAAGCCTTCACCGAAGGCCGACGTCAACTGCGCCTGCACACCGTCGATCGTGATGTCTTTTGAGAGTCGGGTGAACTGCGTCTGGAAGTCGTTCCGCATGCCGCGGGTCAGGGTCAGTCCCATCCAGGAAAGGCCCATGGCCCCGCCCAGTAACAGCAAGCCATTGATCAGTTCGTGACTGTACGCAAACTGTCCTTGCGCACGCGCCTCATCGCGGCGTCGCTGTGTTGGAAGTTCTGTTCTGTCGAAATCCTGGCCTTCCGCCATGAACTCACCGACCGATTAAAAGCCCGGAATACTTCTGTAAAACAACGCCCATCTGCGGTGCGAGATCAGGCCACAGGATCCACGTGGCCAGCAGTCCCACCAGAATTCGCAAGCCATATCCAAATGACATCAGGTTCAACTGTGGTGCGGCTCGTGACATCAACCCGAGGATCAACGAAGTAATAAACAGACAGCAGGCGATTGGAGCCGCCAGCAACAGCCCCCATTCCGTGGCCGAAGCGAGCGCCGCCAGTTGAGTGGCAACCGGAATGTCGAGGAATGTTCCACCGATCGGTTGTTGTGCAAAGGAGTGATGCAACGCGGCCAGAAAGATGTGGTGGATGTCGTGGGTGAAGAACAGCAGCACACCGAACATCTCGAAGAACTCACCGATGACGGTGGTGTTTTGAGGTCGAGTTGGATCGGTGATCGCCCCCATCGTCAGTCCCATTTCTTGAGCGATGTATTCGCCCGCCACACGGAACGGCACCAGGAATAAACCGAAGACATAACCCAATGCGCAACCGACCAGGACTTCGCGTCCAACCGCCAAGGCAAAGGCCAACCAGGGTTGTTCGTCCATCGCGAGGACGACTCGAACAGTGACGGCTCCCGATTGAGTAAACCAGAAGCAGGTCAGAGCCAGGGCCGCGCCCGCTTTGATCATGCGCGGGACATTGCGTCCGCCAAGGTACGGAATCGTCGCAATAAACGAAGAAACTCGGGCCAGGATCAGCCCGAATGTCAGCAGCCAGGTTATCAATAAACCGTCCATGGTTCGGTCACGTCATTAATGCCCGGCCTGGGCTGCTCGAGAAAACATTTGCACAGTAAAGTAGATGGACATCTGCAACAGCCACGGCATTGTGATGACGAATAATCCAGCCATCGCAATGATGCGTGGGGCGAAGCTGAGAGTTTGTTCCTGAATGTTGGTCACGGCCTGAAAAACGCTGATGACCAGTCCCACCAGCAGGCTGACTGCCAGCGCCGGGGCTGTCAGCAGAACTGCATGGTAGAAGAACTCGCGGCCTAAAGTGATCGCTTCTGTTTCGGTCATGATAAGGTCTTATGGCGGACGGATGATTGTGTCCCGAACGACAGACGCGGACTGACTAGCCAAAACTTTGACTGAGCGACAGCGACACCAGATGCCATCCGTCAGCAAGAACGAACAGCAGGATTTTGAACGGAGTCGAGATGATGACCGGGGGCATCATCATCATCCCCATCGACATCAACACGGTTGAAACCACCATGTCGACGAGCAGGAACGGGATGTAGATACAGAAGCCCATGACGAACGCGGTTTTCAATTCGCTGATGATAAAGGCTGGAATCAGCACGCTGATCGGAGTGTCTTTCGGCGTCTGAATTGGCCCCGTCTTGGCCATCTGAGCAAACAGGGCCAGATCGTGCTTGCGAGTCTGTCGCAACATGAAAGTCTTGTGGATGTCGACGCCGCGGCGAATCGCGTCCAGGCCAGTGATCTCGCCATTCAGGTACGGTAACACGGCGGCATCGTTCAGCTTGGTTAGCGTCGGTTCCATGATGAAAATCGTCAGAAACAACGACAGGCCGACCAGCACTGTGTTCGGAGGGATTTCCTGGGTCGACAAGCCTCGACGGACGAAGGACATCACGATCGCGATGCGCGTAAAACACGTCAGGCACGACAGTGCCGCGGGCAGCAGGACCAAGCTGCCGAGGAACAGTGCCATTTGCAAAGGCGGCGACAGGTTTTGCAGGTAACCTGATTCGGCCAGTCGTTCCGCCACATGTTCGAAGTTCGACATCGCCTACTCCTTTGGGTCGGCTTGAGTGGCAGGGCGCAGGCCGGTCATACCTGTCATTCCAATCGGCGACAAAGCCCCCTGATCGGACGGCTCAGTCTGTTCATCCAGAACGTCTTTGAACGAGGTCGGTAAGGCGATTAACGATTTCAGGCCACTGGCATCAGTGCCCGCAACCAGTTGCGTATCACCCACTCGGACCAGGTACAGCATGGCTCGATTGCCTACGGCAACGCTGCTTTCTACATACAGCGAGGGACTGCCCGCACCGGCGACTTTCAGCTTTTGCAGCCAGGGCTTACCGAACCACAACGAGCCAACGCACAGTCCCAATACTATGACGGTGCCGCCGAACAGGCGCAGTAACATGGCACCTGTGTTGGGTGGTTCTGGCCACTGCGGCGAATAGGCGTCGTCGTCGTTGGCCGAGTTGACGGTCACGCGCGGTTCAGGTGCTGCGGCCTGGTGCGAGGCGCGGGAGATTTTGGGATCTGCACCACGCGCCAATGGCAGGCAAGCAAAACCGAACAAGAGCACCAGAGCCCCGGTGCGAATGGATGAGGAAATTGACAAGACGGACACCGCCTTCCTTGGCTGTCGTCGGGGAAGCTTCAATTTGAGAGCGGACGTGAGTTGAAGTGACGTGAATGCGAGGCGATTGCGATGGACGGGATTCTATCTGTGGTTGAATCAGCGTGATCTGTTGAGCAGCAAGCTAACGGCGTGAGCCGGTAATTTCAGTGATGCGAATGGCAAACTGGTCATTGACAACGACGACTTCGCCGCGGGCAACTCGGACGTTTTGAACGATCAGATCAACGGGATCTGAGACCAGTCGATCCAGTTCGACCACCGAACCGACACTCAAGTTGAGCATATCTTCCACGGACAAGTCGGCTCGTCCGAGCACGGCTTCCGCGTCCAGCCGAACGCCGTACAAATGATCAAGCGATTTTCCGGCAACGGAATGCGATGGTGTCAGGTTGGTGAAGGAGGGAGCTTTCGCAGCCACTTCTGCAGCCGCGGTTGGTGCACCACCGCCCAATTCTTGTTCGACCTGTTCCAGCACTGCGTCGAGTGATTCCGTCATGAGGTTACTCCTGTGTTGCTAAGAGCCCGCCGAGAGACGGGCCGTTCGGCTGCTATTGCGGGTGAGCAGTCGATTCAGTTCCTTTTTCGGGTTCGATGGCACGACGCGGTCGTGGACCTTCTGAAGACAATTCAAATGCCTGACGATTGCCGACTCGACCGGGCCAACCAAGAAAGCGAGGTTTCCCCGAGACCATGGCACGCAGCGGTTCGGTCGTTTTCTGGTTCAACACGACAAGATCCCCAACTCGTAACGTTGCCAATTGAGGAGCGGACAGTTGGACGCCACCCAGCCGAACGACCACCTGAGTTGACATGTCCCTGGCCAATGATTCCAACTGTTGACGCGTCGTCTCGGCAGCGGCTGGTTCGGGAGGTCGGACTGCTCCGAACAGGTGAGTCAGAAACTCATGCGGCAATATCCAGGACCAATGTGCCGAACCGAATTGCGTCCGGATCGTCGATCGACAGACGACAAAGGGCTCTTTGAACTTGAAGATGCGAGTCCGTTTGAGGCTTTGTTCCCGCTCGACGATCTGCATCTGGATGACGTCGTCACCTGCCCAGGCTTCGTTCATGCAGGTCGCGATGCTGGTGATGAGGAATTCACCAACCGATAATTCGGCGGCCGTCAAGTCGCGTTCGACGGGCCATTCGGTCGCCTCTTCACCAAGCAGTGCACCCACCAGAATCTGGGCCAGTGGATTGGGTAAAGCAATCACAGACAAGGCCGGCAGATCCGCGAGCTTCAAGCGGTAGGCGATCGCTTTGTCCGACCAGTCCTGAAGTGCGTTGATCGGCCATGCGGTCGAACATTCATCGAGTTCGACTTCGACTTGCGGTGCAAACCCCGCAATCGTCTCACCCAGGCGCGCATTGGTCCTGTTCAGCCACAGGACCAGTTTTGCTCGAGTCTCGGGGTGGAGTGATGGCGGACGCGAAAAATCGTGAGGTTGAACCGTCATTGCACGCAACGTTTTTCAATCATGAGTGCGGCTTCGTCATGAAGCCACGTTCTGGCTGACATCCTGTCATTGGCACTCTGTCCAGATCAGCCCGAATGGACATGGAACTCTTCGAACATGATGTCCTGGACTCTTTCGTGACCATCCTTGAACAACAACGAATTAAAGTGGTCTTGAATCTCGCGACGCAGCCGATTCACTCCCACTTTCCCTCGAATATCTTCCATCGTCTTGTCCGCCAGATGGCTGGTCAGCCAGGTGGTCAAGATCGGCTTTCTGGATTCAAGCGCGGCGAGAACCTCGTCTTCGAACTTGCCGTCGGTCTGAATCATCAGTTCGATCGATAGGAACTTGATCAAAGCAGGTTCGTTCAGGTTGACGACGATACGACCAAACGGAATGAAACAAGGCCCCTCTTTGGGCACCTTCTTTTCCTTGGTTGCTCCGTGAGCGTCGCCTCCGTGCCCCCCGCCTCCATGACCACCACCGCCTCCGCCGTGTCCGCCACCTCCGTGGCCTGCATCAGCAGTGTCCTTTTTCGCGTCGTGACCAGCATCAGGTTTGGCGTGATCATCTTTAGACGCGTGACCATCGGCTGATTCAACTTGAGCTGCATCCGGTCCGTGGCCACCACTCATCATGGTCGGCAGCAAAATCCCGACCGCCGAGGAAACCACGGCGACGCCACCTAATACGATGATTTTCTTGAGATTCATGATCCACGCCTCAATGGACACGATTGCGACGGGTCAAATGCCCCCCGGCGACTCGATGCGCAATCGGTCTGCTATCGGTCTGATCGGCAACGGCAACGAGAACCTTGAGGATTCCGCTGACTTTTCCGAAAAAATAGCACACGAGAAGGTGGGAGGACGGGTGATCTGCGTGAAAAATATGATCGCCGTCAATTTGCGGGGAATGGGGTAGCGGCTTTCGCGAGCGCTGTGGCCGTTTGACCCGGCCGCGGGTCGGCGGGATTCGCGATCGAGTTGGGTCCAGAATAGCGATACGGCTCGCGCGTTGCGGGTGACCCGGCCGCGGGTCGGCGGGATGCGCGATTGAGTTGGGTTCAGAATAGCGGTACGGCTCGCGCGTTGCGGGTGACCCGGCATCCCACGATGTGATGTGCGGGCTACTCGATCCAGAGCAACGTTCCGTCCTTGTCCTGCAACCGAACGACGTTCGCGATTTCGCGACGAGCCTGTTCGACTTTGGATGGCGAAACGGAATTGAGCAGTTCCATTTCCTCGTTGAGCGTGGCTCGGACGCGTTCCGACAGGTTCTTCATGACCTTTTCAACGATCTCAGGCGGTGCCGTCTTCAATGCCATCGCGACCACTTTCAGTTCCAGTTGAGTCAACAACTTCTGAACTGAGCGGTCCTGGATACGTAAGACGTCGGTATAGTCGTACAGGTTGTCGTCGATCTGAGCCGCCAGCTCTTCGTCTTGTTCGGTCAATGCTTCCATCAACCGCAGTCGTTCTTCGCGTTCGACCATTTGCAGAATGCCGATCAGTGTCTTGAAACGAGCGTCCTGCTGTCCGGCACTGGCTTCGTCGATGGTCTTGCAAACGGCTGCGACGGCCGAGAGAACTCGCTGAACGACAGACGGATGGATGGCTGACTTGATTGCCAACAGCATGAAAATCTGTTGACGCTGTTCGGCCGGCAACTGTTCCAGCACTCGTCCGGCGAACTCAGTGGGTAGTTCGCGAAGTACAATGGCCATTGACCGCAAGGTTTCTCGCTGCAGCGCCGTTGCCAGCACGGGCGGCGGTGTATTCATCAATTGTTTGATTGGATCATCGTCATCGGACGAGTCTTCGCTACCCCCTTCGTCCTGCTTTGCGTGTGATTCGCCGTTGACAGTCGAAGATCCATGCACACCGTCAGCATGGCTAGTCCCGTGTCCTTCGAATGTCCGTTCGAGAAGTGGTGAGCCACGTACAGATGCTTTGACTTCGCGCTGCATCTCACGAAACTCTTGCAGCACGATGGCGTCGAGTTCATGGATGTCTGAACGCCTTGCAAGTGCATCCAGGGCCGCTTGCAGTCGCACTCGCGATGGTTCTTCCAGTCCGACAAGATCCAGCACCGTATTTAAAGACGGTGGCGGAAGCCGCCTGAGCAAGACAGCGGCTTTGTCTAGATTACTGAGAGGATTGGGGGCCATCTTCCGTGTGTTCTATGCGTGGATGAATGCCGTCATGCTCGCAAAGATCGGCGACCGATCCGCGCTTGCTGTTGTGAAGCATTTTCGCGCGGCGAGGTTTACCATTCCCCGCGATTTAGGGGAAGACCGTCTACGCGAAACAGAAGTACCAATGACAACTTGGGAAAAATCATAGTGTGCAGGGGATCGATCTGATTCGGACCAAAAATCATCGGAAAGAACCTGATGAACGGCGGAACACTCGATTGCCGTCGCGGGATTAAGTGACTGCGTAAGTCTTTTCCAGGTTGATTCTTGCACCAATGGTTCGCCGACAGGGCAGAAAGAATATGGCTGGGAACGTCGGGACGAGTTTTTCGACCTTTTGTGCCGCCTGTGCGGCGTTGCAGGGCAGTAATCGCTTCGTTACACTGTTCGGTCCTCGCGTTACCCCTGCCGTGGACAAAGTCTCCGCTGATTGCCGGGTGACGTGTCCAACCGTTTACTCAAGGTACTGATCGTCATGTCGAAGGAAGCAAAGCTGGTCGTCAAGTTGCGAGCGGAAAGTGGCTCCGCTGCCTGTCGTCGACTGCGCTGGAAAGGTGAGATTCCGGGCAATATTTATGGGCACAACGCTCCTCCGACCGCGGTCGTGATTGGCGCTGACGAATTGATGCCGGTTTTGCAATCCGGGGCGAAGGTGGTTGACGTCGAACTCGACGGGAAGGTCGACAAGGCCGTCGTTCGTGAGATTCAATGGGATACGTTCGGCCGGTCAATCCAGCATTTCGACCTGTTGCGCGTCGATCCGAACGAACGGGTCAACATTGTTGTACCTCTGGAACTGAAGGGAACGGCACCGGGCGCCTTGGTTGGTGGTGTGCTTGAACACGTCATGCACACGATCACCATCGACTGTCTGGCGTACCAGATTCCTGACTCGATCCAGGTGCGTATCGGTAGCTTGGAGTTGGGCAAAGCGATCCACGTTTCGGATCTGGTCCTCCCGGAAGGGTCACATGCACATGCCGCGCCTGATGCAATCGTCGTGCACGTCGTCCACGCGAAGGTCCAAGAGGAAGTCGTGGCAGCGGCTCCAGCTGAGCCTGAAATGATTGGCAAGAAACCTGCGGCGGATGCTGAGGTAAAGGATGACAAGAAGGATCCGAAGAAGAAGTAACCATTCCGATCGGATTGACTTGTCAACAAGTTGGGTGTTCACCGTGGGATCACGACCATGAAGCTGGTTGTGGGATTGGGGAACCCCGGCTCCAAGTATGACGGAACTCGACACAACGTTGGTTTTGAAGTATTGGCAGAATTGGCGCTGCGATGGCATGCCGATCGCCCGAAACTTCGATTTGAAGCCAACTTGGCTGAGGTGAATTATCAAGGTGAAAAGGTGCTGCTTGCGGCACCACAAACATACATGAATGTCAGTGGCCGATCTGTGCAGCAGATCGTCAACTTTTACCAGGTGCCGCTGACGAGCGTATTAGTGGTTTGCGACGATTTGAATTTGAAGCTGGGCCAATTACGGTTACGAGCTTCTGGTTCAGCGGGTGGTCAGAAAGGTTTGCTCAGTATTTTGCAAACCTGTGGAAGTCAGTCAGTTCCCAGGTTGCGGATCGGAGTCGACAGGCCACCCGATCAGGTTGACGCCGCCACATTTGTTTTGAATCGGTTTCGGAAGGAAGAGATTCCCATCATCGATCAGGCCATTCGTGGCGCGGCGACGGGAATCGAGTTGTGGATTAAGGACGGAATCGCCTCGGCGATGAACGTCGTGAATGTGACGGCATCTGGTTCGGACGGCGATTCCAAAAAAGACGACAAGACTGGTCAGTGAGTGGCCGGTGACGAGTAACACAGCACAACGAAGGCAGGCTTCGCTTCAACATCAGGTAGATCCGGCGGCAGTCGATCGAGAAACTTGGGGAGAGTATTTTGGCCGAGTACATGTACGAGGGAATGTTTCTGCTGGACAGCAATCGCTACGCTGCTGACCCGGACGGAACGCAACAAGCGTTGTTAGGAATGTTAGATCGCGTTGGTGCGAAGGTTGTAGCATCACGTCCCTGGCAGGATGGTAAACTGTGCTATCCCATCGAAGGACAGCGCAAAGGATTGTACTACCTGGCGTGCTTCACGATGGACGGCGGCAACATGCCCGAGTTGACTCGGCTGAGCAAGCTGAACGAAATTGTCATGCGGCAGTTGGTGCTGCGACATCCGAAGGTGATTTTCGATGCCATGGTCGATGCGTTGACTTCGCACGACGGTGCGATTCACAGTCCGGAACAGAAGGCAGATCGAGAAGCCCGTGGTGAGCGGGTTGGAGCGGAAGAGGGCGTGGATGAATCGCGTTAGTTCGACGTGGTCCCATCGTCCTGTTGCGGGGGAATCGGCAAATGGCAAGCTTTAACAAAGTGATTCTGGTCGGCAACCTGACCCGCGACCCGCAAGTAAAGTACACGACCGGCGGGACGGCAGTGACAGAAATCGGCTTGGCCGTAAACCGACGCTGGTTGGATAAGCAATCGAACCAGTGGAAGGACGAGACCACGTTCGTCGACGTGACGCTATGGGGTCGGACGGCTGAGATCGCGGGTGAATATCTGGCGAAAGGTCGGCCTGTGCTGATCGAGGGCCGTTTGCAGTTGGATACATGGGATGATCGCGAGAGCGGTCAGAAGCGTAGCAAGCTGCGAGTGGTTGGCGAAAACATGACGATGCTGGGTGGCAAAGGCGATGGTCCCAGTGGCGGCGGGGGAGGCGGCGGCGGCGGTGGTGGACGTGCTCAGTCAGGATCGCGTGGACCATCAGCCGGCGGTGAATCACACGAATCGAGCGATTTTTCGCCCAGTTTTGATGACGCGTCGGCATCACAAGATGACGACGTGCCGTTCTGATCATGATGCGAGCGGGAAGTGGATGCTTCCTGCGAATTGATTCAATTGTTTTGAAAACCAGGCAAGTTCGAGACGGAATTTAAAGACCATGGCTCGTAGTACTCATACCGCTTCTGGACGTCCCCGAGTTTCGCGACAGGTCGAACTGTTGCTGGCTGCCGATGTTGAGCACCTTGGCGTTACCGGTGATATCGTTCGTGTAAAGCCCGGTTACGCTCGCAATTTCTTGATGCCCAATGGACTGGCAACGATTGCGACCGAGCAAAACAAGCGGATGGTGAAACGCCATCAAGAGAATCTGGTCGAACTGCAAAAGCAAAAGATGGCCGACCTGCAAAAGCGAGCCGATACGATTGGCAAGTACAGTGTGACGCTGGAAGCAAACGCCAACGAAGAAGGTCACCTGTACGGTTCGATTATGGGTCCTGATATCAGCAAGGCGCTGAAGACGGCTGGTTACCAGGTTGAAGCGGATCACGTTCGTCTGGACGGTCCGATCAAGGAACTGGGGATGTACACCGTCAAGATTCAGCTTCACAACGACGTGAAGACCGAAATCAAGGTGTGGGTCGTTCCCGCTGCCAAGAAGTAATCTGTCACCTGGTGCCACGAATTCTGAAACGACGCATCCATCTGGATGCGTCGTTTTTTTGCTGGCTGGCGCTGGACGATCGAGACTCCATCATCGTCAAGTTGTCCTGCATCAGCGGCTTATCAGGAGTTTCGCCCTCCCTCAGAGCGAGGACAATCTTTTCGCAGTGGCTCGTCTGGAAAGTTGGCTTGCTGCGTGGTTGAATGACTCGTTCCCGCGCGCGACAAAACATCATCGTCGAAGAAAGTATTCATGGCGGAATCATCTTCATCGCCTCGGTTGCCTCCTCAGAATCTGGCGGCTGAACAAAGCGTTCTAGGCTGTCTGTTGCTCGAGAATTCGGCGATGGACGAAGTCGCTGACGTGCTGCGTGCCGAGCATTTCTACAGCGACATCCATCAGCTCATCTATGCCACCATCGGGAAGATGCGAGAAGATGGAAAGCCGGTCGACTCGCTAACCTTGGCCGACGAATTGAATGAACGAAATCAACTGGCTGAAATCGGTGGGGTCGCCTATCTGCTTGAAGTCCTCGAAACGGTGCCGTATGCAGCGCACGTCAAGCACTATGCGGATATCGTTCGTGACAAATGGATTCAGCGCAGTTTGACGAACGTTTGCACGGAAATTCTGCGAGACTGCTATGAGGGAAGCGACGACACCGCTGATGTCTTAAAACGGGCCGAGCAGGGGATCTTCGGGATTTTCGAGCAGCAAGAGACGGCCTCGAAAATCAGCATGGACGAGATCATGCACGAAACGCTCGACCGGATTAACGTCCGCATGGGGCAAGAGGGGAACATCAGTGGCCTGTCGACCGGATTCGTCGATCTCGACCGGCAGACGAACGGATTTCAGCCTGCCGAACTGGTCATTCTGGCTGCTCGACCTTCGATGGGCAAAACAGCGTTCGTTTGTAACATCGCCGAATGGGCCGCGGGAGCCGGTGAAACTGCGATTGTGATATTTAGTCTTGAACAATCAAAACTTGAATTGGCGGAACGATTCCTGTGCATACGTGCCAAGTTGGACGGGCATCGATTGCGGAAAGGGTTGCTGGAACCGCACGAGCGTCACGCGCTGCTCGAGGCATCGTCGGAACTCAGTCGATTGCCTTTGTTCATCGACGATCAGCCTGGCCGTACGGTCGCGCAGATTAGCGCCATTTGCCGCCGCTTGAAGAGGCGCAACAACCTGGGACTGGTCATCATCGACTATTTGCAGTTGATTGAGCCTGAAGATAAGCGAGCGAACCGCGAACAGCAGATTGCACAGATCACACGCCGCCTGAAAGGAATCGCCAAGGAAAACGGCCTGCCCTTGATTGCACTGTCACAGCTCAATCGCGGTGTCGAATTGCGCGAAGACAAGCGGCCTCGACTGGCCGACCTTCGTGAGAGTGGTGCGATCGAACAGGATGCCGATATCGTGATGTTTCTGCATCGCCCGGATGCCTATAACCCCGAAGACCGACCCGGTCTGGCGGAGATTATTGTGGCCAAACATCGTTCCGGCCCGACAGGGATCGTCAGTCTGCAATGGCGTCGAGAATCCATGCGGTTCGATAACTACGAAGGCGGCATCGATCACTCGGCTGCCGACGGGTTCTGATAGAGATTGGGCAGATAGACGCGTGTGAAGTAATAGCTCGCCAGTCCAAACCCGGTTGCAATGACGACCCAGCGAACAAGATTCTTGTCGAGTCGTCGTGAGACACTGGCACCGACGAAGCCACCTCCGATGCCGGCAACAATCATTGGAACGGCATAGGTCCAATTGATCTTGCCGTAGGCGAGGAACATCACGACGGATGTTCCATTAATCACCGATGCCAGCACGCTTTTCAGGGCGTTCATGCGATGAATGTCGCCCAGTCCCATCAAGGCCAGCGAACTGAGCATTAAGATGCCGATGCCCGCGCCGAAATAGCCGCCATAAACCGCGATCAGGAATTGAAAGCAGACGATTCCAATGATTGTTGACTGAGAAGGTTGGGCGTGAGGTTCGCCTATGCCTGTCCATCGAGTAATCGCCGGCTGCAGTAAAAACAACGTCGCCGCAATTAGAATAAGCCAAGGCACCATGTCTCCAAAGACGCGGTCCGGCAGCAGGACGACGAGCAGAGTTCCTAGAACGCCGCCAATCACAGAGGGAATTAACAGCGGGATGATCCAGCCACCCAAGCCTCGCATCTCGCGTCGATATCCCCAAGTCGCGGCGATTGAACCAGGAAACAATGCGACAGTACTTGTGGCATTGGCGATTACGGCAGCGTCAGCCCCAAGAATCCAGGTCAACGCGGGAAACGTGAGCAACGTACCGCCGCCAGCCACCGAATTGATGGCTCCAGCGAAGAAGGCGGCCGCGCAGAGAAAGATTAACTGTCCAATCATCGCGGCATGATACGCCGGTGCTGTCGCTTCCGGAAACCGTCACTCGCTTAATTCGGAAGACGGATCCAAATCACAAGGGCGACAGCTCAACTCGATCGATTAAGTGCATCGAGCACGGCCTGTCCGACGCTTTCTGTGGTCCCTGTTCCACCGAGATCAGGAGTTCTCGGACCGCCCGTGCGCAACGTGTCCGAAACGGCGCGGTGGATCGCAACCGCAGCGGTCTTCAGCCCGAGATGTTCCAGCATCATCGCCCCCGACAGGATTGCAGCGAGAGGGTTGGCGATGCCTTTTCCGGTTATGTCCGGAGCAGAACCATGAACCGGTTCGAACAAGCTGGGGTTCTTGCGCGAGGGGTCGATATTGGCGCTGGCTGCCAGGCCCATGCTGCCAACGATAATCGCCGACAGGTCGGTCAAGATATCGCCAAACAGATTGCTCGCGACGACGACATCGAACGATTCAGGGCGTCGGACGAACTCCATCACCGCTCGATCAACAAGCAATGATTCGGTCTCAATCTGTGGGTACTCGCTAGCGACGAGTGCGAAGACTTCGTCCCAGAGCACCATCCCATAGCCTTGCGCGTTACTCTTGGTGATGGAAGCAACACGACGTCGTGGACGAGTCACGGCCTGTTCGAAGGCGGCTCGGATAATTCGCTCACAACCGCGGCGAGTGAAGACTGAGGTCTGAACTGCGACGTCGTGATCCGAGTGCTGATAAAGCCGTCCGCCGACGTTGGCATATTCTCCTTCGGTATTTTCACGAAAGACCAGCATGTCGATCGAGCCGGGAGCTTTGTTCCGCAACGGGCTTTCAACGCCCTCATACAGGAATGCAGGACGCAGGCAGACACATTGATCGAATCGCCGCCGAATGGGTAGCAACAACCCGTTCAACGTGACATGGTCGTGAACTCGGGGGTGACCGACGGCTCCCAACAACATCACATCGAACGTTGCCAGTTGATCCAGGAAGTCAGGCGGTGCCATGCGTCCTTGGGCGAAGTAATAGTCCGTTCCCCACGGAAAATGGGTGCACTGAAGTTCTGCACCCGCCTGAGCGGCCGCGGCGGTCGCAACACGCTCAGCATGCATCGTGACTTCAGGGCCGATCCCGTCTCCGCCAATGACAGCAATGCGATATGAACGGGACATCAATCGAATGCTGCCTTAACAGGATGTCGACGAACGAGAACGTGCTCCCGGCGCGCCTGATCGTGACTTGTTTTGATCACGTGGCGTGAGTCCGCTCCTGTTTCTCAACAGGCGTTCCAGGCTCACGCATTCGGCGTCCGGTCTACTTGTCGCCGCCAAAGGCTTTGCTGGTCTGGCCGGACGAGACATCTTGTTTGTCCTGGCGGACCTTGGAGAAGACCTTGGAAACGTTGCCGTTCGAGGCGCGATCACCCATCGTTTGGCCTTGTTTCAAGGTGTATGGACGATGTTGTCCAGGCAGGAATGTACGTCGTTTGGTGTGATAGCCAATGTAAGCCAGGAAGTCATTCAGCTTAATCACCCGCACACCGTTGGCGCGCGCTTCATCGCGCATTTCCGTCAGGTGGCCGTTGATGCGAGCGATCCGGGCGCGTTCGTCATCGTTAACGGCATCCGTTGGATCCGGAATATCGCCGCGAACGAGGAACCGCGTCTGGACCGTGATTTTCCCGTCGGGCGGTGTTCGATTGCCATCGTCATCGACTTCGTTGTCGATTTCGCAACCAGCAAGTGCCATCATCTGGTGGAACTGCTCGCGATCACTGCGGCCATCTTGATCCAGATCGATTGGACCGATAATCGAGATTTTCTCGACCAGTCCGGGAGTCCAGATGGGAGTATAAATCATGTCATCGCTGACCATCGGACGGTACAAGTCTTCGTCAATGATCCGCGCTTCAGCCATATGCGGTCCGATGATGCGCGTGACTTCAATTTTGCCCTTGATGTCTTCAGCACCGCGACCGACACCTTGGTTATCCTTGCCATAAACACTGAAGGTCATTCGCGTCTTCAGGAAGTCGGATTCACCCAGATTGATCCAGACGGTTCGGCTGGCGTGCTCAACACGTCGGATCACTCCATCCGCTTCTTCAAAGCTGAGCTTTTCCATGTTGGCAACTTTTTCAGCGTAAATGTCGATCCGCTGTTGCAACTGCCCGATCTGAGCTGTCAAGGTCTTGCGTTCTTTCTCGCGCCCTTCTTTCTCTTCAGCCAGTTCATCGCGAACGACGTTGATCTCTGACTTCAATCGACCATTTTCCTGGATCTTGGCGTTCAGTTTTTCTTCGGCGCTGCCAATCGTCTCCTGTTTGCCACGTTCTGAGGACTTGGCTTGCGCCGCGTGGTTGTCAACCTGCTGTTGATAGAGCCCCTTCAGTGCCAGCAGTTCTTTCTCCAGGTTGGCCAGCTTCGCCACCTTCGAATCGCGATCGGCTGCGAGAGCATCGTACCCTTCACGCATCTTCCGCAGGGTGTCAACGACGTTCTCCCCCTTTAGATCCTTCCCTTGGTTTTCCAGTTCTGCCTTGACAACGGCAAGAACCGTCGCCTGGTTCTGGGCATTATTGGGATCATAGAACTGTTCCAGCTTGGGTCCCAAGACTGCGCGAGCGGCCTGCAACTCGTCATCGTTCTTCTTCTGGGCACCATTGGCCGCCTGGAACTTCTTTTCAGCGTCCAGCACCTTCACAATCTGATCCGTCGACTGGCGGTAGAACATGTATGTTGTGATGCCCAAGGTTACGGACAGCATGACGAACACGATCAGCGCGTAATGAACGGCACCTGGTTTATTCGGAGCGGCAGCCATTGTTTTCCCTTTGCGAGAACCTGCATCTGTGGACGGGAGCGAATGCCGAATGACGAGCGGTGCTCATCACAGGATGAGTGTAAGTCGTTGCAATAAACAGTGTATGGAACGCGATGCGCGAGTCAAGCAGTTTCTCTTCTGGAAGTTCCCCACATCACCAGACTTCACAACATCTGGTGATCGCGTCAGTTCGTACAACCCGCAAGGCCCATAGGATCGATCGATGATGCCACTTGGATACCGCCCGCAGTCGCACACTCCGGATGCTCGCGACATCCAGGTTCATGTAAGTGTGTCGGCAGTCAACCTGTCCGTCGTCGGGCAAAACGGAATCCAATTCGGTGCAAACGAGATTGAGCCGGGGATCTTGCCGAATGCTCCGGTTCTGCTGTCGACACATCACCATCTGAAACTACGATCCAAGCACACCGAGACGGCGGTGCGAAATTCGAAACTAGCGCATTTCAACGATTGACGTTTGACATCTGAATCAGAAACAATTCCTGGCAAACGGCGGCTATCCTTGCCAACGCGGAAACTGTTTCCGTCGTATGGTTTACGCAGCGGCAAGAACAAATTCTGCATTTGTGAGTGACAATTTGATTTCAGCATCAAGCGAGGGTGAAAAACGCGTGGTAAATCAGGGGTTAAGGCAGTTCACATGGTGCTTTGGCTGGATTTGTTTTGTCAGCCTGTTGGGGTGCCCGTCCTCGAAGTTGCCCATAACCAAGGTCTCGTCACAACAATTTGGCGGCACCGAACTGGAAATCGTGGCCCCCAAGTCGCTCGGACTGCCCGGCATTTGGGATGTGGTTGCTCAGGAATGGACGTCTGAGTCCGGCGCAACGGTTCAATTTACGGAGTATGACGCCGGACAGGCGGTACCGAAATCGGAAGACCGTCACGGACAATTCCTCATCTTCCCCTTAAATCAACTTTGCGAAATCGATTCGCGACTGGTCCCTTTGCCCACGAAGAATGACGACTTCGAATCGCGCGACATGTTTAAAGGACTGCGTGAACGCGTCATCTCCCGCGACTTGCGGATGGTCGCAAATCCGGTTTCGGTTCCAGTATTGGTTTGTTACATCCGTCGCGATTTGTTGTCTGCCGCAGGGAAAAAACTGCCAGAGACCTGGGACGAGTACCATGAACTGGTTCAGTCGCTTGAAATTTGGGCTCCAGGACTGATCGCGGTTGAGCCATTGAGCCCTGAATTCCGCTCGACCACATTTTTCGCGCGGTCTTTGGCCTACTGCAAGCACCCCGAAAACTATTCCGTCTGGTTCGACATCGATTCAGCCAAACCAACTTTGACCTCACCCGGCTTCGTGAAGGCGCTCGAAACCGCTCAGAAAACCTGGAGCTTGCTCCCCAAGGACGTTATCGGCTACAGCCCAGCCGATTGCCGACGTCTGATCCTGACAGGCAAAGCGGCGATCGCCTTGTCGTTCGAACCTTCGACAGCAAGTCTCACCGCGCAGACCGCCAGCGTAACTCCAGATTTTGAACGGGCGGCTGGGATAGAACTGGCGATCTGTCGGCTGCCAGGGTCGAAGACCGTATTCAATCGAAACTCCCAAAAGTGGGATATGATTCCCGTTGGAACTCAACATGCTCCGGCACTCTGCGGATTTGCAGGGCTCGCCACGGGAGTCTTGCGAAACTCCAAATCCGATGACCCGGCGGCCGCGACGAATCTACTCGTCAGTCTGAGTTCATCTTCGGTGTTCGATCACGCGTTCGCCGCGCTGCCGAAAGGTCCCTGCCGGGAAGGACAGGCGGGTCAGGCGGTGTCTTGGTTCGTGCCAGAACTCTCCAGTGATGAAGCGAGCCAATACTGCGATGCGACTGCACAATCACTGCGCGATATGCAGTTAACGTACGAACTGCCTGTCAACGGGGCAGATGATTTTCGCCAGGCAACATCGAAAGCCCTGGAGCCGCTGTTACGGGGAGACGCATCGGTCGAGCAGACTCTGACGGCGATGCAGCAGGCGTATGAAGCGATCGTCGCAAGTCGTGGAGCCGAGACAGTGCGCGATTCGCATCGTCGGGGACTGGGTATGGCTCCCGTGCTGCGCCGCTGACAGTCGGACCGTTCGCCGTGTTTGCTGGGGAACGGTCGAAGTCGGTGTGATTGCAATCTGCAAAACAAAAACAGCGCATGGAATACCACGCGCTGTTGAATCATTTGCAGAATCGAAGTGAACCAGGAACCTCAGTTCGCGGCAGCAGCTTCGGCGGCTTTCACGTTGATGCGTCTGCCTTCTTGATCGAAATAGACATTCCCGCCGACCAAGGCAAACAAGGTATAATCACGGCCCATGCCAACACCACGACCGGCATGCCATTTGGTTCCGCATTGACGGATGAGAATGTTTCCGGGAACGACTAATTCGCCGCCGAACTTCTTCACACCCAATCGCTTTGCCTGAGAATCACGGCCGTTGCGGCTGGATCCTTGTCCCTTCTTATGAGCCATGCTGAATCACCTTAAACTCACTAACCAGTTTTCACGCCGGAATGGCGGGCCAGAAAGTGTCGTCGAAATCGAGACATTTCGCAAGGTTACGGATCCTGGCTATGAACAAAAACGGGATCAGACCCTGGCCGCAGCGACCAATCTCTCGGCACAACCACTATACGATCGTGGGACCAACCTTGTGCTGGCGCAAGAATTCTGGCCATAAGTTGTTTTTGAGTAGTCATTTGCGTTTCGTGTTTCTGCTCAGAAAGCACGTGGCGATCCGACTTCACCCGAGGCTGGACGATGCCATCGTCCCCAACTACGCTGAGATCCACGGAAATCGAACCTAGTTCCATCACGGAGGGCCGAGCGGCGATGAGCGATACGACAGTCTATACACCGGGTGCTCGCGGTAATGGTCCGCCTCAAACGATTCTGGTTCAAACGCAAGTTCCCAGCGCATGGCGAAGCTGGATCGTCCGAGTGCTACTGCTGGTTTTGGGTGTGTCGTTGGGTGTGAACCTGACGCTGTACTACGCCTATAGGGAATACTTCTCGAGTGTGGAATCGCCACAAGAGCGTTTCCACTCGGGCGAATCATCCGCCAAGTCAAAGATCGCCATCCTGAAAATGGAAGCGACGATTATGCCGCCATTTACGGAGCGGCTGTTGCGGCAAATTGAACACGTCAGCAAGGACGAAACCGTGAGGGCCGTGTTGCTGGTGATCGACAGTCCGGGCGGATTGGTGACCGACAGTCACCAGATTTACCATCGTCTGCAACTGTTGCAGAAAACGAAACCTGTCAACGTGATGATGAAGCGTATGGCCGCTTCAGGCGGTTATTACATCGCAATGGGCGCCGGCCCTGAAGGGAAAATCTACGCCGAACCGACCACGTGGACTGGCTCGATTGGTGTGATCCTGCCACGCTACGATGCCAGCCAACTCGCGGAAAAACTCGGCATCGCATCCGATCCCCTGAAGACGGGCAAGTTCAAGGACACGCTGAATCCCTTCAGGCCAATGACGGAAGAGGAACGAAAACTCTGGGAAGGAATCATCGATCAATCGTTCCAGGAATTCATTACAGTGATCGATGACAATCGCACAAAACTGGATCGCACGGCGGTTACCACATTGGCAACGGGCCAGATTTATACGACCAAAGAGGCCAAAGAAAACGGTCTGATCGATGCAATTGGTTTTCAGGAAGATGCGCTAGATGAACTGAAACAGCGCGCCAACCTCACGAAGGCACGCGTTGTGACGTATGCATCACCTTCGACGTTGGTTGACGTCTTGTTGGGTGAAGCTCGATCACAACAGAGCGATCCGTGGAAATCCTTTCTGGAGTCGACCGTGCCGCGAGCGATGTATTACTGCTCGTGGCTGCCTGCGATTCCCAATTGAAATGAACGTCTCTGAAAGCGAAAACGGCCGCTCAATCCTCAAGGTTGAGCGGCCGCCAGCTTTGTTGAACGGCGTGTCTATCGCACTGACGACAGTTCCTTGATCCGGACATTTCGGAATTCGACTGGATCATTATGACCAGCAAATCCGAAGAAGCCGCGAGTTCGATCCTTACCGGGGTGCGGCGAGTTTGCCAGATACTCGGTGATCTTACTCAGGTCGGTGTCCAGTATCAGACTGCCATTCAACTCGACCTTGATCGTGGATCCAACGACCGTCACCTCCTGGTAGTTCCATTGTCCCACGGGTCGCTGAAATCCGCGCGCTGCCGCCGCCATCCCGTACGCCGAGCCATGAGCCTGTCGTGGATCGAGATTGGCATACTGCGGTGCCTCGGTATCCAGAATCTGCAGTTCGCACATCCCGACATAAGCCGTATCACCCTGGCCGGGATAGCGAATCGCGAGACCATTGTTGCCACCGGCCGGTAGTTTGAATTCCAGGCGAGCGACAAAGTCGCCGTACTCGTCCCTGGTGTGCAGCACACCGCCCTTGCCAGCTTTGCAACGGATCGCTCCATCAACGACTTCGTAGTTTTCAACGGCACCAGACCAACCTTCGAGGCTCTGGCCGTTGAACAACGTCGAAAATCCCTGATTCGCCAACAGGTCGTTTGCTTCAGCGGCGGGGATTTCTCGAATGAAAATGTTTTTCCAGCGAATTTCACCTCCGTGCGTTTGCAGTTCGATCGGGCCTTTGGCAATCAACGGCAACTTTCGATCGAAGTAGTTTTCGAGCAGCGCGTGGTCAACAACCAGCTTTCCATTCAGGAAGACGGTGGTCCGGGCACCGATCTGACGGATTCGAAATGAGTTCCATTCACCGAATGGATTATCTGCTTTCACGAGGGGATTCTTACCCGCACGACCTTCACTGTTGTTCCACAATCCACCCGATCCGAGATTCGATCCCAATTTGAATTTTTCTTCATCAGTCCAATCCCAGATCTGAACCTGAGGATTCCCTTTCAGGTAGATCCCGCTGTCGGCTTTTGGAACAGTCTTGTAGCTGAGCAGCAATTCGTAGTGATCGAAGTTTTCGTTGGTAGTCAGGAACAAACCGTGCCCGTCATTGACCAGTTCGCCATTTTGAACGGTCCAGTGCTGGTTGACATCTTCCATACTCTTCTGACGGAATTCGGCTTGTGCTTCGTTCGAAAGGCCCAGGTATTTCAGCGGGTCTTCACCCTTTTGTCCGTGCCAACCAGTCAGGTCTTTTCCATTGAAAATCGCCCGATATCCCGGTGGCGGGTCGTTGTCAGCTGCATTCGCAGTCAGGCTGAAACTGTTCAAAACCAAAAGTCCAACGCACGACATACGCATCCACACGGCAAAACTCCTACAAGTCAACATGACAAAAACTTTTCTGACTCTCACATTTGATTCGGGCGCATTTCTCTGAAATGAGCCGTCAGGGGTTCCGAAACAGTCATTTTACCGATCAAACTTCACAGATGCCACGAACGCGAGGCTCGCTGGACTAATCGGTAAAGTTTGCTTCGATCGGGAAATCTGGCGTGTAAACGGTCCTGCAAAACGGTACAGTTTTTGTGTCGCAAGCTACGTTAAAGTTTTCAGAGAACCTTTGTTTTCCGATTGATTGTTAAGGACAATCGAGAAGAATTCAAAAGTCAGCCGTGTCGTTGGTCTGGATCGTTCGATCGCATTCACCACAGGACAGTCCGTTTGGCGGGCATGGGCTCAACCTGCCGGACAGATTCATCCAGTTTTTGAAGTCGGTTCATTCCCATGAAAATGCAGATCGTTTCATGTCCGCGTTGTGGAACCTTTGTCCTGGATGACACCGCCCAGTGTCACGGATGCGGGCATATTCTTGACCAGGACACCGCCAATGAACTGAAACGTCGCGCACTTCCCACCGATGGGGCGGTACGTGATGACATGGAAAGCTGCCCCAGTTGCGGTGAAACCTGTCGCACCGGTTTGGTCCGCTGTTGGAACTGTAGTACCTTCCTTCGCCCTGAAATTGAGGCGTCGTATCGGCGCATGAAAGAGCAGGGCAAATATGAAATTGAGTTCATCGATTTGCCCGTCATCGATGCCTCCTCAGTGACGGAAGAAGATTCGTTGCGCGGTCGCGTGGCCACGCCCGAATCGTTTCTGGCCGCCCACGCTTATTCTTCCCAAGGCGATGACGACGACGATTTCGAATTGTCAGAAGAAACGCAGTTCGGCGTTGTCGACGAGGACAATTTCGAACTTGGCGACCAATTCGCCCTGACAGATCAATCTGTCGAGTCGTCGTCGATGGATGAACTGCCCTCAGCGGATGAGTCCGATAGCTACCAGATTCAAGCTCCCGCATCCGGCAAAAAGACGCCGATCGAAATCGCAGTCGTTCCCGATCTTGAAGGTGCGATACCTCTTCTGCAGACGGATGAGAGCATCCCACCAGTGCAGAATGAAACGAGCGTTCCCCCGGTTCGTAGTGAAGCTAGCGAGCCGCCTGTTCGCGATGTCGCCGAAACTCCAGCGTCAGCCGAAGACCATGCGGACAAGGAACTACTCGAGATCGCAAATGCAGAAGAGAAGGATATCGAGCGAGTTCGAAAGACTCAGCGGTCCAAAGATACCTTCCTAATCTATTGTCCGCAGGGATGCCGTATTCGAGTGAAGGAACGGCACCGCGGGAAATCGGGAAAATGTCCGCGTTGCCAGTCCGAATTCGTGGTTCCGCGTAAGCCTGTGGTGAAGAAAGAAGAAGGTGGTGCGGCAGCCAATCCGATCGAATCGAGCCGGTTCAAGAAGTGGTTGAACGATATTCGACTACACACGGTCGATCCGCAAAAATTGCGAATCAAGGCGGACAGTCTGTTCAACGAATGCCAGCCAATTGACTTGGGGTTCTCGGCAGAAGACCTGCTATTCGCGACTTTGATTGTCGGTAAGTTTGGAGCAAATGCCAAGAAGGTTCCACCTGTTCGCCAGGCGATGATTGAGCATTTCTTCAAGCAGGGTACCGTCGACACCTTGGCGGTGGCCGCCAAGAAAATCTACACGAAAGATCAGATCGCTCAGTTCACCGTCGCTCAACCAGCGCCCGCCGGTACAGAATCGTTGTTCGGTGACATTCCGGTCTTCGGAATAAATCGTATTGCCGTTCGTATTCCGCGATCTGCGGATGATTCCCATCCGAAGTACCTGTCGTTCAGCCTGTCGGAATTCCGGGCCTTCGCCGCGGCTTTGCAAGAGGTTTGTGAAGTGACCGGCCTGGCGGCAAACGCGGCGATCCCGATGACGGACGAATACGCAACGCGTAAATGTCATCTTAGCCAGGCAAACGTCCTGGAACTGGCGCAGGTGAATTACTACGAAAAGGACCCGGCCTTCAAGTTGGAATTTAGCGGCTGGAAATGCGCCGCCTGCGGCATCATTGTCAGTGAAGCAGCACGTGCCGAAGCGAAACTTGGCGGCGCCAACGGCAAAGCGATCGCCAAGGCGAAGTGTCCAAAGTGCAGCCAGAAGTTTGGCTATCTGCCGCTCTACAAATTGGTGGGCGCCGGGACCGAACAACCGGCCGTCGAGCAGCCTGCAGAACCAGCCATGGCGTAAGCGAGAAGAATTGTCTGGCAGATTAGACGCCGGCAATTTACGTCACGAAACAATGTCGATGACTTAGCGGTCGATGACTTGGGCGTCATCGATGAAGTACAGTCCGTATGGCTTGCCACCTTCGGATTGCATGTCGATACGGAACTTGCCGATCACATCAAACGCTCGAATCGATGGGATGTAGTTCGTTGTCTTCCCAGCCTTCATGGTGATCTGCACCAGATCGTAAATCTTGGGATCTCGACCGAAGCAACAGATCTGATTGTCGCGAGCGAGAACGAACTGCTCAATTCCTTCTGCATCATGCGTCGGAAACATGTAGCCGCGTAGTTTGATGGTTTTGCCATTCAGGTTAGTCAGCCACTGAGGCATGTAGTCGACCGCATCGTCGACGACGGGTTCCATATTCAGGACTTTCAGCAGGTCGAAATCATCGAACGAGACGCGCAACGATCCTGTCTTTGCTTCATTGCGAAATGTCTTCTCTTTAACCAGCAACTCAATCTTCTTTGCTGCTGACGGCGAGTCCGATGAGATTGATTCAGCCCCAGCAACTGGCTGTGATTGATTGATCACGGACCTCGCAGCTTGTGGATCAATCGCCGGAATGCTCATTAAGGCACGAACGTTCGCGCCATCTACGACGTTGACTGGAACCAATGCCGACGCAGTCACGTTTTGATCAGTGACGACGGCGGCGATATCGCCACTTACCGGTTCCTGCACAAGCCCAAGCGGCTCCTTGTTCTCCCGACCGTCGGCGTTTTTTACCTCAGCAGAATGCTCCTTTGCTGGACGATATCCGGATTGGTCAGACTGACCACAACCAATCAGGCTGACAGAGGCTGCGAGCGCCAGAGAGGCATGAGGTAACCAACCAGTGAGGCGACGCGACATTGAACTCTCCTTGCAAGGTCGACGCCACTTGCGTCAATACCATGTCTTGGCGGGAGCGAAGTACTTGCAATCTAGCTGATAGATGGGGTTTAAGCCACTCTCATCGTAAACCGGTTCGACACGCAAGGTTCCGGCGACTCCAACCAATCGCTTCTCGTGAAAGTCGACCTTGGCACCATCAACCATGTTGATCAGTATCATATCGGTCGGTTTCGGTTGGCCTCCAAAACAGCATTCTCCCGAGTCTTTGCACAGAACAAATGACTTCAGTCCTCGAGTTTGCTTGAAGGGAAACATGTACCCTTTCAGGTAAATTGGCTTATCGGCGAGTTTGGCGACGTCCGGATGAACTCCAATCCTGTCGTTTAGAACCTCCAGCCCCTTCGCAGAAATATCGTTCCCAAAGCTGATGCGGAAAAAACCGTCCGGAACTTCGGTTGCGTAACTGTGCAAGTGCATGGCACCGAAACCCATAAACATCGCCAGCATCATGACCAGACTTCCGATGGCGATTCCACCACCGCTGAGCCCCCCCTCCGACCGAGAGACCTGGTAGTAGGCGATAAATGCCAATACGACGCCAATGAGCGGAATGATCAGCAAGAGATCGGACAAGCCCGACAGCAAAGATAAGCATACAAAGCCCATACTGACCGGAACCAATGGTGGCATTGGACGGTAGTTGAACTCATCCTCTGCGTATTCGGGCCGCTTCAGCGAGTCAGATCGATTGAATGTTTCGATTGCCATTTCCGTTACCACAGACATCGGGTCACTCCCAAATTATCGCTTTGTGGGCAAGGATTCCACAACCCGATCTCGAAACAGTGGAATAAACCAACCCCATACTCCGCGCTATCGGAATCTACGTCCTCTAGTTTTGAATCGTTGGCGATCTCTGCTGCCCATCAATAATCAACTGCCTGCGGAAAAGTGTTGTCGAAATGGTGACGCAAGGTGCGTTCGATACGACACCGAGGCCCGTCTTGCTTCGCCCCGACTGCGAGCGGTGTACTTAACGCTTTTTCAGAAATTGTCTCGTTTTCAAGCCTCACTATCGCAGACCCGTCGCATTCAAGCTGATTCTGAATTTGTTTTCAGGTATGGTATATCAGTTGCGTGACTCTGTGATCACGTGTCCTGTATCGTGATCAATTCGATTCCTCGCCGGATCGTCACAGCTTCTGGGAGAACTGGGGCCATGAAACGAGCATTTTATCTGACTGTCATTGGACTGACGACCTGCTTCTTGGCCGAAGCCACTCTTGCCCGCGAGGGTCATGGCGGTGGACACGCCGGAGCAGGCCATGCGGCTGCGCCCGCTCACGCTGGTGGCGGTCACACTCATGCGGCCAGTGGACAGGTTAGTGCCGGCCATCAAACCGGTGCTGCGAATCATCATAGCGCGCACTCGAGCGGGAATGTTGCCGCGACCGTTGGAAATGCCGCTGCCCACGTGTCTCATGGCCACGTTCACACTGGTCACGTCAATGCCGTTGGCGGGAATCAAAGCGTCTCTGCCGGCGTCAACGGAGCAACGCAGGCCGCTTCACATGGCGGCATGCGCCATCAGCCGCAAAATCAACCGGCTCATCAACCGCAAATGGTTCCGCAAGGAAACGTGGTACACCATCACCGCGCCGTGCATAACCCGTTGACTGTCACCCAACCGACAAGTACTCATCAGGTCTTTCGTTTGCAGCCGGGTATCATGCAAAACCCGTCACCGCAGACATTCAATCAACAAGCGATCTCGACGAACCATCATCACCGCAACTTCGACAACGGCGTTCGAATCGACACAACGTCACAACATGTGAATCATCAAAATCGTGTTGACCATCAGCCGCATCATGCGGGATTGCATCATCATGCTGGGACACAGCAACCCGCCGCTGGTAACACGCTGAATTTTGGCCATCGCCACATTCACCTTGCCAACGCGGGCTATCAACCTTCGTACCAGCGTCACACCGGACAGTATCACGGTCACTGGAACGTCAATCGTGGTTCCAACAATGTTTACATCTCTGGAGGATCCGGTTACGGCAACGGCAACGGTTGGGGACTCGGTTATAGTTCCGGCGGATTCGGATACAGCCCGTACTACTGGGGAATGGGCGGTTGGGGATTGGGATCACTGAGCTACGGCAGCGGTTATTTGTCGTACTCGAATCCGTACTACTTGGGATATCGATACACCGGCCCCGGCTACAACTACTCGCAACCGATTCCAGTGGCGTACAACACTCAGGCAGTTGCCGTTAATCCGCTGGCGGATAACTCGGGACAATCTGACCTTATCTTCGATGCCGCCGTTGCCGCGTTCAAACAGAATGATTTGAACACCGCATTGGACGTGGTCACCCAGGGAATCCAGCAATATCCTGATGACGCGGTCTTGCACGAATTCAGCGCTCTCGTCCTGTTCGCGAAGGGGAATTACCAACGAGCCGCCGCCACGATGCATTCAGTGCTGGCGGTGGGGCCTGGTTGGGATTGGCAGACGATGAGTGGTTTCTATTCCGATCTGAACCTCTACACACTCCAGCTGCGGGCTCTCGAGTCTGCGGTCAAGCAGGAACCTCAGGACTCGGCTCAGCGATTCCTGCTGGCATATCACTATCTGAGCGACGGATATCCGGATGCCGCAGCACGTCAACTGGCCAAGGTCGTTGAGCTGGTTCCAACCGATGTCGTGGCTGCCGATCTGTTGAAGATGGTGACTGCGGCTCAATCGGCCAATGGAAATGTTCCTGCAGCGCAACCGACACCTCAGCCACCGTCAGTTGAGATGGCCGTGCCGGGCAATCCTGCCTTGGCATCACCTGCCGCGTCCGTGGATGCTGCGGCAGTCGTCGGACAGTGGAACGCGGCGCGAGACGACGGATCGACGTTCAGCTTAAGTTTGTCGGCTGACAAGACGTTTACCTGGAGCTTTACACCGAAGGGGCAACAGACTCAGGCATTCGACGGAACATACACACTCCAAGGAAATGTCATTGCATTGGAGCGAACGGGAGGCGGCTCGCTGATGGCAGAAATCCGATCTCTCACGGACGCGTCATTTAACTTCAAGATGGTGGGATCACCCAATCAAGATCCCGGTCTGGACTTCGCACGATAATTGCGAATCGAGCCAGACCGTCTGCGAGCCCGCGCGAATTGATCAGTCCTGCAGGCCAAACAGCCGTTTCAGTGCATTGATCAGTCCGTGCGGAGTGCCCTGTCGAGACTCGTCCTTCAGGGCTTCCAGCGGAGGATGCAGCAACTTATTCACGATCCGTTCAAACGTTCGCTCAATCTGCTCGCGATCCTTCTCCGTCAGGTGAGGCAACTTGTTGAACAGCCGATCCAGTTCCTCTTTGCTGACTCCGTGCCAGTCCTGCATCAGCTTGGAAACGATGTCGCCGCTCGCGCGACGGTAAAACTCGGCCATGAATTTGCCGGTCTCTTCGTCGATCAATTCGCGGGCCTTGTCGATTTCGCGGATGCGCGCTTTTCGATTCGCTTCGCACGTTTTTTTCAGGCCGTCGATGTCGTACAGGAAGACGTTATCGAGATCGCCCACGTCGGTCGCAAAGTCGCGCGGCGCGCCCAGATCAAGAATGAGCGTGGTTCGCCCGGATGAGCTGCCGCGCACCTTCTGAAACAAGGTGGCATCGACGATCGGCTTGTCCGCGCCGGTCGTGCTGACGATGACATCGGCCTGCCCCAAGCATTGATGGAGTTCTGACCAGGGGACTGCTCGACCACCCCATTCATTCGCCAACCTCTCGGCGCGTTCCAGACTTCGATTTACCACGACAATCTCGCGGACACTTTCATCCTTCAGATACCGCAGCGTCTCTTCTGCCATTTCTCCGGCACCGATCACCAGCACCAGTTTGTCGCCAAAGTGATCGAAAATACTTTTGGCAAAGTCACCCACGGCGACGCTGGCAATGGAAACCTTCCCTTCGGCCAAACGAGTTTCGGTGCGCACCCGACGTGATGTCTTGATCGCACATTGAAACAGCGCATGCGTCAACGGTCCGCACGCCCCCTGAAATTCTGCCGCCTGATACGCTTCATGGATCTGGTTCACGATTTGTGGTTCGCCCAGCACCATGCTGTCGAGTGACGAGATGACTTCGAATAAGTGGCGCACCGCTTCGGTACCCGTCGCCACTCGCAATTCACCGACGAAGTCGTCCAGCGGAACACCATGAAATTCGGATAGAAATTGCGCGAGCTGCGGCGGCGTGATCGACGGAGAATCCGACTGACCGGCGACATAAAGTTCAACGCGATTGCAGGTCGAAACTATCACCGTTTCCGTTTCGGGAAATCGCTGTTGAAGTTGAGCGTATGCGGACTTCAACTGTTCGCGCGACGCAAACGCCAACCGCTCGCGAATGGCGAGAGGCGTCGTTTGGTGCGAGCAGTAAAGAACGAGCAGATTCACAAATCAATCCTAGTATCGCATTTGCGTCCGTGCCACATTTGGCGACCCATCGCAATCAAAGTTCAAGCAGTTTTTGATGCGCGAGCGGTCGCGAGTCGATGATGACGTCGAGCCTCATTTCTCGGCCTCATCAACGTTTTCTGTCGCGCTATGGATCGAACGCATGCCAATCGCCTTGGTCAGCATCTGAAGTCCGACCAGTGTCGCGAGCAAGAATCCACAAGACCACGCGGTCAGCAAAGCGACTTGTCGGCCCGGGCTGCGTTTTTGCATTAGTAGCCAGACGAACAGAATTCCCATCAATGACCAGGTTATCGCGCCACCAATGACAACCGGATCCGTCCAGGTCATCGGCACATCGCCACCTTTCGCCAACAGTGATAACCCGAATCCGGACGCGATTCCGATCGTCAACAACGGAACTGCGACCAGGATCGACCACCGATTAAGCCGCTCGATCAGTTCCAGATTGGGCAGTTTGACGGCAGCGTTGATGGATTGCCGATGTTTCAGCCGACGGTGCTGCCACAAATAGAGCAGGCTGAGGATGAACCCTTGCAGAATGCCGGCCGTCCCCAGCACCAGGGTCGAGGCATGCAGCATTTTCCAGCCGCGGTGATAATCCAACACGTGACTGGTTGATGCGGGCATGAAATACGACGAAACCACCAGGGCCAGTACCACTGGCCAGATCACCAACCCTATCGCCAATTCGCGATCCGCCAACGACACGAACAGGTGGGTGACGACGGCGATGAACGCGAGAACCAGAAACCAGTCTTGGGCGGAACTGAGTAACGGTGGCAGATCCAGTTGAGTCGATCGATTCAACAGATAAAAGGTATGCGCGACCAGTCCGGCGGCGGCGAACAGCAGCCCCAGGGTTCGTCCGAGCGCGCGTTGCCCTTTCAGTCGGCTCAGTTCGCAGCCGAATGCACAGGCGTAGCTCGCCAGAAAGCAGATGACACTGGTTTTTAACATGCAACGAATGCCTCGCGGCGACGCCGCCGCGGATGTCCGAATGAAACTCTCTGTACAGTCTACAAGAGTCGTTGACCGCTGCGTAGTCGATCAAGAATGCCTCCCGGAACGCTCGCATCAGGCCGGTCACGCTCTGTATGGCCCGTTCAACAGAGGTTTCGGCGATGCGATACAATCGATCTCGTCGAATCACTCATCGGTGTTTCTGCTTGCGTCTCGAATCGTCAAGACTTGCGATGTCATGGCCCGGATGTTATCGACACTGTTTTTGCTTTGATCTGGCCCGATCGAATGCCCGTCCGAATCTCTAACCTACGCTTGCCAGTCACTTCTCCAGAAACCGATTTGCCGGCTCATCTGGCACGTCGACTGGGACTCGCCGCGCGCGACTTGGGCACGTGGCGCATCCTGAAGAAAAGCTTGGACGCTCGATCTTCATCGAATCTGCAATTCGTCTATACGACTCTGATCGATGTTCCCGCGGACGCCACCGACGCGCTGACACGAAAGCTGCGCGGGCAGTCCGACATTCAATTCTACGACCCGCCCCAATTTGAGGACGCCCAACCGGGAAGTGAGGACCTGCCCGATCGGCCGATCGTCGTTGGTTCAGGACCGGCCGGGTTGCTGGCCGGATATTACCTGGCACTTAAAGGATTTCGGCCCCTGATTCTCGAACGGGGCGAAGCGGTCAAGAACCGTGTTGCGGAAGTGCGATTATTCGATCGTGGTGGCGAGTTCAATCGTGAGAATAACTATCTGTTCGGTGAGGGCGGGGCTGGATGCTTCAGCGACGGCAAATTGACCTGCCGCCTGGAGGGACCCGATGTCGAGTGGGTCTTGCAAAGCTTTGTCGAATGTGGTGGTCGATCATCGCTGGTCTACGAGAATCGCCCTCACCTGGGTAGCAATAAACTGCCCATGATCTGCCGCAACTATCGGCGTAAGATCGAAGCTTTGGGTGGCGAGTACAAGTTTGGATGCCGCTTCGAGGGAATCGATATTCGCGACGGTCAGGTGGTTGGCATCCAGACTTCGTCCGGGTACATGCACTGCAGCCAACTGATTCTGGGAATCGGTCATAGCGCCCGTGACACCTATCAGGTGCTGTACGACTTGGGCGTCCCGATGATGCAAAAGTCGTTTCAACTGGGACTGAGGATCGAGCAGCCTCAGCAACAGATTAACAATCACAAGTACGGCCGACCTGAATACGAAGACATTCTGGGAGCCGCCGACTACACCCTGCAGACGCGCGGTCCGAAAGACGTCTTCACGTTCTGCATGTGCGCGGGTGGAATCATCATGCCCAGCATCAGCGAACCGCACATGTTCTGTTCAAACGGAATGAGCAACTCTCGTCACGACACACCCTTTGCCAACAGCGGTGTGATGGTGACTCTGGAGACGCATGAATTCGGTGATACTCATCCCCTGGCGGGAATGCACTTGCAGCAGCAATTCGAAGCGGTCGCGTATCGCCTCGGAAAAGCGAACTACCTGTCACCGATTCAAACGGCGAACGACTTTCTGAAGGGACGATCTCCGGACCCAATGTCAAAGTACGATTGTTCGTATCAACGCGGGACGGTCCCAGCACAGTTGGATGGAGTCTTGCCCGCAGTTGCGACGAATGCGCTGCGACAGAGCTTGCCAGCGATGGACAAAAAACTGCGGGGCAACTTTCTGAAGCAGGCGATTCTTGTCGGCCCCGAAATGCGCGGCAGTTCTCCGATACGAATCGATCGCGATCTGGTAACGCGACAATGCCCCAATATCTACGGACTCTATCCTGTCGGCGAAGGCGCTGGTTATGCCGGCGGAATTGTCAGTGCAGCGGTGGATGGGCTGAGGTCCGCTCGAACGATCGTTCGCCGCTTTCGCGCCCTGCAATCAACGTGAACGAATGTGACGTTGCGGCGTCAGTGGCTCACCCGCCGATCGAGTACATCGGACGAACTGGCTGGACGAACCGAGCACTATTGATTTCGTGCCCCTCTTTCTTTGCTGCTACGGATGCACGAACGGCCGCAACGATTTGAGCTTCGTTTTCCTGCCCTCGCAACAGGCCGCGAATGTCAGTTTCCTCAAGGCTGAACAAACAGTTCCGCAGCTTTCCGTCGGCCGTCAATCGAATCCGATTGCAACTGAGGCAAAACGGCTGACTGACTGAGGATATAAACCCGATTCGCCCGATCCCGTCGGTGAATTCGAACTCGGTCGCCGGCCCTTGGTGACTGACGTCACGGTTGGAGGGC
>Ga0105238_10000100_pt1 | contig 97757 bp, 97 predicted proteins | sample KBSC34metaG_FD_81526 | JGI IMG/M metagenome (GOLD analysis project Ga0105238, IMG submission 81526) | Corn rhizosphere microbial communities from Kellogg Biological Station, Michigan, USA - KBS C3-4 metaG | ecosystem: Host-associated > Plants > Roots > Rhizosphere > Soil | place: Michigan, USA...
GCGTGGATGAGGTCGCCCCAAGCCCCGCAAAACCTGCGTCAGGCTCGCCACATGTTCTCCGCAGCGCGCGGCGCGTTGGCGGCCCGCCCGAAGATCGGCTCCTCGTCAAGAATATGGAGGGATGCGGAACCGGATTTCGCAATCCTTCCCATCCAGACCTGCTGGCCGGAAGATGCCGGGCCTCTCATTACTTGGCCCGTGGTCGTCACGCGGCCGCCAGGCGACGGTGATCCCGGCAGATACAACTTGGGCATATACCGGATGCAGGTGATCGCCCGGGACAGGGCGATCATAAGATGGCTGCCGATGCGAGGCGGAGCGGCCCACCATCGCATGTGGCGGGCAAGGGGACTCGAGATGCCCGTCGCCGTCGTCATAGGCGCGGACCCCGCGACTTTGATAGCAGCGGTGATGCCGGCACCCGAAGGGGTGTCGGAGCTGTCGCTGTCCGGGATGATCAACGATCGACGGGTTGGACTGGCTCCATGCAAGAGCATCGAGCTCCATGTTCCCGCCAGTTCCGAGATCGTGCTGGAGGGAACCGTTTCCCCCGACGAAACGGCGAGGGAAGGTCCGTTCGGCGACCACACCGGATACTATAATGGCGCGGAGCATTTTCCCGTCTTCAAGCTCAAGCGCATTCGCGTGAGGGATGGCGCGAATTATCTCACGACCTTCACCGGACGCGCACCCGACGAGCCGGCAGTCCTCGCCGAGGCGCTGCTCGATGTCTACAAGCCGCTGCTGCGCCAGCAGATACCCGAAATTCTTGATGTCTGGCTCCCGCCGGAAGCCTGTTCCTACAGGATAGCGGTCATATCGATCGTCAAGAAATACGCCGGACAGGCGCGTCGCGTGATGATGGGGTTCTGGTCGCTGCTGCCGCAGTTCTCGATGACCAAGATGGTCGTCGTGGTGGACGACGACATCGACATCCGGTCGTGGTCGGACGTGATGTGGGCGGTCGCCACTCGCATGGATTTTTCGCGCGATCTGATGAAGCTGGACCGGACCCCAATCGACTCCCTCGACTTCGCATCGCCGCTTGAAGGGCTTGGAGGAAAGATCGGATTCGACGCGACGCGCAAGATCGGGTCCGAGACGTCCCGTGAGTGGGGAAAGGAGCTAAGGATGTCGTCTCCCATCGTTGATAGAGTTTCGGAGCGTTGGGCCGAGTTTTTTCCGCAACCAACGAACTCGGCGCAGAAATGATCAAACGGATGATAGTAGGGGTTACCGGCGCATCTGGTTCCGTGCTGGCCCTCGAGACCATACGCCAGCTGGTCAGAAGTGGGGTGGAAACGCATCTCGTCACCTCAAAGAGCGCGCGAATGACCATTGCCTACGAGATCGGCGCTGACGGATTGGCCCAGCTTACGTCTCTCGCCAACCACGCCCACTCCCACCAGGATCTGGCTGCGCCCATTGCCAGCGGTTCCTTCAGAACGGACGGCATGATCGTCGTGCCATGTTCGATGCGGACTTTGGCGGCGATGGCGCACGGCCTGGGCGACAACCTCCTTACCAGGGCGGCCGATGTCGTGCTGAAGGAGAGGCGCCGGCTGGTGGTTGTGCCGCGTGAAGCACCTCTGCATGAGGGGCACCTCGATGCGATGATGAGGCTGACGCGGATGGGAGCGATCATCGCGCCGCCTGTGCCGCCATTCTACGTCAAGCCAGCTTCGGTCGAGGCGATGGTCGTCGAGATGGCTGCTCGACTCGTCAACTGGGCTGGCATTGACCCCGGCGACAAGCTGACGAGATGGGGCGAAGACAACGCCGCAATCCGTCGACCATTCTGATGGAGGGCTCAATGGGAAGAAAGGCCCGGACGAATCTCGATGAGCAGAAGGCCGAGCCGTATGACGTGAGGCGCCTTCATCCGGCAAAGAAGCAGTCGGCCGTCATGTCGATGTTCGACAGCCTCGAACCTGGCCAGGCAATCTCGGTCGTACTGGATTTCGATCCCGCCCGAATGAAGCGTCGGTTCGAGGCATTCTTTGCTGGCGACTTCACGTGGATTTGTCTCGAACTTGGGCCGCGCGAATGGTTGGTTGAAATCGGCAGAAAGGAAACGGCCCGGTGACTGGTCGGTTGGATCTTCGGACCCAGACTCTCGCGGGCATCGAGGTCGAAGGCCATTTAGGACATGATCCTCGTAGTTGAACGGCGACAGGCGGATGCGGGATCTAGCGCCCAACCGCGGTGAGCGCGGCGAATTGGCCGAGATGCCGCATCGAGAGCGCACCGGCCTTTGCGATCGTCGCTATGTCATCAAAGAGAAGGGCGAGATCCAAGTAAACGCTGCGGTCCCCTTCAGCCACTCCTATCTCGTCGAGATCCTGCAGGAACAACAGAATGGTCTCGATCTGCGAGCGTTGACGACGAGCGTTGGTGAGGTGCTCGCGAGCTGCCGGTTCCATCTCCAATGTGGCGAAACGAGACAGGGTCTCGTCCAACTTCGAACGACACTCGCAGTCCAGCCGCGCATCTTTGATCAGTCCTGATAGCCGAGCAACGGCATTAGCCATCTCTCCGGTACCGTTGTCGGGAAGGTCGCGTTTCATGGCTTCTTCGCCCGTTGCAATCTGCCTCACCCTGCGGTCGCGCGCAGCTTACCCGTGCCTGTATGGGCACGTCGCCCGCCGGCACCAGAAGCCATTGGGATCAGGCTGCTTTGAGTGCAATCTCCAAGATAGCCGATCCTTCTGGAGGATGTTTGCGCTGGAGCAAACATCAAATCGATCCTCGAACCTATTGCGCAGATGCTTGTCCTTTCTTGTGTCTCCACCCAATGAGCGCGATGCGAGGCGGCCACATTGCCACAAGTTTCCAAGGGACGAGTTCTATGGCCGCCGACGGCAACTCCAACGCTTTCAAACCGAAGCCGACGCATCTGCCGTTTCGACCGTTTTTTCTCCTGGCCGCAGTCGACGCCGTCGTTGGTGCCGGCGGCTGGTTGCCGGCGGCGTTTGGGATACAAGCCTTCGGCGCAACCGCAATCTCCGCCGGAGATTGGCATCGCGACTTGCTTCTGTTCGGGATGGTTCCGGCAGTACTGACCGGCTTTCTGCTGACCGCACTGCCCCGCTGGACTGGACGTCAGGCAGTGCCGCCGCACACGACATGCTCGCTCATTGTCTTGTGGGGTTGCAGCCGTTTGGCCTTCTTGGTGCTGCTGCCGTCGTTGGGGCTTGCGTGTTCGGCCATCTGGATTCTCGCACTTTTGTTGATCGCGGCCAGAGCGGTGATCGCCAGTCGGGATCGCCGCAATCTCAAGATACTGCTTCTCTTGGCTTTCTTTTGCGGCAGCAATATACTTGTTGCCGTGTCGTGGCAGGCCGAAATTGCTTTGAGACTGGCGCTCGCCTCGATTATCGGCCTCATCATCATCATCGGAGGGCGGGTCGTGCCGGCCTTGACCGTGGCCTATGTTGAAAGCGCCGGCGGCCAAGTTGCCTTGCGTCGCTCGGCTGCTAGGGAGTACACGGCAGCGCTGCTGACAATGTGCGCATTCTGTTTGTGGGTTGTCGCGCCGGAGGCGCAACTCAGCGGCGTCGCCTGTGCTCTTGCCGCCTTCAGCCAGGCAATACGGGCCGCCCAATGGAGAGGGTGGCTCAGCCTGTCGTCGTCGACGGTGCTCGGTCTTCACATCGGCTACGGATGGGTCATCGTCGGTTTTGCATCGCTGGCGAGCCACATCTTGGCTCCGGCGATGCTGGGCCAGGCGACCGCTATTCATGCCTGGACAATCGGCGCTATCGGAACCATGACCCTGGCCATCATGGCGAGCATGATCCGCAAGCATAGCCGTCTCGCTTTTGTGCCTTCGGCTTCTGCGACCGGGGCGCTCGCTGCAATGACGACCTGCTGTCTGTCCCGCCTTCTGATCGAGGTGCTGCCCGGCTACGCCGCCCCACTGGCAAGCTTTTCAGGCACTTTATGGATTGTCTCGTTTGGCCTCTTTCTGATGGCCTATCGCGGGGCGCTCCTCGGATTTGGCGTGAAATAACTTGGCGGAACCAGATCCAGCGACAAGCACACGCGATTGGCAGCTATCGTTGCTACGCTGGCCATCATCGCGGCTATGAGAGACTTCGGTAGCGGGCGGCGGGCTCATTCGCGTGGCGTTCACGTGCACAAAGGTCGTCTGTTGGTTGCGGCCGTTCTCACCGCATGTGAGGCCTACAGCTCGCTACATGGCCAAGATGTTGGACGCGCGGGACGACGCAGAGCTTATATCTGGCCGCGCTGCCCGCGGTTGCGATCTCACATGCCAAACCGCCCAGTTTACCAAGGCATCGCCTTCGCACTCGGCTTGCCGCGCCTTCGTCATCCAGATTGCGTTTGGACAAAGATCGGACGGTCGCGAAAGTTCAGAATATCGCCTCATGTTGTCGTGCAGAGCAGTCGCGTCGATGCATCCCACCGCCAAAAATTGGCACCCTGACTCGCTGGAGCACTCAGCGGCGGTAGCACTTCGAAGGAATTCGTCTCAAACATCGACCATTGGCGATGCATTACGGAGGAAGCCATGATCCACTCCGCGCTATCGCGCTGGACAATGTCTTACTTTGCCGCGGCGCTGGTGTTTTTTTTAGGCGCGCAGATGCTCATGGTTGTCGGCTACGGTTTCCCTTCGGTGGTGGCTGAGGCGCCCGAAACGCTGGTCGTCGTTCATATGGTGACGATCGGTTGGCTCAGCCTTCTAATGTGCGGCGCGCTGTTCCAGTTCGTGCCCGTTCTGATCGCCAGCCCATTGCGTGGCGAGCGGCTGGTGTTGCCTGCCTTGATGTGCCTTCTGGTTGGCCTTGGGTGTCTGCTCGGCGGCTTCCTCGAGCTTGCGGGTACGTTCGAGACGGGAGTTCCGCTGCTGGCCTTCGCCGCCGCGTTGCTGCCAGTCGGCTTTGCGTTGGTGGCGGGTATCCTCGGCCGCACGCTCTGGGGCGCTCGCCTTCCGCTTCCCGCGCGCTTCGTCGCGGTAGGCCTGCCGAGCGTGCTCGCTACCGCTGTCCTCGGCGCGCTTTTCGCGCTGGCGCTCTCAGGCTACCTTCCGGTTCTGGTTGATATGGACCTGCGTACGCACGCCTTGCCGGTTCACATCGCGGTTGGGCTTGGTGGATGGCTGAGCTTTACTGCGATCGGTGTCTCCTATCGGCTCCTGCCTATGTTCATGCTGTCGCCAGACAAGGCGCGTCGCAGTAGCTATGCGGCGTGGTGGACGGGCGCGGTTGCGTTGCTTCTCATCGCCTTGGCAACGCCTTTTGCAAGCTTGCTAGGAACTCCCGACATGGCGACAAGCGTCCGAATGCTCGCTATTCTGCTCGGCGGCGCATCCCTCGTCTACTACGGTGTCGATCTGATCTTTTTTTACCGCCACCGCAAGCGGCGCGCGGTCGAGCTGAACAGCCGCGCGGCGGAGGGCGCCTTTTTCGCGCTCGCCTTGTCGGCTGCATTGCTGCTTGCATTGGCGGCAAGCGGGACGCTCGAACGGCACGCCGGCGCTCTGCTCTACCTCGTCGCGTTCGGCTGGCTTAGCGGGCTCGGTCTTTCACAACTATACAAGATCGTGCCGTTCCTGACCTGGCTGGAATGCTATGGTCCAGTGATGGGCAAGAAGCCCACTCCGCGGGTGCAGGACCTGGTCGCCGAGCCGCGTGACCGTATCTGGTTCGTGCTCTATTTCTTAAGCGTGACAGCCGGCACCGCCGCCTTGCTTGCTGAGCAGCCCGGCTTGTTTCGGATCGCCGCGGGAGGGGCCCTGCTCGCCACGCTGGCTATCGTGACGGAGCTCGTCCTGGCCCGCCGCCTCAAGAATGTGCCCTACGCCCAGCGTTCGCCCGAAGGCGCGTTGCCGCCGCGCCTTTTCCTGCCGAGGCCGCATTGAATCAGACAGATGGAGGCTGCAATGACCCAATCCGACTACGAACTGGATGTCCGACCGATCCTGGCCCAAGGCGGCGAACCCTTCGGTGCCATCATGGAGGCTATAGCCGCGCTCGCTCCAAGCCAGAGCCTTCGCCTGCTTGCGCCCTTCAAGCCGGTTCCGCTGTTTCACGTCCTGAGCCAGCGTGGCTTCGAGCCTACGGCGCGGGAGATCGGCAACGGTGACTGGGAAGTGATCTTCAACCCGATTGCCGGGCGGCAGGATTCCGGCGACGCGGATGCCGCACCAGACCAGACTGCCAATCCCGAGGCCTGGCCCGAGCCTGTGGTCGAACTCGACAATCGCGGTCTCGAACCACCCGAGCCGATGGTGCGGACATTGGAAGGCGTTGAGGCGCTATCACCCGGCGAGACCTTAGCAGCCCTATTGCCGCGCGAACCGGTATTCCTTTTTGAAGAGTTGGAGGCGCGTGGCCACCTTTGGCGCGGAAAATCCGAGCCGGAAGGGCACTATCGCGTCGTGATCCGGCGAGGTTGAGCAACTGCAAGCCCACGGCCCGGTCGAGTATGCCCAACTAGAGCAATTACGGTTTTCCTTCCAGAATTACGTAAAAACAAATACTTTGGCCGGTTCGGCGATTCCGTGAAACGCTGAACCGCTCTAGACCCGTACCGATGCCGAAGGGCAATTATTGACGCTGTCGGCCCGGCGTGTTCAGCCGCCCGTCTTCAGGTCCCGGCCCTCGGCAAGCATGAGCAGGCGGTGGGGCTCGACGACGGTCACCTTCTGGCGTCCGCTTCTGACCAGCCCCTTTTCTTCCCAGGCGGACAGAAGGCGGCTGACCGTGTGCAACCTCGTACCCGTCATTTCGGCGATGTCTTGGCGCGAAAGGGGAAAGTCTATTAGGAGACCTTCCTCCGTTTTTCTGCCCGTTTGCTTCACCAGCTTGAGCAGGGCATGAGCTACCCGCCGGTCGACCTGCTCGGTCGACATCTCGATCACGCGTGCATGGGCATCCTGCAGCCGGCTGCCGATTGTCTTGTATGCGTTGGCACCGAAGCTTGGATAGGACGAAGCGAACTCAGACCATAGGCTGCTTGGCCAGGCCAGCACGACACAATCGGTGACGGCGACGGCGCTGGCCGGATAGGCGGTGAGGCCAAGCGCGCTGGCGATCCCCATCAATTCTCCAGGGCTGATATACCGTACGATCACGTCCTCACCCTCCGGCGTGGCCTTGACCACGCGGACATGGCCATCCAGCAGTAGGAAAAAGGAGTGCGCGTCCAGCTCTTGTTCGAAGACCGGCTGTTCCTTCGCAATGCGCAGCGCTCGCGCCTGACCGATCATGCGGTCGAGTTCAGCGGGATTCAGCCCCTGGAACGACGGCAAATCGGCGATCAGCGAGCGATCGAGACGATTCATGCTATTTCGCCGTTTCGCGGCATCTCTCTTGTGGGCTTCTCTGTTGGCTCATCGTGTCACGCATACGCCGTTTGCAGCAAGCGCTTCATGCTGCGGCGTTTTCCCACGCAAGGCATTCGTCGAATTCGGTTTCTCTTCCAATCGGCCGTCAGCGTGTATTTTCGTCCCATAAAACGAAGCGCGGGGCAGCGGCTATTCCTTCAGTCATGGCCGCGCATCTTTATCAAAAGGATCGATGCTGCCGAGCGAGGGCAAACCTACTGGACCAGCGGCGACGCGCTCGCCTCCAAATGGATGCCCTCGATCTCGGCCTGCCCGGCAAGGACGCTTATATACTGGCGCAGCGCCTTTTCCTCCACTCTCGATCGAAGTCGCGCGACGATCTGCTCCTGAGCGATGTCGAACGGAAGCCTGCGACCCGGGATACGCTGGTCGACGGCGACGATGTGGAAGCCGTAGCGCGTCTTGACGAGTTCCCGCAGGACGCCTGAGGTTCCGAACTTGAAGAGAGCCTTTTCGAATTCTGGCACCATCTCGCCGCGCCCGACCTGCCCGAGATTGCCGCCATGCTCGCCGGAAGGGCAGTTGGAAAGCTCCGCCGCCAGCGCCGCGAAGCGGTCGGGCTCGGCAAGCAGCGTGTTCAGCGCCTGCTCGGCGCGGGCCCGCATCTGCGGCACGTTCACCTGCGGCGTCACCTGGAACAATATGTGGCGCGCATGGACAAGGTCGCCGCTCTCGAACTCCGCCGGGTTCTGCTCGTAGTAGCGGCGGCACTCGGCCTCGGTGGGTACCGGCGTCGCCACCTCCTTCTCCAGCAGCGCCTCGACCGCGGCATCGACCGCAGCCTCGTCCTCGACAGTCGGGTCGAGCAGGCCGACCGCCACCGCCCGCTGGCGCAGCAGCTCGCGGGCGGCGGCGAACTCCGCGGGATGATCGGCCTCGACCGCCACCGCCATGCCGTTCACCGAGAAGATCACGGGCGGGTCGGCTCCCCGGCCCGGGTCTTGGGCGTGCGCACGATCTGGTAGGGCCGGAACAGGTAGGAGAGCGCTCCTGCCCCGCTCCAGATATGGATCATGCGCGTGAACGGCGAGACCAGAAACAGCGTGAAGCCAAGCAGTATGTGCAGCTTGTAGGTAAGCGGCACGCCCGCCATCAATGCCGCCGCTCCGCCATCGAGCGTGACGATGCCCTTGACGTAGCTGGTCAGCGTCTCGAACAGCTCGCCGTCCATGTGAAAAGCCGACAGCGGCACAGTGAGCAGGCCGAGCAAAAGCTGCAGCCACAGCATCAAGGTGATGGCTATGTCCCATTTTCGGCTGTTGAGCCGGATACGCGGATCGGCAAGCCGTCTGTGAATCAGGATCGTCAGCCCGACAATGGCGGTGAGGCCGGCGATGCCCCCCACCACCATGGCCAGGAGCTGGTGGGCGATCGGCGACAAAGCCCAGTCCACCGCCCAGTGCGGCGCAAGGAAGCCGGCGAAATGGCCCAAGATGACGATGATGACGCCGTAGTGGAAAAGGTTGGAACCAAGCCGCAATTCGCGCTTGCGCAGCATCTGCGAGGAATCGCTTTTCCAGGTGTAAGGCTCGCGGTCGAAGCGGATCAGGCTGCCGATCAGGAGCACCACCAGGCAGATATAGGGATAGACCCCGAAGAGCAGGGTGTTGACGTAGGAATTGGCAAGCATCGAAGCCTCCTTCCCTTTCACGTTGCGGGGCTGCTGCCGGGCGCAGCGGCATCGGCAAAGGCGGGCCGTTCGGCCCAGTCCCGGTCGAGGGCCTCCGTCGGCTCTCGAACCGGTTTCACGGCGGTTGCGTCCACTGGCTTCTCGCCGGCGATGACGAGCAGCGCTTGGATGACGGCGGCGTAACGGCTTCGACGGGCGATGAGCGAGCGGGCGATGGAGCCAAGTATATGGGCACAGTCGACGAGCATGTCGCGCGCCTCCGCCATGTCGCGACGGCTGAGATACTCGAGGACAACCGGCAGGTAGTCAGGCAACTCCGAAGTGGAGAGCTCGAAGCCGGCTCCAGCATAGAGCGCCTTCAGTTCGACCATCGCGGCGCCACGGTCGCGACCATCTCCATGCAAATGCTCGAACAGGTGCAGAGACAGCGCCCGGCCGCGATCAAAGAGGTCGACATAGCGCTCCTCAGCCGCGAGCAGGTCACCCTGTCCGATTTCGTCGATAAGCCCGAGCAGCGGGTCGCGCTCATGCTTTCCCACAAGTCGCGATGTTCGCACAATCTCGGCGATCTCCGGCAATGCCTGCCGCATCTCCGAGGTCGGATACGAGAGCAAAGCGCTGAAGACCTTGAAGATTAACATAGCACCCTCCTCATGTATCGAGCGGCCGCACCGGGTTCAGCTTGCGCCGACCCATCTTGCCGCCGAAAAGCGAGGAGTGCGGCGGCCCGTAGTCGCAGCCATTGCCAAAGGTGAAGCCACACGACCCTTTCAGTCCGTAGGCATCCTCGGCTTCCTCGCGGTGGCTGGTCGGGATGACGAAGCGGTCCTCGTAGTTGGCGATGGCCAGATAGCGGTGCATGTCCTCAACCTGAGCCTTCGAAAGCCCCGCCTGCGTCAGCACCGCCTCGCCGTCGCCCTCGCCAAGCTGGCGCTGACGGAAATAGATGCGCATGGCAAGCATCCGCTCCAGCGCTGAGACGATGGGTGCCTCGGCGCCTGCGGTGAGCAGATTGGCGAGATAACGCACCGGAATGCGCAGCGATCGGACGTCGGGGATGTCGCCAACCGTCTCGATAGCGCCAGCATTGGCATGAGACTGGATGGGCGACAGCGGCGGGACGTACCACACCATCGGCAGCGTGCGGTATTCGGGGTGCAGCGGGAAGGCGATCTTCCAATCCACTGCCATCTTGTAGGCGGGCGAGCGCCTCGCTGCCTCGATCCAGTTGTCGGCGATGCCGTCCGCCCGCGCCTGTTCGACCACTTCGGGGTCGTTCGGATCGAGAAACAGCTTGAGCTGCGCCTCGTAGAGGTCCTGCTCGTCCTCGACGGAAGCCGCCTTTTCGATGCCGTCGGCATCGTAGAGAAGCACGCCCAGGTAGCGGATGCGGCCCACGCAGGTCTCGGAGCACACTGTCGGCTGCCCGGCCTCGATGCGCGGATAGCAGAAGATGCACTTCTCCGCCTTTCCGGAGGTCCAGTTGTAGTAGATCTTCTTGTAGGGACAACCCGACACGCACATGCGCCATCCGCGACACTTGTCCTGGTCGATCAGGACGATGCCGTCCTCCTCGCGCTTGTAGATGGAGCCGGAAGGGCAGGAGGCGACGCAACTCGGGTTGAGGCAATGCTCGCACAAACGCGGCAGGTACATCATGAAGGTGTTTTCGAACTGGCCGTAGATGTCCTTCTGCACTGCCTCGAAATTGTAGTCCTGCGAGCGTTTGTCGAACTCGCCGCCCAGGATCTCCTCCCAGTTCGGCCCCCACTCGATCTTCTCCATCGGCCGGCCGGTGACCAGCGACAGCGGTCGGGCGACGGGCGCGGTCGGCAACTCGGGCGCCTTCTGCAGATGCTCGTAGTCGAAGGTGAAGGGCTCGTAGTAGTCGTCAATCTCAGGCAGGTTCGGATTGGCGAAGATATTGGCGAGAACGGCCAACTTGCCGCCCTGCTTGGGGACGATCTTGCCGTTCCTTTTTCGCTTCCAGCCCCCGTTCCAGCGCTCCTGGTTTTCCCAGTCCTTGGGATAGCCGATGCCGGGCTTGGTCTCGACGTTGTTGAACCAGGCGTATTCCATTCCCTGGCGCGAGGTCCACACTTGTTTGCAGGTGACGGAGCAGGTGTGGCAGCCGATGCATTTGTCGAGATTTAGCACCATCGCGATCTGTGCGCGGATCTTCATGACGCGGCCTCCTCGGCAACCGGATCGACGGGATTGGAATGGTCGAGCCATTCGACCTTGACGAGCTTGCGCAAGACCACGAACTCGTCGCGGTTGGAGCCTACCGTTCCATAGTAGTTGAAGCCATAGGAAAGCTGCGCGTAGCCGCCGATCATGTGGGTCGGCTTCAGCACCGTGCGCGTGACCGAATTGTGGATGCCGCCGCGTTGGCCGGTGATCTGGGAGCCCGGCACGTTCACGATCTTCTCCTGCGCGTGGTACATCATGCACATGCCTTCCTGCACGCGCTGGCTGACCACCGCTCGCGCGGCGATCGCGCCGTTCAGGTTGAACAGCTCGATCCAGTCGTTGTCGACGATGCCGGCCTTCTTCGCGTCCGTCTCCGATAGCCACACGATCGGCCCGCCACGCGACAGCGTCAGCATGATGAGGTTGTCGGTATAGGTCGAGTGGATGCCCCATTTCTGATGCGGGGTGATGAAGTTGAGCACGATCTCCTTTTCGCCGTTCGACTTCTTGCCCAGCATGGCGGCGGCCGTTCGGGTGTCGATCGGCGGACGGTAGACCGCGAAGCCTTCGCCGAAATCGCGCAGCCAGCGGTGGTCCTGGTAGAATTGCTGGCGACCGCTGATGGTGCGCCATGGGATCAACTCATTCACGTTGGTATAGCCAGCCGTATAGGAGACATGTTCGCTCTCGATGCCCGACCAGGTCGGCGAGGAGATGATCTTGCGCGGCTGTGCCTGGATGTCGCGGAAGCGGATTTTCTCGTCCTCGCGCGTCTCGGCAAGATGGACGTGATCGCGCCCCGTGATTTTGCCCAGGGCCTGCCACGCCTTGACCGCCACTTCGCCGTTCGTTTCCGGTGCCAGGTACATGACGGTTTCGGCGGCATCGATGTCGGTATCGATGCGCGGCCGTCCGTCGGTCGGCCCGCCGTCGTTCACGTGGTGGTTCAGTGCGCCAAGTCCCTTCACCTCGGTCTCGGTGTTCCACGAAATGCCCTTGCCGCCGTTGCCGAGCTTGTCGGCGAGCGGCCCAAGTGCGGTGTAACGACGATAGGTATTGGGGTAATCTCGCTCCACCACAGCGATCTGCGGCGCGGTGACGCCGGGAATAAGGTCGCATTCGCCCGTCTTCCAGTCCTGCACCTCGAAGGGCTGGGCAAGCTCGGCCGGGGTGTCATGCTGGATGGGGGTCAACACCACGTCGCGCTCGATGCCGAGATGCCCTTCCACCAGTTCGGAAAAGCGCTTGGCGATCGCCTTGTAGGTCTCCCAGTCGCTTTTCGCTTCCCAGACGGGATCCACTGCGGCGGAAAGCGGGTGAATGAAAGGGTGCATGTCTGAGGTGTTGAGGTCGTTCTTCTCATACCAGGTGGCGGTCGGCAGCACGACGTCCGAATAGAGGCAGCTCGTCGACATGCGGAAGTCGAGCGTTACCACCAGGTCGAGCTTGCCTTCAGGCGCCGGATCGCGCCACTCGACCTCATTCGGTTTCTCGCGGCCTTCCTCGCCGAGATCCTTGCCTTGCAGGCCGTGCCGCGTGCCGAGGAAATGACGCAGGAAATATTCGTGTCCCTTGCCCGACGAGCCGAACAGGTTTGAGCGCCAGATGAACAGGTTGCGCGGGAAATTGATCGGATTGTCGGGGTCCTCGCAGGCCATGGAAATACTGCCGGATTTCAGGCCGGTGACGACATGGTCCTTCACGTCGACGCCTTGCTTCTCCGCCTCCGCCGCGAGCGTCAGCGGGTTGATGTCGAGCTGCGGCGCCGAAGGCAGCCAGCCCATGCGTTCCGCCTTGACGTTGAGGTCGATCATTGAGCCGCGATAGGGCGCGGGATCGGCTAGCGGCGACAGCAATTCGGCCACGTCCAGCTTTTCATAGCGCCACTGGTCGGAATGCGCGTAGAAGAAGGAGGTACCGTTCATATGCCGCGGCGGCCGCACCCAGTCGAGCGCGAAGGCGAGCATGGTCCAGCCAGTCTGCGGCCTGAGCTTCTCCTGTCCGACATAGTGCGCCCAGCCTCCCCCGGAGACACCCACCGTTCCGCACATCATCAGCATGTTGATGATGGAACGGTAGCCCATGTCCTGATGGTACCAGTGGTTCATGCCGGCACCGATGATGACCATCGAGCGGCCCTTCGTCTTCGCGGCGTTCTCGGCGAAGCCGCGCGCAACGGCGATGGCCTGCGCGGCCGCCACTCCGGTGATTTTCTCCTGCCAGGCCGGCGTATAGGGAACGTTGTCGTCGAAGCTTTTCGCGCAATCGCCGCCGAGGCCGCGATCCAACCCGTAATTGGCGCAGAGCAGGTCGAAGACGGTGGCGACATACGTCTCGCCCTCGGCCAGCTTGACGCGTCGCGCGGGCACGTTGCGGACCAGCACGTCGCCGCCCTGGTCGTTGCCGACGAAATGCGGGTGCGGCGTACCGCCGAAATAGGGAAATGCGACCGACAGCACGTCGTCGCGGCGGTCGATCAGGCTGAGACCCAGCCGCACGTCAGCGCCCGTTTCGCCGTCCTTCTCCTCGAGATTCCAGCGGCCCTTTGGTTCTCCGTCCGCCGGCCAGCGATAGCCGATAGAGCCCTGCGGCACGACCAGGTCGCCGCTGTCGTCGGCCACCGCCACCGTCTTCCAGGCGCTACGGTCGGATTTCGTCGCCTTGCGACGCGATTTGCCGCCGTCGGCGAGATCGCTCTGGCGCAGGTAGCGGTCGGGCACGAAGCGGTCGCCGTCTTTCATGAGCCGTACCAACATCGGCAGGTCAGTCAGTCGGCGGCAGTAGTCCTCGAAATAGGGCGTTTTGCGGTCGAGGAAGAACTCCTTGAGAATTACGTGCCCCATCGCCATGGCGAGCGCGGCGTCCGTGCCTTGCTTGGGATGCAGCCAGAGGTCGGAGAGCTTCGCGACCTCCGAGTAATCCGGCGTGACGGCCACGACGCTTGTGCCATTGTAACGTGCCTCGACGAAGAAATGGGCATCGGGCGTGCGCGTCTGGGGAACGTTCGAGCCCCAGGCGATGATATAGCCGGAATTGTACCAGTCCGCCGATTCCGGCACGTCGGTCTGCTCGCCCCAGGTCTGCGGGGAGGAGGGCGGCAGATCGCAGTACCAGTCGTAGAAGGAAAGCAGCGTGCCGCCAATCAGGCTCAGATAGCGCGCGCCGGAGGCATAGGAGACCATGGACATGGCCGGGATCGGCGAGAAGCCGACGACGCGATCCGGACCCCATGTCTTGATCGTGTGGACATTGGCGGCGGCGATGATCTCCGTGGCTTCAGCCCAGGTCGAGCGCACGAAGCCGCCACGGCCGCGCATCGCCTTGTAGGACTTCGAGACCTTCTCGTCGCCGGTGATGGCGGCCCATGCCTCGACGGGCCCCAGCGTCTTGCGCGCCTCGCGCCATGCGCTCACGAGGCGGCCGCGCACCATGGGATATTTGATGCGGCTCGCGCTGTAGAGATACCAGCTGTAGGAGGCGCCGCGGGAGCAGCCGCGCGGCTCATGGTTCGGCATGCCCGGGCGTGTGCGCGGGTAGTCCGTCTGCTGCGTCTCCCAGGTGACCACGCCGCTCTTGACGTAGATCTTCCATGAGCAGGATCCGGTGCAGTTCACGCCGTGTGTGGAGCGCACGATCTTGTCGTGTTGCCAGCGCTGCCGGTAGCCTTCCTCCCACATCCTGTCTTCGTCGCGCAGCTCGCCATGGCCGTCCGCGAAGGATTCACGGCGTCGGCTGAGGTAGGTGAGGCGTTCCAGGAAGTGGCTCATATGGCTGTTCCTTGTGCTGGAGTGTCGGCCTTGCGCAGAGCTGGTTGAGCAGTGTCCTCGCCCATGACCGGGGCGCGTCGCACCTCGGTCAGATAGTTCAGGATCAACGACACCCAGACGATTCCGTAGAGCAGCATGAAGCAGCTTGAGTTGACCCCAAGCAGGTCGAGGATGGCGCCGAACATGATCGGAAGCAGGAAGCCACCGAGACCACCCACCATGCCGACGATGCCTGATACGACACCTATCGAGTCAGAAAAATCGTCACCTATGTATTTGAAGGTCGAGGCCATGCCGCAGGCGAAAGCGATGCCAAGCCCGAACAGGAGCGGCGTGAACAGCCATGGCACAAGCCAGATGGCGAAGCTCACGGGTCCGTTGACTGTATATACGGTCAGTTGCGTCCTTGGATAAGACAGCAAAAACAGGCAAATCCAGGCAAGCCACAGAACCCACCAGGTGACGGCATGGGCCCCGAAGCGATCGGATAGCCAGCCGCCCAGCGCCCTGAATGCTCCGCCTGGCAGCGAGAAACTCGCGGCAAGCAGCGAGGCTTGGGCGATGGAGAAGCCGTACTCGCTCCGGAAATATTGCGGCATCCACACCGAGAGCGCGGTGAAGCCTCCGAACACGATCGAATAATACTGGCAGTATTTCCAGACGCGAGGATCGCGCAGCACCGCCAGCTGTTGCGATATCGGGGGGGCGGCCTTGCCAGCGCCGGGATCGGGTGCAGAGAAAATCCAGAAAACCGCCGCGGTGGCAAGGAGGCAGACGGCATAGGTTCTGGGCACCGCCTGCCACCCATAGCTGTTGATCAAGACTGGCGCCACGAACATGTTGAGCGCCGCTCCGACGGTGCCGGCGCCGAAGAAGCCCATGGCGAAACCGCGGCGTTCCTTCGGGAAAAAACGTGACACATAGGGTGTGCCTACGGAAAAGGACGCGCCGACGAGGCCAAGCGCGAGGCCGAGCAGAAGAAACTGCCAGAGCGAGGTCGCGTAGGAGGAGAGCCATAACGGAACGGCGCAGCCCACCAGCAGAAGAAGCATGATGATCCGCCCGCCGAAACGGTCAGTCCAGATACCGAGCGGCAGGCGGAAGAGCGCGCCAGTCAGAACCGGGGTCGCCGTAAGGAGCCCAAATTGGGTGGCGTCGAGTCCGAGCTCCTCCCGGATTGGGATTCCGGTCACCCCGAACATCATCCAGACGGCGAAGCAGACCGTGAAGGCCCATGTGCTGACGAGTAAGACGGCGAGGCTTCGGGTCTCCGGCATGCTAGCGCTCCGTCCTCGTCTTGCGCCCTGCGGTTCGGTCTGTCATCGAGTTCCTCCAGCACGCCGCGATGCCGCGCCGCTTGGGGGGAAGACGCGCTCAATCGCAGTCGGCCAGAGATGGCCTCGCCCCGGCGGCTGGAACGGACAACGATGCATGATCGTCAGCGCAAATTGCGCCCAAAAGGGCTTGGCCGCAGGCGGTGGCCCTTTGACAAGGCCGTGCTTCGCGAAAGACACGCCGGGTGGCACCGGGACAAATGAGAAGATTCTCCGCCAGCAGATCGCGTCGCGGTCGAATAATCTCCGGAGTCTAACCGCCAAGGGTTGGAATTGAGCGGTCAGAAACGGCACAATTGCAAATCGGAGCATACCTAGCCCCCCTGCGGGACAATTGCTTGCCACGCTTGTCGTTCATATTGATAACGAGTGAATGACGAAAGGCAACCCAACGTTTTGTCGCGCGAAGACGGCAAGAGGCGTGAGGAAGTTATTCTCAAGCTTTGTCAGGAACTGCCGCCGCTTGATGCTCGGATGCCGACGTCTACACCAACTCAGCTCACGATGAACCGCAAAGCGCTATCTGAGACTGGCACCGCTGGACGGCCGCGGCGGATCATCGTTGCGCCCATAGGACGGTTTGGGCGGCCAACTGGCATGTATGCCTGCGCCAAGCCAACGCGCCGAACTCCGGTTTAGCTCCGATCCGCGAACTCCACGACCTTGCCGGGCCGCTTGAGCCTGAATGGCGCGTTGGTGGCGGCAGCCGCTCCTCGTCGAGCGGCAGGGCTGGGGGCTTATCTCTGCACAAGGTCGTGAACGATGGCGAGGCGCTTGACAGCGATGGTGGCCAGCGCCTGCGCCCTGTCCCGGGCGGCCTGCGAAGGCAGGTGTTCTCCCGCGTCGATGTAATGGTCGGCCAGCCACTCGCAAAGCGCATCCAATGATCGCGGCGGCGGCCCGACGGGCGAGGGAGGGTGAAGGGGATCCGATTCGAGATCGAGGGAGAGCTTGTGGGCCTCGAGGGCAAGATCGCGGTATCTGTTCTTGATCTCAGCGCTCTCGTTCATGCCGGCATATTCCTCAAGGCGAGTGCAGACCTCCATTTCCAGGCTGGACAGATCGTAGGGCTCCTGGATTGCCGACGCCGAACGCCGATCCTTGAAAAAGGCCTTTCGGCGTTCGCTTCGCAGCGTCTTTGCATGCTCCAGTTCCTCGCGTGCCATCTGTTCGGCGGCTTCCCGGATTTCTGGCGATGCCCCATGCGCTGCCACATAGGACCAGAATGCGAAGGCGCGTTCCTCATTGCGGACGGCGATGGCCAGGGAGCGATAGGCATCCACCAATTCCGGCGAGACGAGCCCAATGCCTTCCTCGTCGAAAATACCCTGCGGCGCGGCTTCGGGCCGTAGGATTTCGGGCGGCTTGTCGATGATCTGCCGCGACCAGCTCACGACCATGTCGATATGGCCAGTCTCCTCGAGTACGAGACGGTCGAATACGTCGGCCAGTTCCCGCCGACCGGCGGCGCGCATGCGTCCGGCGAGATCCGCATATCTATCGGCCGACTCCTTCTCCATTCCCATTGCCGTGGCAAGAAGCTCGCCCATCGACCGGATCGATGCCGCTGGTTCAGATGTCAGACGGGACATGGGTTTTGCCTTCGGTTCAGCTTGTTGACCATACAGGCTCGGTCGACGTGCTTGTTTGCGCTATATCAAAGAAGAATCCGGCAAAACCACAGACATGGGCCGACTGCGCCTGACGCGACGTGGCCCAAGGCCACATGCCAGCGAGCGGAGTCAAGTATCGCGATGCCGAGGCCTATGCGGCTTGGCTTTTCGCAAGGACAGTAACGACGGCAATCCTGGGACGCGCTGGCTGGCGCGGTACCACAGCGAGGCTGCCGACAAGGCACAACCCAACGCGGAGCTGAAACCGATTGCCGTTACCTTTTGGCTCCCCTCCTTGGAACCAGCGTTACGAGCAGATCGCGACCTTCGTTCTCTCCGGCACGGAGTTTCGGCCTTAAAAGCATGCGGCCGAAAAGGGCGGCGTATCCCAGAAAGCCTGCCGACCACGCCGCGGCTGAGAGGTGCAGCAACATCGGCTGTTCAGGATGGGATGCGGCGCAGACACGCAGAACGCCAGCGAGAAGCATCGCTGCGAAGAGCGAACACCCGTCCACACCCGCCCGCAGCTCGCGGCCTGTATGTCCAAGCGTCGCGCGCATCATCACGGCCAGCGTCATGCATCCTATCGCACCCACGCCGAAGGCATGCAAGGCTGCGGCAGGCGGCACGACCTGCGGGGAGATGGCCGCGAAGCCAGCAAGGAGAAATCCGACGGGCACGAAGGCGTACGCCAGATGGAGCATAAGCACCAGGGGATCGCGCAAGGTGCGGTCACCCGCCCAACGAGCCAGGCGCGCCGCGTTGAATAGGGCGGCAGCGAGCAACGCGGCCCCTGTGGACACGCCGTCGGGGAAAGCGGTCCATGCGATCAGTGACGCAGAGGAGAGCAGGATCACAGCGGTGTCATAGCGCCCGAACGGGACTGGCAGGCGTCCGGGGTTTTGGCGGGCCAGCCAGTTTCGGGTGAAGCTCGGTATTATGCGCCCGCCGACGACCATGATGAGCAGGATCGCCGCTCCGATGCCGAGGCGTCGGCTGAAATCAGACAGCCCGCGGAAATGGGCTTCGATATGGAAGACGAGATTGGCGGCGAACAGCACACAGACCGGTACTAATACCTTGAGATTGCGCCAGTTGCGACCGGCGATAATTTCAGCCGCTGCGGCGGCCGTAACGGCGAACAGGAAGGCACTGTCGATTGCTGCCGCGGCAATCCAACCGATCACTCCCGAGAAGAAGACGGCAAAACGCCCGGCAAGCCACAGAAGTACGAGCGTCATAAGAGGCACGCCTTGCACGGGCAGACGGCCAGTCCAGTTTGGAATCGCTGTCAGCAAGAAGCCGGTCACGACCGCGGCGATGTAGCCGAACAACATCTCGTGGATGTGCCAGTCAACCGGCGCGAGCGCGCTAGCTGTGTCCAGGATGCCATAAAGCAACGGCAGCCAGAACAGGATCGCAAGAGCCGCATAGATCGACCCAAGCAAGAAAAAGGGCCGGAAACCATAGGAAAGGATGGCTGGGTGTTTGCCCGGCCGGGTGCGCGGGATCGCCATGTCGCTCTTCATATCTTGAGCTCGAGACTGACACAAAAGGCGGCCACCGGACGATCCAGAGGCGGCCATGGGTCCAAGTAAATTGCTGGCTCAATTGCCAGCGCGAACTTTGGCAAGCAGGTTGGCGAAAAAAACCGTCTTGGCCTTACCGGCCTGTTTGGTCGTCTTGGCCTGCTCAAGATTCACTGACTTATCGACGACGGCAGCGCAGCCGTACTGGATGGTCGACGGCCTTGGCGATCCTTGCGGCCATCAGGGTCGCGAACGCTGCTGCCGCGATGATTGCGTATTTCATGATCTACCTGTCGGTCCTGCGGCGGTTGAATGTCGCGAGAATTTTAGAACAACCATGCGAGGAGCAATTTGCGTCAGCGCAAATTGCCGCTGCATTTCCTGTAGGCCAGAGGGGCTGGTCCCGGCAGAGCAAAGACACTTGCCTGCTCACCAAAACGACGTCCGTGGCGACGGCCTATGTGCCAACGGCCTGTAGCTTGACGAATGTTGACCTTTAAGCACACGATAAGTCACTTGCGTGCCTTCGGTTTTTTGCCTGGAACGGATTACCGGGCCTTGGAAGGTTTACATTCTCGTAGTCAATGCAGGGTCCACGAACTCGAGTGACAGGGGCGCAACTTGCTCGGAGATCTGATCACCGCACTGGAACGGCCGGAGGTGGTTGTCGGCGTTTTGTCGACTCTCCATCCCGATCTCGCTAAAAAAATTGCTGAACGCGCAGCGCAGGCCTCGATGTCCGTGGGCGACTTTTCAGCCGGTGCCGTGCGGGCGTTTCTTGACGAGGCCGACGACGATCTCTGGTTCCAACTCCTGACCTTGGTCCGGAAATCGGACGATCCCGGCCTTGTGGCCGTCCAGACGATACTGCGATGGGTCGTGACCGCTTAGCTTCTTTCAATCACCACGTCGCGAAGGGCAGGAAGCACACGACGCTTGGCCGGTGCCTTCGTAGAGGTCCGAAGTCATTCGCCCTCGCCGGCTTCGCCGCTGAAGTGGCCATCGAACTTTCCGGGAACCCCGTTCCAGGCATCCGCGTCAGCGGGCGGTGCTTTCCTGCGCGTTAGGTTGGGCCAGGAAGACGCATATCGATGGTTGAGCGCGAGCCATGCCGGCGTGGCGAACGGATCCGTGTCGGGCAAGATCGCTTCCGCCGGACATTCGGGCACGCACACGCCGCAGTCGATGCACTCGTCAGGGTGGATGACGAGCATATTCTCGCCCTCGTAGAAGCAGTCCACGGGACACACTTCAACGCAATCCATGTACTTGCATTTGATGCAGTTGTCGGTAACGACGTAGGTCATTCTCTCTGTCTTCTTGGCGGGACGCTGTGTCGGACGACCGCATCTGGTGTCGAGCGCAGTCCGTTGGTCGCATCGACTTACCGGACATCGTCCGGTTGCGTGTATCTCAGGCGGCGATCGGTTTCGCTTTTGCCGGCTGCGCGGCGCGCGCCGCTGCAAGCGCGATCCAGTCGCGATAGAGGCCCTGGTCCTCCCTGGAAAAGGACATGCGCCGCTTCATGTCGTCGAAGGTTTCGCCGGGGTGGGTCCTGTCGTACTCCGCGCGAACCAAGGATTCGAGATAAGCACGGTCGGATGCATTGGCAGGCCGGATGAAATCGTGGGAGTTGCTCAGCATGATTGCTTCCTCTCAGTCAGTGTCAATCCAACGCCCCCCGCCATCGATCCTGCTCCAACGCCCAGATCGCGCAGGCGGGGCAATCGGCGCCGCAGCGGTCTATGGCCGAAAAGATCAGGCCCAGCCGCTCTTGGCGGGATATCGCGGATGCCGGTTCCCATGGCGTGAATGCCGGCAGCAAACCACGGAAGGCGCGCAGTGCGTGAGCGAAGAACAGAGGTAGCAAGGGCATCACCGTCGGATAAAAGATACATTGAGAATATATCTTTTAGATGCCGTTTCAGCAAGGGCCCGCCTATGCGACCAGGTGAAGCGGCGGAGGCTGGACGTTTACGCTGCCGGCTGAATGCCGAAGTCTTCGGGGCGGAGCAGAAGATCGGCCAAGGTGTAGCGGTCAAGTGTCCCCACGAATGCCGCGAGCGCTTCCTTGAGCGCTCCGCGCAGGCGGCAACGAGGAGTGATCAGGCAACGGTTCTCGCTCCTGAAACATTCGACCAAGGCAAAATCGGGCTCCGTAGTCCGCAGCACGTCGCCCAGCCGGATCTGCGCCGGTGTCTTGGCAAGCGTCAAGCCGCCGGAACGGCCTCGAACCGCCCTCAAAAACCCGGCGCGGGTCAGTTGGTTGGCCACCTTCATCAAGTGCGTGCGCGAAATCCCGTAGACCTTGGAGGTTTCCTCGATGGTGATCAACTGACCGTCCCTGGCCGCAGCGTACAAGAGCACGCGGAGCGAGTAGTCGGAAAAATCCGTCAGTCTCATCCAAAAATCCCTTTGCTGGCCACAAGCGAAATGTCGCCCACTCATGAAAGATGCGTGGGACATGTATGTTTTGCAAGGTTGCGAAGCCGAATGAAAAAACATACATTGACAATATATGTTTTAGCGCTGACTATCACGAACTGGAGCGAAACGCGATGTCCGCATTGCCGCCGCTGGCGGCAAGCAAATGGATTGCCCGCTCGTCAACGCAATCAAAGGATGAACCGATGACACATACAGCCGTCCCAAACGAGATAGATGTCCGCAGCCTCGTGCCTATGCAGCGGCACCAGAAGATCTTCCAACTCGTCGATGAGCTAGCTCCTGGGGGGAAGTTCGTTCTCATCAACGACCATGATCCCAAGCCGCTCTATTATCAACTCGAGGCGGAACATCCCCGGCAGTTCTCCTGGGCCTATCTCGAAAGGGGGCCGCAGGTCTGGCGCGTCGAGATCGGCCGCCTGTCGAAGGCTGCTTGAGCCGGATGGAGTGGGCAGCAGCGAGGTGGCATAAAGGTGTGACATGAGCGTTGGAGCGGAATCGCAGCTGGACGACGAGAAGGTCAAGGAAGCGCTTCGCCTCGTGATCGATCCGGAGCTCGGCTACAACATTGTCGATCTCGGACTGGTCTACGCTGTGCTGGTCAACGACGGCGGTGTCGTGAACATCGTGATGACCACCACCACGCGCGGCTGCCCAGCCACCAATTACCTGAAGGAGGGAGCCCGCGACGCGGCCTGGGCTGTTCCGGGCGTGGAGTTCGTCGATGTCACGGTGACTTACGAGCCGGTCTGGTCGCCACAGAAGATGACTGCGGCCGCCAAGGAGCACCTAGGCATTGCGGACAGCGGTGAGTGGTGACGTGGACGCGGACCGCATGGAGGCAGAGGAACCTGGTGCCGCATCATCAAGCGGCGACCATCCAGTGTCCGTTCTGACAGATCTCCTGGTCAGGAGTCTCGAGGCCTTGGCGAAGGCCGGACAGGCCGATGCAGCCTGCCGGCAAGCTGGAAAGGCTTGTGCCGCGCTGCGCGCCTCGAATCCCGCCCAGTGGCGAAAATTGAACGCGTTGCTGCATCACTTGAGCAGGCAAGCGCCGTGAGGCGTTTTTTCAAGTTTGGTCGCATTCTCTGAGAGCCCGCATTGAGGACCAACACAGGAGTAGTCTTGACATGAGCCGCTTCGATCAGGACAGCAATCATAGGCCCCAAAATGAAAGCTCCCTGCTGCCGATGCTTGTTGGCGGCATGGTGCTTATCGTGGTCGGGATGCTCTTGGTTGCCTGGCTGGTCTGACTTCAATGCGTTCCGGAAGCGTTCGGGTCGATGAATTGTCGGATTGCTGTGGGCAAACCGAGATGAGCGCCGGCGACATATTAGTCGATGCCGCAGTGCTTGGGCCGCTGCTGGGTCTGGAGCCGGCGGAAATTCCTTCGCTGTTGAGAAACCGGACGATTACATCATTTTGCGAACGGGGAACCGATGCCGACGAGGGCCGATATCGATTGACCTTCTTCCACGGCAATCGCCGTGCCCGCCTCATCGTCGACGGGGCGGGACTGATCCTGCGGCGCTCGGCGATCAACTTTGGGGAACACGCGTTGCCACGTCATTTGCGTTTCGCATGACGTTTCCCAAACCCGCTGCACACTTTAGCGATGAGCAGAGGTAGCAGCAGCTGGCAAAACGCCGCCGCCACCTCGCTGGCGATCAGGTCGTCGTCAACCTTGGCGTCAGGCCCGGCTTTCGGCCGCAGCGAAACGCGGGAAAAGGACATTGTTCTCCAAGTGGATGTGCTCGACCAAATCCTCAGCGAGCTGCGCAACGCCCACGTAGAGCGCTTGCCATGAGCGGCAGGCTCCTTCAGGCAGGGTGAAATTGTCCGTTAGGGTTTCAAGCAGCCGAAGCGTGGTGCCCTGGTCATCGTGCTCGTGCCGCAGTTCCGAAATAGGGATGTCATACTTGCCCTCGGTCCACTGCAGCATTGCCGGAAAAAGGATAGCCTCTTCCTTGGCCATATGCGGCTCCAGCCCGCTTCTCAGGAGCCGCAACGCTTCGGAAAGCCCGGCCGGCACTTTCGGATGCTCGCGATGCACGGCCTCAACCTTTCGCGACAGCGCCATTAGCTCCGGCAAGGCATGTCGGTGGGCCTCGTGGTAGCAGGCCTGAATATGGTCGATCAGAACCTCGTTGCTCATCGCGGTAGCCGCCGTGCCGGCGCCGTCGCGCGTCCCCAGCGCCGCCAGCGCCTGTTCAAGTTCTGTGGGATCGACTCCTCTCCTGTGAGCGGCGCTGTCGAGGGTGAGATCGCCGCCGCAGCAGAAATCGATCTTGAACTTCCTGAAGACTGCGGTAGCGCCGGGCAGCGTGGCAGCTATGTCGCCGACGGTACGCTCCCAAAGTTCTGGACCTGGAAATTGGGTGTTCATCACGAAACTCCTGAAAATAGCCTCATCGGCATGAGAGTGCCGTAGCGCAGGGCTAGCTCCGCGTTATCGGCGACCGAGTCACGGATAAGCAATATTCAGATCCGGTTCTTTGCGCTGGAGCAACAAGATCCAAACCGCAGCCTGGGCTCGCTGTCGGAAGTGCACGCCTTCTGCAACAATGAGGCAGGGCCGAACAATGCTGCAACGATGCCGCTGCACGACATTCCGCCCGCCCTAGCTGCTCCGGTCGATGACGCGCCCGTCAGGAAGCACGAAATAGGCCTTCGTCGCTCCAGCTTTAGCAAGTGCCATAGAAGCGCGGTCTATGGGCATAACGGAAAAGGCGGTCGAAAGCGCGTCGGCGCAGGCAGCAGTTGGCGCGACGACCGAGACGCTGAGATAGCGATTGGCGCACGAACCTGTGGCGGGATCGAAGATGTGATTGAACCGTCCTGCTGCATCGAATTGAGTCCCGTAGCCGCCGGACGTCGAGACTGCCTGGTTGTCGAGGGAGATAGTCGCAATGAGGCGGTCCTCTGCGAGAGGATTCTTTATTCCGACCGACCAGGGACGGCCCGCCGGATGAGCGTCGAGCGCGCGCGTCTCTCCCATGTCCACCAGGGTGTGAGTAACACCGCGGGCACGCAGAAGCTCGGCGACGCGATCGGTAATATAGCCTTGCGCGATGCCGTTCAGGGTAAGACCCATGCCGGACTGCCCGAACGCCACTCTTGCTGCGTCCACGCTCATGCGCTGGTAGCCGCATTTGGCCAGGGCGCTCCCGATGTCGCCCGGTGACGGACCATTCGGATCGGCATCGGCTGTGCCGAAATGATTCGCGTAGAGCGTCCAGAGCGGCTGCACCGTCGGGTCGAAGGCACCGCCCGTCGCGCGGGCATAGCGCGCACTTGTCGCCAGAAGCTCGACGAGTTCCTGCGGCGGATCGGCGAGCTCGCCATCGCGATTCAACCGGGAAAGCGCGGAGGTGTTGTCGTAGAGGCTGAACACGCGCTCCAGCCGGCGCACCTCAGCAAGCGATTCCGCGATCAGACGCTCGGCTTCGGCCTTATCGGGATGGTAGAGCTGCAGCGAGGCATCGGCGCCGAGCGCCACACCGCGCCATTCGTGGAACAGGGGCGACGCCCGCCCCGCCCGCGCAAAGCCTGCTCCAAGCGCCGCAAGGCTCACGCCTGCCACCGCGCCGCTAATGCGGATGAAGCGGCGCCGGCTTATCCGGCCTGCCAACGCGCCGTCCGGGTCGATTCCATTGCAGAGGATTGTCATTGCTTCACCACGGGTTCAGGTGACTTGGATTCGCCGGCCGAGATGTCGGCAACACCATCGCTCTCGTCGCTTTCCAGAATGTATTTCTCCGGAATATCGTCGAACCGCACGATGCTTCCGCCGTGCGCTGCCGTGAACGACCGAGCGACGTTTTCGTCAGAGAAGGGCACGGCTTCTTTGCCGCCCATGCCGGCGTTGTAGTCGCTGCCGATCGCGTACCAGGCATCGTGCGCCTCGACCCACGCTCCTGTCTCAGGGCGATCCCAGTTCCTGACCTTCGCCATGTCATTGACATAGATGGCGACGGTGTCTTTCGGCTCCCCCGGGAGCATCGAAAAGGCGACGGCGTCGCGAACCGACGAGAACCAAAGCGGCTCGGATTTGCCGACGCGGAAGGCCTGGGCCTTCGGACCGCCATGTTCGAGCAGACCCATCGAGCAGAAATAGGCGACCGATGTGGCGGTCGGCTCCTGCGGCGGCGGCTTGGGCAGGTCAGCGATGTCCTGATTGCAGCCGGCGAGCAGGATGGAGAGGGCTGCGGCGGCAAGCGCGCCGAGAACCGTTGCACGTATCATGGCTCTTTCCTTGAAAAGACGAAAACGGCAAGGGCGAGGGGAACTGCTACCCAGGCCGCCAGGGCGGTGATCAGCACCGCGCGACCGAACTGCATCTGCTCGGCAAGGCCGGCCATGCCGGCGAACAGACTGGTCTTCGACAGCCCGGCAAGATTGAGGAGCCGGAAGATGTCGGCGGGATCAAGCAGGAGCAGCCAGTTGAAGGCGGCGGCGCTGATCGTCCTGCCCTGATCCGCAACCAGCAGGCCGAGCAGCGCCATGTCGTAGAGAAGGACCAGAACCAGCCAGATCCCGATGGCAAGGCCTGCCGCGGTCGCACGCTCGCGCACGGTCGCGCTGATCAAGTATCCGAGCGCGACGAAGACCGCCCCGAGCAGAACAGACGAGCCGATCATGCGCGCGAAGCTGCCGACGCTATCGGCATCGAACTCGCCGGCCGCAAGCGCGAGCGCCGCTCCGGCGGCGCCGTAGCCGAGCACGGTCGCGACCGTCAGGATCGAGAGGTGCCCGAGGAACTTGCCGAACAGGATCTGCCAGCGCGAGAGCGGGTAGGAAAGCAAAAGAAGCAGCGTGCCGCGATCCCGTTCGCCAACGATTGCGTCGTGTGACAGGAGGAGCGCGATCAGCGGGACCAGGAAAATCGTCAGGCTCGACAGGCTGACGACCGTCACCTCGAGCGGACTGGCACCGACCACGCCCGTGGGAGCGCTGCCGAGAAACGCAAGCGTCAGCGCCAGGCCGGCCATCAGCAGGACCGCGCCAAGGGCCCAGCGGTTGCGCAGGCCGTCGCGTATCTCGCGGCTGGCGATCGTTGCTATGGCGTTCATTCCGCGGCCTCCCGTGTCAGCTCGTCGCAAAGATCGACCAATGTCGGCGGCATCACTTCGATGTCGGAGACGCCTTCCAGCAGCGAGATGCTGCGGATCGCCTCGATCTTGCCGCCGTCAGCGCAGGTCAGCTCGAAGCGCAGATCGTCGAGCCACTGGACGCCGCGCCGGGCTGTGAATTCCCGTGCCGCATTCCCGTCGACGACCTTCACCCGTATCCGAAGCGGCAGGTCCGCCATCCGGCGGAGTTCGGGAAGCGCGCCGCATGCGACCATGCGGCCGGCCTTCATGATGGCGATCCGGTCGGCCTGCTCGATGTCGCTGAGCGCGTGCGAGGAAAGCAGCAGTGTCGCGCCGGCATCGCGCAACTGCGCCATGACGTCGTAGAACATCTGGCGCGACTCGATGTCGAGGCCGGTTGTCGGCTCGTCGAGGAAGAGGACGCGCGGCTCGCCCAGCAGCGCCTGCGCCAATCCGAGGCGCTGGCGCATGCCCTTCGAATAGGTGCCGACACGGCGCGCCGCGGCGGCAGCGAGCCCCACCCGCTCCAGCAGATGGTCGGTGACGCCGAGCGGCACTTGCTTGAGACGCGCGTAGAAACGCAGCACTTCGCGGCCGGTCATGGCCGGAGAGAAGGCTACGTTCTCGGGCAGGAAGCCGATCCTGCGCCGGAATGCCATGGCCTGGCGTCCCGCCGGGTTCTCGCCGAGCAGCGTGATGCGTCCAGCGGTCGGCGTGAGCAGGCCGAGCGCCATCTTGACCAGCGTGCTCTTGCCGGCTCCATTGTGCCCCACTATGGCAACGCACTCGCCGGGAGCAACCGAGAGGCCCACGTCGCGCACGACGTAACTGTCCCCGTATCGCTTCGACACGCCTTCCATGAAGATCGTCGGCGACGTGGTCATGGGTTGACCTCCAACTCGGGCGGGATGGGCGCCATCAGCGGCGCGCTGTCGACGACACCGCCGGGATGGAGCGCGGGGAATTCGGCCTGAGCCCAGCGGATGACCTGCACGGCCGGGCTGTTGATGAGGAGTTTGGCCGTCGGATAAGTCCACACGACCTTGTCGAAGATGTCGTTCGGACGGTAGGCGGTGTCGGCAATACCGTCGCCGTTCAGGTCGAACGCCGGATTGTCGCTCCAGTAATTGCCGCGCCCGTCCGCCGACCAGTCGAGCGATCGAGTGCCCACGTAAACGACCTGCGAGCGGTTATGGACGAAGGCATTGCCGGTCATCCGGTTGCGCTCCGAACCCGCGGTGAAGTGGATGCCGACAGCGCAATCCTCGAACCAGTTGCCGGCGAAAAGGTTCTTGTTGGCGTTGTAGATGAAGACGCACTGGTCGCTTCGCCGCACGACGTTGCCTTCGATCCGCGCATCGTTGGCGTAGTTGAGCAGAAGCCCGTGATCGCCATCGTCTTCCGACAGGTTGCGGCGGATTACCAAGCGGCTCGAATACATGATGACGTAGCCGTCATGGTTGTTGCGCGAGACGTTGTCGCTGACCTCGCTATCGTTGGTGTACATGTAGTGGACGGCGAAGCGAACATTCTCGATGCGGTTGCCACGGAAGAGGTTCTTGCGGCTGGCGTTGGTGAAGATGCCGTCACGTCCGCCAGTGATGTAGTTGCCGATCACCTGCGCTCCCGGCGCGTTCCAGACATAGACGCCGTTGCCGAGTTCGTTGGTCCTGAGATCGGTCCGCCCGACGATGCGGTTGTTTCGCACGATCGCTTTGGCGGCGCCGTGGACGTAGACGCCGACGAGGCTGTTCTCGATCCGGCTGTTCTCGACGATCGCACCCGTGGCGCTGTCTTCGAGGAAGATCGCTGCGTCCATGGGATCGTCGATGCCGGAATTGCGTATCGTGAGGCCGCGGATGGCCACGTTCGGAGCGGCCACCTCGATGGTGCGGCCCCGGCCTTGCCCGTCGAGGACGGCGCCGGGCTCGGCTTCGATGGTGAGAGCATGGTCGATGTGGATAGGGCCTTGGTGCACCCCGGCAGCGAGTATGAGCGTATCGCCTGAATGCGACGCACCGATCGCCAGCCGAAGACCATCTGCTCCGGCGGAGACGGCGAGGGTTTCTGCCCGCCCCGTCCCCGGAAGAAGGAAGGCGCAGGCGACGACGGCCGCCGCAACTGCGCTCCAGCTATGCCAGCGCTGGCTCATGCCGGCCGCGGCTCCACGATCATGCGCCCGGCCATTTCCATGTGCAGCGCATGGCAGAACCACTGGCAGTAGTACCAGTGGACTCCGGGACGGTCCGCGACGAAGGTCACGGACGCGGTCGCCTGCGGCCCGATCTCCATCGCAATCCCGTGGCGCACCATTGTGAAGCCGTGCGTCAGGTCCTCGACATCGTCCATGTTGGTAACGGTGATGGTGACTTCGTCCCCCTGCTTCACCGTGAACTTTTCGAGGCTGTAGGCCGGCGCGACCGAGTGCATGTAGACGCGCACCTTGTTGCCGTCGCGGATGACGTCGGCTGCTTCCTCGAGCTTGACGCCGTCCTTCGCTGCCCGCTGCCGCGCCTCCTCCCACATAGGGTCATCGCGCTTCCACACGATCTCCGGCCTGACCTTCGAGCGATGAACCAGGCAGATGTCGTGCGGCTCAGCGAAACTCGGGCCGTCATGGACCAGGCGCATCTCGTCGCCCGAAATGTCGATCAACTGGTCGTTCTCGGGATGCAGCGGTCCCACGGGCAGGAAGCGATCCTTGGAGAACTTGTTGAGCGACATCAGCCACTTGCCGTCCGCCTCGTTGGTCTCGCCCATCGAGGTATGATTGTGGCCCGGCTGATAGTGGACGTCGAGCTTCTGGATGATGGGGTCGACCTTGGCGCCACCGTAGGCCTGGATCGCCTTGTCCAGGTTCCATTTGACGACCTGGCTGTCGAGGAACAGCGTGGTGTAGGCGTTGCCCTTGCCGTCGAATGCCGTGTGGAGCGGCCCGAGACCCAGCTCAGGCTCGGCGACGATGACATCGCGCGGCTTGATCTTGTCGTCGAAGAGGTCGTCGAACCGGCGCACGTCGAGAAGCGTGACGGTCGGTGAGAGCTTGCCGGCGATCGCGACATGGATGCCGTCGGGCGCCGTGTTGCACCCGTGGGGATTGTTGCCTGCAGGAACATAGCGTGTGTAGCGCGAGCCTTGCCGCCCGTCGACCACGGGCACGCCGTTGATCTCCTTGTAGTCGCCTTTCTTGACTGCATCCTCGATGCGCTTGATGTTGAAGACCACCACCCAGTCGCGGTCCGCCGATGTCATGTCGGCAAGGGTCACGCCGCGCTCCGAATTGTAGCAGGTCGAGAACGCGTACTTGCCCTGGTAGTCAGCATCGGTGTTGTCGAGATTGCCGTCGACCAGCACCTGCCAGGCGACCTTCATGGTATCGCCGTCTATCGCGGTGAAGACCGACCAGTACTGCTTCGGATCGTCGAGGACGGTTCCATCATTTGGGATCGGAATGATGTGCTCGCTGTTGGCGAACACGTAACCGGTCCGCGGATATTTCTGCAGGCGCAGTCCGTGGATGTCCGATGCGTTCGGAATTTCGATAATTTTGTCGCACTTCATCACGTCGCAGCGGATGCGCGCGACGCGGCAATTGGCCTTGTCGTTGACGAACAGATAGCGTCCGTCATAGGTGCCGTCCGTGAAGGACATGTGCGGATGATGCAGGTCGCCATTGGGGTAGACGCCGCCGCGCTTGGCAAGGAACGCCTGCGTGGTCGGCATCAGGCCTTCCGTCAGAATCCTGCGGCTTTCGTTGGTAAGTCCCCAGCCGGTGGCGCTGCAGTGATTGAACACCGGAATGCGCATCAGTTCGCGCATCGAAGGCAAGCCGATAATGCGCACTTCGCCGCACTGGCCGCTTGAGCTGAAGCCGTAATATTCGTCGAGATCACCCGGGCGGATCTCGTTGGTTGCCTCCTTGGCATGGGCGGCTCTCGTGAACCCGGCGACGCCGACGGCTCCCCCGCCGGCTGTGCTGGCTAAGCCGGCCAGTATTGCGGCCTTGCCGCTCCCGGTCAGAAGCTTGCGTCGGCTTACGCCCGGCTCCTCTGGCCTGTCGACGTCTTTCATTGGTTCTCTCCTTCTGTTGACACGGCCTGGCTGGCCGCAGGCTTCCGTTCCACGGATGGTTCGCGACCGTTGACGGTGACCAGGACCCGCGGCTTTCGCTTGGGCTCTGGCAGCATCGATGGCGACTGCAGCGCCAGGAACTTCTCACGCTTGATTCGCTTCTGGATCATCACCGGACAGCGTTGGTCGTCGTGGTAGAGCACCTGGCAGTTAAGGCACTGGATGCACTCGTTGGGATTGATCATGCCCTCCGGATGGATCGCCTGGACGGGACAATCGTTGGCGCAGCGCTGGCAGGGCGAGCCGCATTCCTTGTAGCGTTTGAGCCAATCGAACATGCGCACACGGGCCGGGATGGCGAGCGCGCCGCCGAGCGGGCAAAGGTACCGACAGTAGAAGCGTTCGATGAAGAGGCCTGGCGCAAGACAGCCGACGGCGAACAGGACGAACCACCACTCGCGGGCGAAATGCAGGATGATTGCGGTCTTGAAAGGCTCGACCTCGGCCATCTCCTCGGCAAGGCCGAGCGAGCCGAAGGACAGGCCGAACAGAGCGAGGAAGATGATGTATTTGAACGGCCAGAGGCGCTGATTGAGCCAGAACGGCACGCAGACTTGCGGAATGTGCGCCCAGCGCGCCAGCTTGTTCGTCCACTCCTGCAGCGCGCCGAACGGACAGAGCCAGCCGCAATAGGCGCCGCGCCCCCAAAACAGCAGCGCGGCCGCGATCGCCGACCACAGGATGAAAATCAGCGGGTCGCGCAGGAAATAGTCCCACCGGAAGTCGCCGCGCAGCGAGTTGAAGAATGTCAGGATGTTCACGACGGACAGCTGCGCGTGCTCGTACCAGCCGAGCCACAGAAGCGTGAAGGCGAGGTAGCCGAGCCGAACGCGCTCATAGGCGCGGGGCCATTTGACGAGGAGATCCTGGAAGAAGAAGATGCCGGTGAGCACGCCGATTGCGACGAGCATGATGGCGATGTCGAACATCCGCGCCTGCCACATCCGCTGCCAGAGCGGCGGCTCGTTGTCCGCCGCTGCCGGTTCCACGGCATCCGATGTCGGTGCGGCCGCCGCTGGCGCGACAACCGTCGGCGGCGAAACAGGCGCGGTCAGGAATTTGTCGGGGGTCGAGTAGTCGAGCCCCGTCGTGACAAATGCCTTGTCCAGCGCGCCGGTCGCGCGCTGCACCAGAAGTTGGAACCGCCATGGCGCACCGGGATCGAGATTCGTACCGTCAGGCGTGACGAACACGCCGATCTCGGGAAAGTCCGGCGCGCCTTCGGCGGCCACCGCGCCGAGCCGGCGATAGTTGCGGTCGCGGAAGCGAATGCTGCCCTCGCTCTGGATCAGCTCGATGCGATCGAAGATGCCGCCGCGCACGTAGCCGGAGCCGCGAAAGGAATACGGTCCGTCGCCGGCGACGAGGATCGCCTGCTGGCCGGGCTTCAGGTCCTGGCGAAGGCGATCATATTCGGCGTCGCCGAGCAGTGATCGGCCGATCGTCGGCACGCTCGCCAGCGCTACATAGACATCGACAAAGGAGGCGTCCGGGTCGCCCGCCTGAGGGCGTGCAATCGCCGCGGCATTGCCCGTCCGCTGAAACAGGTCATCGAGCTCCTTGTTGGTGATCGCAAGCCTGCGGACCGAGCCGTCGCCGAGCAAGGCTTGCCAGGTTTCGACAGCGCTGTTCGTCTGATCAATCGCGCGGTGAGCCGACTCAGAAGCGACATTCGCAGCGCCCGCGCCTAGGCCACGCGATCGCGCGACCTTGACCGCCGACTGGGTCATGCTGTCGGCAATGACCATCATGGTGACCGTCGCGCCGCTGACGATGTCGGCTGGCATTCGCTTCTCGTCGCCCGGATCGAGGACGCGGCGGCCCACGAACCCGTTTATATAATGATCGATCTTGGCTTGAGGGATGCCGACCAGAACGATCGGTTCGTGATGCTCGACGAGCTTTGCGCCGGTGATCTTGCCGTCGAGGTCGATGCCGATGACGATGTTGATCGGCTTGCCGGAATAGCCAGTCGCATCGACTACATCGTTCGTGAGGAAGGCGTAGCCGACCAATTGGCCACCCTTGAGGAGCCTCGCCGCGGGCGGGTTGCCCTCGACCTCTCCGAAGCTGTCAGCGGCACGGTCTATGTCGGCCGCCTTTACTGGCCCCAGGAATTCGCCGAGGCGGCTGGCGGCACTTGCCTCGCAGGGCAACCACAAAACGGCGAGAAGAAGGACAAGGATGGCCATCAACCGACGCGTCATCAATCTCCGTCCAAATTCGATCTGTGATTTCATTGTCGTCATCTGCTCAATGCCCCGGCCGACTGCTGGCCGGGCGAGCGCCACCCTTAGACGGCCGAAAGGGACCGATCTTTGATCCAGCGCAATAAGATGCATTTTAAATGGATGTTAGGTTACATCCATTCGTACCAAAGGCTTGCTTCCATGGAATTAGAAGTAAGCTGTTCTGCAGCCCACTTGGCTTAGAGGCCCAAATCGAGAAGCTGGGCGAGCAACAGATGGCCGAGACTTTCCGCGCACACGTCGAGAAGCCGCGGGATCGCCTCGAGGAAGGTGCCGTGCGTGTCATCGCGACGGTGCCGGATCTTTTAATTGCGAAGCTGCAGGTCTATGCGTCATCTCTGGCGGATTTCCAGCACCGGCTGCAGTTGGAGTGCCAGGGGGCCGCCGTCGGATTGCTTCGCGGCTTGCCACCCTGGAGAAGAATTGGCTTCGGTGACAGCCGCGGCGCTCGCCGATCGGGAAGTTGTCGGCAAGCGAGGGCGGCGTGTCTCTAAAGGGAGCACCTCGCTTTAGCTGTGCCGGGTCTTGCGCCCAGTCGAGCAAGTGCATAATGCCTATCTCGATCTGCTCGGTAACGAGCAAGTACTCCCGCTGCTCAATAGCGGGAGTCTTCCGCAAGGGCATTGCTCAGGTCCGCATACTCCTACTAAGGGCTTGCCCGCCTTATTGGCCGACCTGTTTGAAGAGCTCTTCGAAGACCTTCTGGGCCTTGCCGGGCTGATTGACCGCCTCGGCTGCCTTCAGGTTGCTGCTTGGGTCGCCGACCACGACCAGCGCGACCATGCCCATGCCGTAGTGAGGATTGCACTTGACACCGTAAACACCGGGCTTGGTGAATGTGACTGAGACATCCTTGTTCATCTCGCCCTTGAACGGCTGGGCACCGTCCGGCAGCATGCCGGGGATGGACTCGACATCGTGGCCCTTGTCCTTGGCAACGAAATGGACGGTGTCGCCGGGCGCCACCTTGATAAAGGACGGCTCGAGCTGAAACATCCCGTGCTTTCCCATGTTCATCATGTTGACTTCAACCTCGGCGGCGCTGGCAGCACCAGCCGTTATCAGAGCGGCTGCCACGACAGACAGCGCAAATTTTATCGAACGCATTTCTTCTGGGTCCTTATTTGTCTTGGATCTGACCGTTGTGGTTCGATCCGAGCCGTTTATTAGTCGAAACTGCCTGGCAAACGTTGCGCTAGCTCAAATTCCATGTCGGTTATGGGCTGACATGCCCGTGCTTGTTGGTCACCGTTCCGCGCTCTCCAGAGCGACCGACGCTTCCATTCTGAACGGACGCCGACTCTAGATCGTTACGAGTTGCGTGACGAAGTGCTTCCCGGCGCCGGGGAGTTGAGAGGTGATCTCGGCGTGGTCAAGGCGCAGCGTGTGCTGACTGATGGTTTCATCACTCATGAATCGGAACGTCACAGGATGCGCCCTGGGGCATCTTTGGCGGCGCCGACGGCGCGGTCGGCAAGTGCCTGATCTACAACGCACCGGCACCGGGCGCTGGGATGCTTCATCTTTGCTGCGCTTCACTCGCCAATCATCGTGGTCTTTGCGCGCAAGCTGAAGGAAAGCCCGCAATTCCTGGCGCATCAGCTTAAGCGGGGCCGAGCCACGGCTCAAGATCGGGATCAGCACGGGCTGCGGGCGACGCTGCAGGGCTCGAAGCGGCGGACGACTATGGTGCTCGGAGCGGCATTCCTGCTCAATTGGTTTGCCACCCAGGTGTTTAGCGTGCTGGGTACAACCGTAATCACCGACGTTCACCATGTCTCGTTCGAGAGCTCGTTGGTCGTTCTCATTATATCCAATCTTGTCGGCTATCTCGGATATCTCGCCTTCGGCTTTCTGGGTGACCGCATTGGCCGGCGCAATGCGATCGCTCTAGGTTGGACCACGGCCGGCATATATTGTTCACCGGCATGCTATGCTGGCCCGGTCACGGCACTCTACAGCCTCGGCCTGTTCTTCCTTATCGGTCCTTACGCGGCGCTGCTGTTTTTCATCGGCGAGAGCTTCCCGACGACCATCAGGGCCACCGGTGGCGCGCTCGTCGCCGCGATGGGACCGACCGGCGCCATCCTGGCAGGACTGGGTGCGACTTATCTCCTCAATGCCGGGTCGACATGGCAGCTTGCCGCGCTCTGTTTCGGAGCCGTCCCCTGCTTCGTGTCCGGACTGCTGATTTGTGCTGCCCCGAAGGTCATTCCTGACGACGTTTCGGAGGCGGAACTCGGTGGCGTGACGAGCTCCCTGGCCTAATGGACCACTGCACCTTGAAATAATGGGAGGGGTACGCCCTCTCCCAGTATTTGGCACGCCTTCCAATCGGTTCGGCTTTGTCGGTATCGGGATCTTCTGCTTGTCGACGAACCCCTCAGAACAGAGGAATTTCAAATCGAAATCCAAATATAAGCGGTATTAATTGTTGAAGAAAAGAAACGACGAATAGGGTAGAGGCGAAACGTGGTCGTAAACCTGAGGAATCGATCCCCAGTTGAATATGTGCCGACGTAATTTGCCACCCAAGGCCTAAAAGCGGCTTCAGCTGACCGCAAATGGTATCTTGACGACTAATTGCTGATTTTCAGGATGCAGGCAGCTGCCATGGCGATTGACTATGGACACCTGTTCGAGGACGAACCTCAAGCGCTCCGTTATCGCGCGTATAGGTCTGATGCAGTTGAAGCGCTCTTGGGGGGTGCAACCGGCTGCGTCTTTGGCGGCGGCAGGGGTAGACTTTACCTCGACATCATCATCGCCATGGTTCCGCACCGCCTCGAGTTTGATTCGGACGTAGCGCTGCGGCACGTCATATCTCAGGCTCGCGCGCATGGAATTCCGGTCCATCGCGACATCGAAATGGTGGCTGTGCTCGCCGCCACATGGGCTTTGGCGGCAGCTGTCATCGCATTTGCGATTCACTTGACACGGTGACACTGCCCAACTGCGATGCCTCCCTGCATCCAGGCATCGGCCTTCCGTCCGTCCAACGTTCGAGTACTTGTTGCCTTGCTTCGCGCGGCCGCCGTCCAAAGCTGCTTCTATAAATTGTCGGAATGGCAGCATTAGGTCAATAAATTTTCCTCATTCGACCCCCGGCGATACGTTTGATGCTCCTAGACAATCGGAGCATTGAAATGACGGACGATATGCTGCACGTGATGAAATGGCACAATGGCGAAAAGGAATACTCGCCCTTTTCCGATGCCGAGATGAAACGCCGCCAGGATGACGCGCGCAAGTGGATGGCGCAACACGATGTCGATGCCGCCCTATTCACGTCATATCACTGCATCAACTATTACTCTGGCTGGCTCTACTGCTACTTCGGCCGCAAATACGGCATGGTCATCGACCATGACAAGGCGACCACCATTTCGGCAGGCATCGATGGCGGTCAGCCCTGGCGCCGCAGTTCCGGTGACAACCTTACGTACACCGACTGGCGCCGCGACAATTTCTACCGCGCGGTACGGCAACTGACCGCCGGAGCCAGGCGTATCGGAATCGAGTTCGATCATGTGTCGCTCGATTTCCGCAGGCAGCTTGAAGAAGCCTTGCCGGCGGTGGAGTTCGTGGATGTCGGCCAGCCATCCATGTGGATGCGCACGATCAAGTCGGCGGAGGAGCAGAAGCTTATCCGCGAAGGCGCTCGCATTTGCGACATCGGTGGCGCCGCTTGCGTGGCGGCGGTCAAGGCCGGCGTGCCGGAGCACGAAGTTGCAATTGCCACCACCAACGCGATGATCCGCGAAATTGCCAAGGCGCATCCTTTCGTCGAGCTGATGGACACATGGACCTGGTTCCAGTCCGGTATCAATACCGACGGTGCGCACAATCCGGTCACCAATCGCGTCGTTCAGTCGGGCGACATTCTCTCGCTCAACACGTTCCCGATGATCTTCGGGTATTACACCGCACTGGAGCGCACGCTGTTCTGCGACCACGTCGATGATGCCAGCTTGGACATCTGGGAAAAGAACGTGGCGGTTCACCGCCGCGGCCTGGAACTGATCAAGCCTGGCGCACGGTGCAAGGACATCGCCGTCGAGCTCAACGACATGTACCGGCAATGGGATCTGCTTAAGTACCGCTCGTTCGGATACGGCCATTCCTTCGGCGTGCTGTGTCACTACTACGGCCGCGAAGCCGGCGTGGAATTGCGTGAAGACATCGACACCGAGCTCAAGCCCGGGATGGTCGTGTCCATGGAGCCAATGGTGATGCTGCCCGAGGGCGCGCCGGGTGCCGGCGGCTATCGCGAGCACGACATACTGATCATCGAGGAAGGCGGAGCTGAGAACATCACCGGCTTCCCGTTTGGCCCCGAGCACAACATCGTCAGGAATTGAGATGGCCCCGTATCTTCCTTTCGATTGCCCGACCAGGATAAAGGACCGGAACGGCTGTTCCGCGTCCTATGTCATGCCGATGTTCGGATTGATCAAGGAAACGGCCGGGTGGATTGTCCGGTGCCTTGGAGCGCAGTTTCGCCCGATCGCGCCGGATTCCGCCGACAATGAAAGGCGATGGGAACCGCCGCCGTATCATTTTTGAAGACGCTCGCCTTCGTCGAAGTCAGGAGAGCCGCAGGATATCGCGGCCCTCCTGGCGTTTTGGGATCACGCATTTAGGCGCTTCAGAATTCCGTTTTCAGCGCGTCGACGATTCCGGACACGCAGACATCCAGAAGAATGTCGCCTTTTTCCTTCGAAGCGTCTTTCGGCGAAGAGAGGGTGCCGCTCTTGGGTGTCCACTCCGGCTTTGGCGGATAGACGTCATAGGGCGGAAAGCTTGCCGGCAAGTGGTCGACGGCGCGCTTCAGGTCGACCATGTGCGGATACAGCGCGAGCATGAGCGACGTTTCGAGGACGCCGCCATGCTCGATGTCCCAACCGGCGAAGCCGTTCGGGTAGAGCCTGGCAATCGTAGCTTTGTCGACGAAATCCCAATAGGAAAGGACGACGATCTTCATGTCGCCGATGCCGCCCCAGCGCAGCTCGCGCAAGGCCAAGTCGATGCCCTCTACGATGAACCAGGAGTTCTCGAAGTGGCCGTTGACGAGACAAATCTTGCGCGCGCCGTGACGGGCGAATTCCTTGATCACATCACGTAGCGCCGAAACCAGCGTGGCGCCGTCGAGACTGGTCGTGCCGGGCAGATGGTTGCCGCCGCCCGACTTCTGATGCGACTTATAGCCATAGGTGAAGGGGGGAGCGACGAGCCCCCCGACCGCGCCAGCCACTCGCCGCGAGAATTCAACGGGCAGCAACACGTCCACGTGCATCGGCATGTGGCAGCCGTGCTGTTCCATGGATCCGATCGGGACGAGGATTGGGACCGAGCCGTCCCGAACCTTGGCATCGTAGTCGGGCCATGGAAGTTCCGCGGCAAAGACTGTTTCGGCTGACATTGAGGACCTCCAGTTTCCAAAACCATGAGATGATTGAAGTCGGTCCGCGGATATGAGAAATTTATAATCATCATCTCTGTATGAAAGATCTTAATTCATGCGCAGCTTCACCAATTTCCAAACCGACCTGCTGCGGTCGTTTGTATCGGTGGTTGACCTCGGAGCCTTTACAAAGGCAGGCGATGCGCTCGGGCGTACGCAGCCGGCGATATCTTTGCAGATAAAGAGGCTTGAAGAACTCGTTGGGGCACCGATCATCAGGCAGGTCGGCCGGGCGCTGCTCCTGACCAGCGAAGGTGAGATGCTGTTGAGCTACGCGCGTGAGATGCTGCGCCTGAACGACGAGTTGGCCTCTCACTTCAATCGGGCGAAAATCGCCGGAGTGATCCGGGTCGGCCTCCCCAATGACTACGCTGTCGCCTTTCTGCAGGGCGTGATCACCGAGTACACGCGACAGCATCCTGAAATATCCCTTGAGCTGCATTGCGGCTGGAGCGCGGAAATCCTTGACCGCCTGCGCGCCGACGAGCTCGACCTTGCGGTGGCGATGGTTAACAACGAGCGCGCGCAATACCTTTCCCGGTCATGGATCGAGCGGCCGATTTGGGCGGCGGCTGAGAGCGCAAGCTACGATCGCGCCAAGGGGATTCCTCTGGCCGCCCATCCCGAAGGCTGCGCCTACAGGGCGCGGATGATTCAAGCTCTGGACGAGGCGAACGTTCGCTGGCGGATAGCCTACACGGGCTCAGGCATAGGAGGCCTGCAGAACGCCGTCGTAAACGGCCTTGGGGTCAGCGCACTCACGCGCTACACGATGCTCAGCGGTATGCGTGCTCTGGACGAGCGCGACGGATTTCCTCCTCTTGCCGAAATCCGCGTGGGGCTTTTCTACAAGCATCCGCGCCTGTCCGATGCGGGCATTGGGTTGGTTAATCATATCGTAGCCCGACTGGACGAAGCCGGAGTTTCCGGTGACCCGATAAGGCGCCAAATGGAGCTCGATCGCCAATAAGCAACGAAAATGCGAAAATTATGGGAATTAATTTTTCAAATGGATTGGCCCCTTCTAGCGTGCTTGCAGCCAAAAACCAGAAGGGGAATGACATGACAGGCAGTTTCCTATCTTCGCGTCGTGCCACTCGGCGCGACGTTCTTAAGACCGCCGCCGTTTTCGGCGGTGCCGCGCTCGCTGCACCATACTTGAACAGGCGAGCCTTTGCGGACCCGATCGAACTCACCATGCTCGCCTGGTACGGGCATGCCGAACCCGATGTCGTTTCCGAATTCGAGGCGGCGAACAACGTTAAGTTCAAGCCGAAATACTACAGTGGCGGCGACAACATGATGGGGCTGATCTCGCAATCCCCGCCGGGAACCTACGACCTTGTCCTGTCGGATGCCGAGTATGTCCAAGGGCTCCACGAGGCGGGGTATATCGAAGAGCTTGATCCGAAGGACTACAGCTTCGACGACTACTTCCCAGAATTTCAGCGCTTCCCGGGAAACTGGGAGGGCGACAAACTCTTTTCCGTCGTGACACGTTTCGGCTTCCTGGGCGTTTCCTACAACACCGATGCACTGACGAAAAAGGATGTCGACACCTACAACGTCTACTGGAGCGACAAGCTCAAGGGCAAGGTCGGCCACTATGACTGGCATCTGCCGAACCTCGGTCAGATCAGTCTGTTGAGCGGGAATGCCAAACCGTACGACATAGACGATGCCCACTGGTCGGCGGTGCAGGATAAGACCATGAGCCTGCGCAAGAACATCGGCGGCTTCTTCGACTACGGAGGAACGTTCTCGTCATTGAAGAACGGACAGATGCTGGCGATGGCCGGCATTGGAGACTGGATCACGGGCGTTCTGCAGAAGAGCGGCGCCAAGGTGGCAAGCCATATCCCGCAGGAAGGCGGCCTCCAGTGGTCGGAATGCTTCTGCATCGGCAAGGGGACCAGCAAAGGCGACCTGGCCAAAAAATGGATCCAGTACATCACCTCGGCGAAGGGGCAGGTCAAATCGGCTGAAATGGCTGCGTACCCCGCATTGATACCGAACAAGAAGGGTTGGGATATCCTGAACCAAGTCGATCCCGCAGAGGCAAAGCGCCAGGGCATGACGAAAGAACCCGGCAACGCCATGGACATGATCCGTTCGGGACGCATCCGTTATCGGCAATGGCCCGTCCAGCAGGATCTTGGTGCTTGGAACGATTTCTGGACGAAGTACAAAAGCGCTTGATCCAACGCGGCTGGCGGCCTCTTTCGTCTCCAGGCCGTCAGGCCGATCCCTCGCCCGCAAGATTGAAGACATGGTTCCTCGCCTCTCCATCTACGGCCTGACATTTGCTTTGCCGCTACTGCTTTGGCAAATGCTGTTCTTCCTGCTGCCGCTGGTGTTTCTGGTAGCGCTGAGCTTCTGGTCGGTGCACAATTTCCGGTTGGTCTCTGACTTCAACCCCAGCAACTGGTCGTTCATGCTCGGACGGTTGGTGTTCTGGCAAGCCTATGCCGTGACCTGGGCCCTGGCCGCAGCCGGCAGCCTGCTCGCTTCGGCGCTCGCCTTCCCGTGCGCCTATGCCATCGCTTTCAAGCTATCCGACGCAGGCCGGCGCTGGGCGCTTTTCCTCATGGTGATCCCGTTCTTCACCAGCTACCTGGTGCGCGTCTATTCCTGGCAGGCCTTCCTGTCGGATCACGGTATCATCAACGGCCTCTTCGGCCAGTTCGGGATCGGCCCGTTCCACCTCCTGAATACGCCCGGCGCGATACTCGTCGGCTACCTCACGCTAAGCCTGCCGCTGGTGATCTTGCTCCAGGTTTTCAGTCTTTCTTACGTCGACCGAACGCTCATCGAAGCGGCGCACAATTTGAGGGCTGGGCGAATCCGCGCGGTTTTTGCGGTGGTGGTCCCGTCGGCTCGCGTGGGGCTGGTCATCGCCGCCTTGTTCGCGTTCATCCTGTGCTTCGGCGATTTCGTAAGTCCCGTGTATCTCGGCGGCGGGAACCCCACCACGCTATCGATCCTCATCACCGACACCACGAAATCGGGTCAGCAATGGCCGCGCGCCGCGGTGATCGCGCTGACGATGATCCTGACGCTTCTGGCGGTGGCCTTTGCGGCCGTGCGCTTCGCCTATCGAGGAGCGCGCAAGTGAGCGGAGCACAGGCTGGCGATCCCAATCGCAACCGCACCATCGACATCTTTCTGAAAGGTTGGGTAGTCCTAAGCTTCCTCTTTGTGTTCGCGCCGATCGCGGCAAGCTTCATATTCTCCTTCAATTCGGACCGTTTCCCGACGATCCCGCTGGGCCACTTCAGCCTTGAATGGTATCAAGTGGTGATTGCCGACCCGCTGGTTTGGGATGGCCTCAGGAACACCATCACGGTAGCCGGGTTCGTGGCTGTGTTGGCTACCGCCCTGGGCTTCGGCGCGGCCTACACTGACTACCGTTACCAATTTTTCGGCAAGCAGGCCTACCTCGCGCTTGCCCTGCTTCCGCCCACGATCCCCGCTGTGATCATGGGTTTGGCGATGCTGTCCTATCTGTCGCGCCTCACACTGTCGGGGAACGCCTTGTCGGTGATCATCGCCCACGTGGTGATCTGCGCGCCCTTCGCCATGGCCATCATACGGCTGCGTTTGTCCCAGATGGATGCCGCTCTGGAGCCTGCGGCGTGGAACCTCGGGGCGACGCAATGGGGCGCGATGCGCCACGTGGTCATTCCCTTCTGCCTGCCGTCGATCCTGGCCGCGCTGTTCATAACGATGGCCGTTTCTTCCGATGAATTCGCCGTGGCTTGGTTCGTCTCCGGCCTCAACGAAACGCTGCCGGTAAAAGTACTTGGCTTCCTGCAAGGCCAGGTCAGTCCGCGCATCAACGTCATCGGCACCTTCGTCTTCATCGTTTCGATGACGCTGGTGGTGCTGGCGCAACTGCTTATGAAACGCGGCGCTGCCGGCGCCAAGACGGAGTGAACGGCCGATGGCTGACGAAGCGCTTGTTGTGTTCGATGGCGTGGTCAAGCGCTTCGGCGATTTCCTGGCCGTCGAACGCATGAACCTCGATATCCGCAAGGGCGAGTTCCTGGCCATCATGGGCTCGAGCGGCTGCGGCAAGACGACGACGCTACGCATGCTTGCCGGATTGGAAGCGCCGAGCGAGGGCGAAATCCGGCTCGCCGGAAAGCGCATCAACGATCTGCCGACCTGGCAGCGGGATACGCCGATGGTATGGCAGAGCCTCGCCTTGTTTCCTTTCCTGACGGTGCGTGAGAATGTCGAGTTCAGCCTTCGCATGCGTGGCGTCGAAAAGGCGGAGCGGCGGCGCCGCGCCGATCAGTGGCTGGAGCGGCTGCAGATCGCCGAATTCGCCCAGCGCAACGTGGCGCATCTGTCAGGTGGCCAGCGCCAGCGCGTCGCGTTGGCTCGTTCGCTCGTCACCGAACCCCAAATCCTGCTCCTTGACGAACCGCTCTCGGCTCTGGATGCCCATCTCAAAGTTCGCATGCAGACGGTATTGTCAAATCTGCAAAGGGAACTGGGAATTACGTTCGTGTACGTCACCCACAGCCAGTCCGAGGCGTTCTCGATGGCCGACCGCGTCGTCATCATGAGCCGCGGTCGCATTGAGCAGATTGGAAACCCGCAGGAAATCTATCGCGCTCCGCGAACGCGGTTCGTTGCGGAATTCCTCGGCTCTTCGAACATATTTTCAGGCACCGTCGCAGAGGATCGCGGCAACGCCATCCGGATCGCCACATCATCGGGCGACTTCGACGTCGCGCGCAATCCCGTCAAGGCGCTGCGTAAGGGGGATCGGGCGATGTTCGTGGTTTCCGACGACCGTTTTCACCTGACCAGCGAGAAACCTTCCGGCGAATTCAACGGAATGCAGGCTTCGGTGATCGGAGAGGAATTCGTCGGCGCGACTGCGGTAGTGCATCTCGAGGGAAGCGACGGGCTGCAGTTGAAAGCCCAGAAAAGCCACGAAGAGCTGGAATCCCTAAACCTGACGCCAGGTGCAAAGGTCTGGGTGTCATGGCGCGCCGCGTCGAGCCATATCTTGCCCGGTGAGTAAGGAAAGCCCGATCGCCGATAGTCGGCCGAGGCTTGCAGGGGGCCGCTTGCTAGGGCCTTTCGCGGCCCCCGCCTTCGTTAAGGCCGGTCAGGGGCCAATTGGCTCAGACACAAGAATGAAAAAATTCGGCTTCATCCTTGTCCGCAACTTCACGCTCTCTCCGCTGTCGATGTTTATCGATACGCTTCGCCTGGCCGGCGATGACGGCGACCGAAGCAGGCGAGGGAGGTTCGACTGGCAGATCGTTGGCGAAAAAGGCCTCCCTATCCGGTCAAGCTCCGGCGTGGAGGTGTTGCCTACCAGGCAGGTTACCGCGCCTGAGGACTACGACAACATCGTAGTGGTCGGGGGCCTTCTTAGTGGCGGCCAGCATCTTAGCTCAGAAAAGGAAGCCTTCCTGCAGCTCGCGGCGCGGCGCGGTGTGCCGATAACCGCACTTTGCACCGGGAGCTTCGTCCTGGCTCAGTATGGGCTACTCGACAATTACCGTGCTTGCGTAAGCTGGTTTCACGTAAAGGAGTTTCGTGAAAAGTATCCTCACGTTCGAGCAAACGCCGACACGCTTTTCCTGGTCGACAAAGATCGCGCCACCTGCGCAGGCGGAGCTGGCGCAGCTGATTTGGCCAGTCACTTCGTTTCCAAGCTTGCAGATGACAGGGCCGCCGAAAAGGCGGCAAGGATTCTAGTCTTGGACCGGATACGCACCGACCGCGATGTGCAGCCCAACGGAGATCTGTTCCCGACAGCTGTCAGCCGCCATATAAGGCGCGCCCTGCTTATGATGGAAAGCAATATTCAGGAAAAGACCTCGGTGTCGGACATAGCGAAGAAGCTCGGCATTTCCAGGCGGCAACTGGAAAGGCTGTTTTCCGAAGAGATACAGACAAGCCCTGTGGCGGCGTATCTCGCATTGCGTTTGCGATACGCTGGGACCCTTTTGGCCAACACCGACCTTCAGATAAGCGAAATCGCGTATAGGTGCGGTTTTCAAAATGCAGGACACTTCAGTCGAGTGTACCGTCAGAACGTAGGAATTCCGCCGTCGAATTTTCGAAAGACCGGGACACCGCCGGGAACCGCAATGGGAACTGCCGGGTCTTGACGGCCTAGACGGCCAGGAAAGCAGCCTTGCACAGCAGTCGTTGGAGGCGAACAATGGAGCCGCTCTGGCCCCTTTTTCTAGACGATGATGACGAGGTCGAAAAGGCGGACAGCTAAAACGTTCCGCGGACATCAATTGGAAGGAACACGCCTACCGTGACATGCCATGTGGGCTAAAGAGATTGCGTCAGGCATGCGTCAGCGGCCCAAATGGATAAAAGTTCCCTGGCCCCTGAACAAACCCATCGACGCTTCGCCTGCCTAACCCGTCGCCTCGCCCTTCTATGTCCGACTTATGTCGCGTAGCAGGTTGCCGGCTCGTTCGTCTGCCGAGCTCTCCTTCTTGAGCGATAACGGTTCCTCATGAAGCCATGCGATGTACTTATTTGCTGCCAACCCGCCCGCAAATTACCGTTCCAGAATGGCCGAGGTTCATAAGAAAAGCGAAGCCAAGGCCTCCTTTGCCAACAAGAATGGGAGTGGCGGAAATGGGAAATCGCATTGTGGGTAGCGTGCTTGCACTGTCACTGTTGGCGCTCGCGCCGCTATGCGCCAAGCCATCGTTGGCACAGGGCACGCTCTCGGTCATGAGCTTCGGCGGTGCCTATCAGGAAGCGCAGCGCAAGGCGGTCTTCGAGACCTACGCGGCGAGCACAGGCACCAAGATCGACGAGCAGGAATACGGCGGCGAGATCGCCAAGATCAAGGCGATGATCGATTCCGGCAACACGACGGTGGATGTCGTAGATGTCGACGCTCCGACGCTCCTACAGGGCTGCGACGAAGGCATCTTCGAGAAAGTCGACTGGTCGGCCGTAGGGCCGAAGGAAGACTGGATCGACGGCACCACGTCCGAATGCGGCGTCGGCACCATCGTCTACGCCACGGCGCTTGCCTATGACGGCGCCAAGCTGCCGAATGGTCCCTCGACAATCAAGGACCTCTTCGACACCAAGAAATTCCCCGGCAAGCGCGGCCTGTGGAAGAATCCCGCAACCAACCTGGAGTTTGCCCTCCTGGCCGACGGCGTGCCCGCCGACAAGGTCTATGCGACGCTTTCCACGCCAGAGGGGGTTGACCGCGCTTTCGCCAAGCTCGACACGATCAAGGACAGCATCGTCTGGTGGGAAGCCGGCGCGCAAGCACCGCAGTTGCTCGCATCGGGCGAAGTCGTCATGACCACCGCCTGGAACGGCCGCATCTACAACGCCAACAAGGAAGGCAAGGACTTCCGCATCGTATGGGACAACCAGATCCTCGATTCCAACTACTGGGTGATCCCAAAGGGCGCCAAAAACCCAGACGCCTCGCTGGCCTTCATCAAGTATGCGGTCGAGCCGAAGGTGCTAGCCGGCATCACCAAATACATCCCCTATGGTCCGGTGCGGAAATCCTCGGCCCAGTTCGTGGCTCCCGAGGATGCCAAGAACCTGCCCACCAGCCCGCGGAACATGACGGTGTCGCTGACGCTGGACAATGCCTTCTGGGCCGACAATGGCGACGAGATCCGCAAGCGGTTCACCACTTGGCTTGCCCAGTGACTCGGGCATGAGCGAGAGAGCATCGATGAATTTCTCCCAACCGATGTCCTTGGTCTCGGACAGGTCCGTCGATGCACTCGTCCGGTTCGAAGAGGTGAAGAAATCCTATGACGGCATCAACTTCGTCGTAAAGGATCTCAATCTGACCGTCGCTCGCGGCGAGTTCCTGACCATGTTGGGGCCTTCCGGCTCCGGCAAAACCACTACGCTGATGATGCTCGGCGGCTTCGAACGGCCGACGCTCGGCCGCATCCTGCTTGACGGCAGGCCGGTCGAGCGGCTGCCCCCCGAAAAGCGCAACATCGGTTTCGTCTTCCAGAACTACGCGCTTTTCCCGCACATGACGGTGGCGGAGAACGTCTCCTTCCCGTTGCGCTATCGCGGCATCACGGGAGCCGCGGCACTCAAGAAAGTCAGAGAGGCGCTTGCTCGCGTCAGCCTCGGGACGTTGGGCGACCGTCGCCCGGCGCAACTCTCCGGCGGTCAACAGCAGCGCGTCGCATTGGCAAGGGCGCTGGTTTTCGAGCCCTCGCTGGTGCTGATGGACGAGCCGCTAGGCGCGCTCGACAAGCAGCTGCGCGAACGCATGCAGATCGAGATCAAGCAGTTGCAGAGCTCGCTCGGCATCACCATGGTCTACGTCACGCACGACCAGTCCGAAGCCTTGACCATGTCGGATCGGATCGCCGTGTTCCACGACGGGCGCATCCAGCAACTGGCTGATCCACAAACGCTGTACAACGAACCGGCCAACCGTTTCGTCGCGTCCTTCATCGGCGAGAACAACACCTTGCCCTGCACCCTGCTGGGGCGCGAGGGGGACCTGGGTGTCGTGCGTATGGCCGACGGCTCGACGTTCAAGACCGCCGGCTCCGCAGCCGCCGGAGTCGGCGCGGAATCCAGCCTGTCCGTGCGCCCGGAAAACATCGCGCTCGCCGGCAAGGGCGCCGATGCCGGCTTCAACCGCATGACGGGCACGGTCCGCGACGTTTTCTTCCTTGGCGATCACATGCGCCTATCGGTGGAAGCGTTCGGGGGGCTGCTCGTCACCGCGCGCATTCCGGCACGTCGCGCCGAACCGTTCGTTCCAGGAGATGCCGTGACTCTCGAATGCAGCGTTTCGGATTGTCGCCTGCTGGGAGAGTGAGCCATGAGCGCCGTGGACATCGACCGCATCAACATCTTCATGGCCGTGCGCCGGGCGGCCAGGCCGGCGCGGCGATCGGCGTTCTCGCTCGCGCTGCCGCTGCTCGTCTTCCTCCTTGCAGCCTTCGTCGCTCCGATCCTCTATTTGCTGGTCACCGCGGTCGCGAATCCGGAAACGCGCTCTGTGTTGCCGCGAACGCTGGTGGCGTTGCAGGACTGGGACGGCAAATCCGTGCCGGACGAGCCCGTCTATGCTGCGCTGGCTGAAGATCTAAAGGTCGCCAGGGACAACAGTACTGCGGCCTTGCTCGGCAAGAGGCTGAATTACGAGATTTCCGGCATGCGCAGCCGCGTCCTGGCGGCCGCCAGGATGGTGGAGAAGACCGGCGGCGGACCCTATAGGGAAAAGTTCATCCAGCTTGGCAAGGAATGGGCCTCCCCGGAAACCTGGGCCATCATCAAGCGCGACGGCGCTCCGGTCACTCCATATTATCTTTTGACCGCACTCGATCTGACGCAGGGTCCGGACGGGTCCATCGAACGTATCCATGGCGACCAGGCCATTTTCCTCGACGTGCTGGGGCGGACGCTGTTCGTGGCCGGGCTGGTGACCCTGTTCACGCTACTCTTGGGCTATCCCGTCGCCTATGTGCTGACCATTGCGCCCAAGCCTATCGCCAGCATCATGATGCTGATGGTGCTTCTACCGCTATGGACGTCGCTGCTGGTGCGCACCACCGCATGGGTGGTGCTGCTGCAGTCGGACGGCATCATCAACGACATATTGCTGGGCCTGCACCTAACCAGCGAAAAACTGCAGCTCATCTTCACCCGGTTCGGCACGGTCACCGCGATGACGCATATACAGCTGCCCTTCACCATCCTGCCGATCTACAGCGTCATGCGTGCCATCCCCGCCACGCAACTTCGCGCCGCCCGTTCGCTCGGCGCCGGACCGTCCTCGGCCTTCTGGCGGGTCTATGCGCCGCAGACCTTGCCTGGTGTCGTTGCCGGCTGCCTGATGACCTTCATCCTGTCGCTTGGCTACTACATCACCCCGGCGCTCGTCGGCGGCCCGCGCGACCAGATGGTGTCGAACTTCATCTCCGTTTACATCAACCGCGACCTCAACTGGGGCCTGGCCGCCAGCCTCGGTGTCGTCCTGCTGATCGTGACGCTCGCCATCTACCTGTTGTTCCTTCGCCTCGTCGGCGCGGACAAGATCAAGCTTGGGTGACGCTATGTGGCTGCCTTCCTACGCAACTCCTTCCGAGCGCCTATTGCGAACTCTCGTCGTCGTGCTGACGGTCGCGGTCCTCCTGTTCCTGGTTGCTCCGCTTTTCATCATCGTGCCGCTGTCATTTTCCAAGGACCCCTTCTTCACCTTGCCCGTGCGGGAATATTCGCTGCGCTGGTACGAGGACTTCTTCGGCAACGCGCGCTGGATGACAGCCATCTTCAACAGCGCCGTGGCGGCCGTTGCGACGACAATCCTGGCAACCACCCTCGGCACCCTGGCGGCGCTCGGCATTTCACGCCCCGATTTTCCGGCGCGGCGGCTCGTCATGGCGCTACTGATCTCGCCGATGATCGTGCCGATCGTGATCGTTGCCGTCGGCAGCTACCTCTTCTTCGGCCAGTTCGGCCTGACCAACACGCGAACCGGCCTGGTGCTGGCCCACACGGCGCTGGCCACGCCCTTCGTGGTCATCACGGTGACGGCGACGCTGTCGACCTATGACACCAACCTCACGCGGGCCGCCTTGAGCCTCGGCGCGCCGCCCACCTCGGCCTTCTTCCGCGTGACGTTGCCGAACATCATGCCAGGTGTGGTATCGGGAGCGATCTTCGCTTTCGCGACTTCCTTCGACGAAGTGGTCGTGGCGCTGTTCATGACCGCCGCCGAACAGCGCACGCTGCCGGTGCAGATGTTCTCCGGCATACGCGACCAGATCAATCCGACCATAATGGCGGCCGCCACGCTGCTTCTGGCGCTGTCGATTGTCCTGTTCTTCGCCCTGGCTTTCCTGACACGCCGCCGCGAAGGGTAGTCGCCGTTTGCCATTGTGCTGACCGCTGGCGCGATCGGGTGACGGGGGGCGCCCCTTGGACCGCTGCTCCATCTTCCTGCCGGAGCACGGTCGTTCCTGAGCGCGCCGACTGCGCTTTCGAAGTCTTGGCTTAGCCGGCGAGCACGCCGGAATCGCTTGCGACGAACATGTCGGCAAAGCGCGCCGCGAAGCTCCGCGCGACGGCCGATCGCTTTCGGTCGGCGCTGACATAAATACCCACTACGACATCGGCCAACCGAGGCAGATGCGCCGCCGGTTCGACGACGCGCAGCGCGGACGGCACGATACGGCGGGCCAGGACGGTCATGCCGAAACCTGCCCCTACCGCCGCCTCAAGTCCCGACAGACTGGGGCTTGTGTAGACGATCTCGAAACGGCGCCCGTCCCTCTGCAACGCTGTCAGCATGTTGCGGCGATAGAGGCAACCCTCCGGATAGCAGACGATGCGCAGCGGACCTTTTTCCTGGCTGCCTGCGAGCCCGTCGCCACGCCCAGTCGCATCGACCCAGGTTAACTGCTCCTTCCAGGTCATGAAGGCGCCCTCGGAGGGACCATCCGGCGTCATCGCCACGACGATGTCGTACTGGCCCTTGCGCATGCCCTCCAGAAGGTTGTGCGAAATATCGCAGACCACATCGAAGGTGAGATCGGCGCCGTCTCGCGCCAAGCTTGCCATCAGCCTGGGCAGGAAATGGTCGGCATAATCGTTGGGAATGCCGAGCCTCAGCTTTCCGGCACTCTCGCGGCTGGACAGCTTGAGCATCATTTCGTCGTTGAGCGCGAGGATCTGGCGGGCATAGCCGGCTACCAGCTCACCCTGCTCGGTCAGCTGCGTGCCGCCTTCCTTCGCAAACAGCGAGACGCCGAGAAGGTCCTGCAGTTTCTTCATCTGCAGGCTGATCGCGGGTTGCGTGCGGCCAAGCTGCTCGCCGGCTCGCGTATAGCCGCGCAGGTCGATGATGGTGACGAAGGCTCGAAGCAGATCGGTCGGAATGCTGCGCATCGATGGTCCCCGACGCAACTATGGGCGCATGTTGCGTCCATAGGATCATCCGTTTCCGGACAAATGCAAGCGGGCCTTGACTTGCGTCAGGGCCAGCTGGAACCTCGACCCGCAATCAGGCCTTGACGATGTTGTGTTCGGGGCCGAACGGAAATTTCGTGATGTTCTCCGCGCCGTCCTCGGTGATGACCAGGATATCGTGCTCGCGATAGCCGCCGGCGCCGGGCATGCCTTCGGGCAGGGTCACCATCGGCTCCATCGAAACCACCATGCCGGGTTGCAGCACGGTGTTGATGTCCTCGCGCAGCTCCACACCCGCCTCGCGGCCGTAATAGTGTGACAGCACCCCGAAGGAGTGCCCGTAGCCGAACGAGCGGTAGCCGAGCAGGTCATGTGTGCGGTAGATGTCGTTCAGCTCCGTCGCCACGTCGCCGCAACGCGCGCCCGGACGCAGCAGCTCCAACCCGCGTCGGTGCACCTTGCAGTTGATTTCCCAAATGCGCAGGTGCTCGTCGCTGGCATGATCGAGGAACAGCGTGCGTTCAAGCGCGGTGTAGTAGCCGGAGATCATCGGAAAACAGTTCAGCGAAAGAATGTCGCCCTTCGCCAGCTTGCGGGACGTCACCGGATTGTGGGCGCCGTCCGTGTTGACGCCGGACTGGAACCAAACCCACGTGTCCATCAGCTCGGCATGGGGGAAGGTCTTGGCGATGTGGCGGACCATGGTCTGTGTGCCAGCCAGTGCTACCTCGTATTCGGGAACGCCCTCGCGGATTGCGTTGCGGATGGCTTCGCCGCCGATATCGGCCGTGTGGGCGCCTTCCTTGATCAGAGCGATTTCCTCTGACGATTTGATGGTGCGCAGCCACATGGACGGCGCGCCAATATCGACGAATTCAACACCCGGGAAGGCATCCTGCAGCAGATTGCGGAAGTCGAGATTGACATGGTCGAACTCAATGCCAAGCCGCCTTGCGCCCGGCAACTGTTGCTGGAGCGCGTAGAAATAGTTGTCGCGCTGCCAGTCGGTATAGGTGATGTTGTCGCCGAATGTCCGGCGCCAGGGCTGGCCCGCATCGATGCCTGCGGAAATGGAAACCGCTTTCTTGTCCGTCACCACGAAGGCGTAGCGGCGGCCAAAGTAGCAATAGAGGAAATCCGAGAAATAACAGATGTTGTGGTAGGAGGTGAGGATGGCGCCGTCGAGCCTGAGCTCAGCCAGGATCTTGCGCAAGCCGTCCTGGCGCCGCGCCATTTCGGCGTCGCTGAAGGTCGGGACAACCTTCTCGCCATTGTGCATGTTCTGCAACCGTAGCAACTCGTTGGGCATGCCCTTGGCATAAACGTTCATTATGGCCTCCGTACCGCGAAAAAGGGATGATCAAGCGTCGCTACGGACACTAGGGAAGCGGCCAAGGTACGGGAAATTAGAAGTCGATATCGGACAATTACAGACGCTAATCGCACCTCGTTCGCGGCATCCCGAAGCTCCGCGGACAAGACAGGGTGGCGGCCCATCGAGCGATCGCCGACGATCGGCCGATGTCATGCGGGAAAGCGTCGTTCAGACCTCGCTGGCACTGGGCTCTCAGGGGCGCGTCGCGCGTCCGAGGGCGCGGATATAGCCTTAGCGCCTCGCGCGGGGCTTTTGCGCCATCGACTTGGGGCAACTCGTGGGAATGGTCTGACGGCGATCAGCCGCGCGCCGGCAGGTGTTTCGCAACCTCGACGAAGTTTCGTACAGACTTGGCACGGTTAGCACGCTTCCACACCAGCACAGTCTGAATACGGAAATCCTGATGAAAGATCGGTCGGATTTCCACATTGCGTCCGAGAAAGTTGATTAAGCTTTCGGGGTAGATCGTGATGCCGAGCCCTGCGGCGACAAGACCAAGCAGGGCCAGCGTGTTGGAAGCTTCAAGCTTGATATTGAGCGGCACCCCTTCGGCAGAAAACATGTCATCCAGCCGCCAGCGATAGGCCTCCCACTCGATCATGTCGCCGAGAATAATGTCTTCTTCGACCAGATCTGTCGGCCGCACCTCGTGCAGCCGTGTAAAGCGGTGGTTCCTTGGAGTGACCACATAGAGGGGGTCGGCAGAGAGAAGGAGGGTGTGGAAATCGGCGTGGTCGAACGGGCCGATCATGTAACCGACATCGACTTCGTCATGCGCGAGTGCAAGTTTCTGGCCTTGAGTCCGGATATAGCGGAGGTTGACATCGATATGTGGATAAAGATGTCGGTAGCGTGATACCGCGAAGGGCATCAACTCAGTGGCGGCAAAGGCCATGTAGGCTACGCGCAGGCTGCCAGTCTTGCCTTCGGCGATTAGTCGGGCTGCCTTCACGGAACTAGAGTACGCCTGCAAAAGCGCTGCATTCTGTTCATAGAAGGAGCGCCCGGCCGGCGTAAGGGCAACCTCGCGCGTAGTTCGTTCGAACAGCGCGAAGCCCAAGATGTGTTCCAGTTTTTGGATACGGCGAGTGAGCGCCGACTGATCGACGTTTAGCCGATCGGCGCTGCGGCGGAAGTTCAACTCCTCAGCCACGACGAGAAACGAATGGGTAAGCTCCAAGCCGGCTTCCGTGTTCATGCCGTGTCCCTTGAGGCAGATTGATGCATTTGGCGCAAGAATAATTGGCCAAAGACCATTTCAGCTCAAGATCGGAACGCGGCAATCTTTAGACGGATACCGGCGCATGAAAATGTCCCCCGGTCATCGAAAGCCAACGATGCCGCAATGTCGGCATAGACAGAGGAACCGTCATGAGCGACGTTGACAACAAAGAACTCGATCGCATGCTTGAGCAAGCGTTCGCGGCATCGACCAAAATCTACCAGGAGCGGGGCTTCCAGCGCCGCGTTGGTTTCGGCAAGCGCCCCGCGCTGGTCAGTGTCGACCTCGCCAATGCCTGGACCCGGCCCGGCAATCCGTTCACCTGCGACCAGGATGCGATGGACAACGAGATCATCCCCGGGATGCAAAGGCTGCTGAAGGCCTGCCGCGCCAATGGCCACCCGGTCATTCACGTCACCACCGCCTATGAGATCACCGATCGCGATGCTGGTTTCACCGACATGGGCCTCTGGCACTGCAAGATCCCGATTGATGTCGTGAACATCAAAGACAAGGATCTCTGGGCGATCGATTCCCGCATTGCGCCGGTGGAGGGCGAGTACACGCTGCTCAAGAAGCGGGCGAGCTCTTTCCACGGCACCGGCTTGGGCGGCCTGCTCAGGGCAGCCGGCGTCGACACGATCCTGGTGACCGGCGTCACCGCGACGGCCTGCGTGCGTACCACGATCTGCGATGGCCTGGCCGACGGCTTCCGCACCATCGCGGTGCGCGAGTGCATCGGCGATCGCGTGCCGGGAGCGGTGGCGTGGAACCTCTACGACATCGATGCAAAGTTCGCCGACGTCCACAGCGTTGACGAATGCGTCGATTATCTGAACACGGTCAATGCCAGCCGCATCGCGGCGGAATGACTTGGCAGGCGCGTCCCGAGGGGCGCGCCTTTGTTCCATTGGAGGAGTGAACATGGCACGCATCGGCGTCGATGTCGGCGGAACCAACACGGACCTGGTGCTCGAATGCGCCGGAGGCGTTTTCTACCATAAGGTTCCGACGACCCTGAAAAACCAGTCCATCGGCGTGGTCGAGGGCGTCAAGGGCATTTGCGGCCTGGCCGGGATCGAGCCGACCGAGGTGGATGTCATCGTCCATGGGACGACCACCGCGACCAACATCACGATCGAGCACAACGGCTCGGAAACGGGCATGCTGACGACGCGCGGTTTCCGCGACATCCTGCATATCGGACGGCACAAGCGGCCCTACAACTTCTCGCTTCACTTCAACGTGCCGTGGCAGAGCCAGCCGCTGGTGAAGCGCCGCAACCGCATCGCCATCTCCGAGCGCATCCTCCCGCCGCGCGGCGATGTCGAGACGGCGCTCGACGAGACCGAAGTGCGTGAGGCCACGAGACTCTTCAGGAAGCGCGGCATCAACTCGATCGTGATCGGCTTCATGTTCTCCTTCCTGAACGATGCCCACGAACGTCGCGCCAGGGACATCGTGCTCGAGGAGATGCCGGATGCCTATGTGACGCTGTCGAGCGAAGTCGCCAACGTCATGCGCGAATACGAGCGCTTTTCCACAGCGGCGATGAACTCTTATGTGGGTCCGAAGACTGCGTTCTATCTGCGCGACCTGGAATCGAAGCTGCGTGAAGCGGGCGTGTCGTCCAAGCTGCGCATCATGCAGTCCAACGGCGGCGTGTCGACCGTCGAGGCCTGCGCGACGCGACCGGTGCGCATCCTCATGTCTGGTCCGGCCGGCGGCGTCATCGGCGGCGCTTCGGAAGGCGACATGGCGGGGGTGCGGAACATCATCACCGTCGACATCGGTGGCACTTCCGCTGACATCAGCACCATTCCTGACGGGCGGGTCAAGATCATGAACCCCCGCGACACCTATGTGTCCGGCCATCCCGTGCTCACTCCCATGATCGATCTCGTCACTATCGGCGCCGGCGGCGGCTCGGTCGCCTATGTCGACGAGGCGGGCGCCTTCAACGTGGGACCGCGTTCGGCCGGATCCGAGCCTGGCCCCGCCTGCTACGGCCGAGGCGGCACGGAGCCTACGGTGACCGATGCCCAGATCGTGCTTGGCCGCCTCGATCCCGATCTGGTGCTGGGCGGTGACCTTAAGCTCGATCCTGGGCTTTCAAGCGCGGCGATCGAGGAAAAGATCGCCAAACCGCTCGGCCTGTCGATAAAGGACGCAGCGCTCGGCATCATCAAGATCATCAACAACAACATGGCGCTCGCCATCCGGTCCAATTCGGTGGCGCGCGGCATCGACCCGCGCCAGTTCTCGATCCTGCCATTCGGCGGCGCGGGGCCGCTGCACGGTGTTGCGCTGGCTGAGGCGATCTCTGCGCGAGACGTGATCGTGCCCGTGGCGCCTGGGATAACGGCAGCCGTCGGCCTGTTGAAGACCGATCTGCAATACGAGCAGACCGAGGCGGTCATCGTCGAGCTCAACGCGGCCGGCGATGCGCAACTCGAGCGCATCAACCGCGCCGCCGCGGCGTTGCGCGAGCGGGTCGTGGCGGACCTCGACGCGGACGGCATCGCCCGCGACCAACAGAAAATCGAGATCGTGGCGGAATGCCGCTATCACGGCCAGGGCTTCGAACTGCGCGCAAGGATGCCTGAAGCATCCGTCACGCAAGCCAACAAGGCGATGATCGTCGCCAGTTTCCACGACCAGCATCAGCTCGATTACGGCTACAGCTATCGCGAGCAGGAGGTGGAACTGATCACCTTGCGCGCCATCGGCCGCGCCGCCGTGAAACGCATCGCGATCCCGAAGGTCAGGCTCACGGATGGCTCCAGCGTCGATCGCGCGCTGATGTTCGTCCGGCCGACGACCTTCGACGACGGCCGGACCCTGGAGACGCCGCGCTACGATCGCACGAAGCTCTATGCCGGCGACCAGGTCAGCGGACCGGCGATCCTCGTCCAGCACGATTCAACGACCCTGGTGCCGCCCGGCTACATCGCCGAGACGCTCGAATACGGCAATACCCGCGTTCGTCACGCCGGTCTGGCCTGAGAACAAGAGGGAGGAAATCATGATCAGCATGAACCAGGCCCTGGCGCTCAAGGAGATGCCGGCCGAAATCGATCCGATCACGCTGCAGGTTATCCGCGGTTCATTCGAGACCATCGCGGAGGAAATGGCGCATGTGCTCTATCGCATGTCCTTCTCCTCGATCATCCGCGAGTCGGAAGATCTTGGCGCCGGCCTGTTCGACGTCGAGTTCAACACGCTGTGCGAGTCGGAATCGACGCCGATGCATATCGGCTCGATCCCGGGTTACCTGCGCGGCATCCAGGCCACGCTGGAAGACGGCGAGTGGTACGAGGGCGACGTGATCGTCCACAACCATCCTTATCACGGCTCCAGCCATACGCCCGATCTCGCAATCGTGGTGCCTGTCTTCTGGCATGGCCGGCTGGTCGGCTTTGCCGGCAACACCGCGCACCATGTCGACATCGGCGCCGCGACGCCTGGCCTTATCATCGATGTGCCGGACGTCTTTGCCGAGGGCATGCTGTTTGCCGGCACCAAGCTTTACCGCAAGGGCCAGCCCAACAATGCGATGTGGAATTTCATACGCAACAACAGCCGCGCGGCCCAACAACTGGTGAGCGACATCGAGGCACAGGTCGCTTCGGCAAAGCTTGGCGCGAAGCGCTTCGTCGAACTGCTTGAGAAGTTCGGCGAGGAGACTGTGTTCCAGGCGGCCAACCAGTTGATGGACTATGCCGAGCGCATGATGCGGCAGCGTATCCGTGACATTCCAGACGGCGAGTATACGGCCGAGGGCTGGCTCGACGACGATGGGCGAAACCGCGACGAGCGCTTAAGGGTCAAGGTCACGGTTCGCGTCAGGGGCGACGAACTCGACGTGGATCTCACCGGCTCGGCTGACCAGACACCGACGGCCTACAATGTGCCGTTCGAAGGCTCGACCAAAGTCGCCGCTTACGCGGCGTTCCGCAAGCTGCTGCTCGATGCCTACACCTCAGACGTGCGCGTACCCTCCAACGAGGGTTCGTTCAGGCCGATCAACGTCATCGCGCCGCTTGGCTCGATCTTCAACCCGAAGCCGCCTGCTTCCGCCGAGGCGCGCTTCACGCAGTGCAATCGCATGATCGATCTGATCATCCGTGCCTTGGCTCCAGTCATGCCCGATGAGGTGATCGCCGGAAGCTCCGCGTCAATATCTTTCGCCGCCTACTCGGGCCTGCGTCCGAGCGGTGACTATTGGGTATTTCTCGAGGTGAACGAGGGGGCCTATGGCGGCCGCCCGCGATCGGATGGCCCGGACAGCATCGACAACCTGATGGCCAACACGCGTAATAATCCGCTTGAAGACCTGGCCATGCATATCCCGATGATCTGCGATCGCTACGAGTTGCGCGACGACATGCCTCCAGGAGCCGGGGAGTTCAGGGGTGGTCTCGGCGTGGTCAAGGCGCAGCGGGTGCTGACCGACGGCTTCATCACGCATGAATCGGAACGCCACAAAGACGCTCCCTGGGGCATCTTTGGCGGTACGGAGGGCGCGGTCGGCAAATGCCTTGTCTACAACACCTTGATGCCCGGCGAAGTCCGCGAGATGCACTCCAAATTCTCCGGATTGGCCGTCAAGGCCAACGACACCATGGCCTATTACAGCCCCAACGGCGGCGGTTACGGCTCGCCGCTGAAGCGGCCCGCTCAAAAGGTGCTCGAGGACGTGCTCGACGGCTTCTATTCGGCGCAGCACGCGCGCGATGTCTACGGCGTCGTGGTCGATGTCGAGCGCGAGACCGTCGATGTCGAGGCAACTGCGAAGGCGCGAGCGGCGCTCGCAAACGCCTCTTAACAACGCGATCGAGTGAGATCGCGATCGAGTCCTGGGCGTTCTGGAACGCGCCCTGATCGACAACAAAGGAGGAGAGCATGCTCGAAACGACCGAGAGCAGCGTCGGCAAGAGCGCCAAGGATGTGCGCTACGCGACCTGGGTGACCCTTTTCGCATGGGTCTTCGCCGTCTACGATTTCATCCTGTTCGGGACGCTGCTGCCGGAAATCGGCAGGCATGAAGGTTGGAGCGCGGCGGTTCAGGCGGAACTCGCAACGTGGATTGCCGTCGGTACCGCGGTGATTGCACTGCTGGTTGGACCCGCGGTGGACCGTATGGGTCGCCGGAACGGAATAATCCTGACCGTCTCTGAACCCGCCGTCTGCTCGCCCCTCACGGCTATCGGAGGCGGGTTGGGCAGTCTGGTTCTAGTGCTGATCCGGCCGCCCGGCGGTTTCGGCTATGCCGAGCAGACGGTGAACGCCACCTATCTTAGTGAGCTTTACGCGTCCGCACCCCCCAGCGTAGCGCGTCGCCGAGGCTTCCTATATAGCCTCGTTCAGGGAGGTTGGCCAATTGGCGCTCTTCTGGCTGCCGCTTTGACGGCAATTCTCCTGCCATTTATCGGCTGGCAAGGATGCTTCATTTTTGCTGCGCTTCCTTCGCTGATCATCGTGGTCTTTGCGCGCAAACTGAAGGAAAGCCCGCAATTCCTGGCACATCAGCTCAAGCGCGGCCGAGCCACGGCTCAAGAGCGGGACCAGCACGGGCTGCGCGCCACGCTACAGGGCTCGACGCGGCGGACGACACTGGTTCTTGGAGCTGCATTCCTGCTCAATTGGTTTGCCATCCAGGTGTTCAGCGTGCTTGGCACGACCGTAATCACCAACGTTCATCACGTCTCGTTCGAGAGCTCGTTGGTCGTTCTCATTCTATCCAATCTTGTCGGCTATATCGGGTATCTCGCTTTTGGCTTCCTCGGCGACCGTATTGGCCGGCGCAATGCGATCGCTTTGGGTTGGACGATAGCCGGCATATTGTTCACCGGCATGCTGTATGCCCCTCATAGCCTTGGCCCGGTCATGGCGCTCTACAGTCTTGGTCTGTTCTTCCTTATCGGTCCTTATGCGGCGCTGCTCTTTTTCATCGGCGAGAGCTTCCCGACAACCATCAGGGCTACTGGGGGCGCGCTCGTCGCCGCGATGGGGCCGATTGGCGCCATTCTGGCCGGGCTTGGTGCAACCTACCTGCTAAACGCTGGGTCGACATGGCAGCTTGCCGCGCTGTATTTCGGAGCCGTGCCCTGCTTCGTGTCCGGATTGCTGATTTGCGCCGCCCCGAAGGTCATTCCTGACGACGTCTCGGATGCACAACTTAGTGGCGTGGCGGGCTCACTGGCCTGATGCGCTCTTGACCCTCTATCCGGGCTTATTCAGACAGTAGCTCTGCAAACCCGCCGGCATTTATAGCCGCGGAGGGAATGATGGGAGAGGCCCGCCACCCCTCCCATCATTCATATTGCAGCGCTGCAAACCATTCGAACTCTACGATCCAGTTTGCGAGCGGTTGATTTTGTCGAGGTTCGCAGAGGCATAAGGGACCGCCCTATGCAGCAAGGCGCACTGCTGCCGAGAGCTCCGAAGAAAAATGGCCAAGAAGTTTGCGTTTCTCCTGGTTCGCGATTTCACCCTGTCGCCGCTCTCGCTGTTCATCGACACTTTGCGCCTGGCGGGCGACGAGGGCGACCGCAGCCGGAGGGTGGAGTTCGACTGGCACATTGTCGGCGAGCGCGGCCTGCCGATCAGGGCCAGCTGCGGCGTAGAACTGCTGCCGACCAAGGAGATCGGCAACCCGGAGGATTTCGACAATGTCGTCGTGGTCGGCGGCCTGCTCGACACCAGCCGTAGTCTGAGCTCGGAAAAGGAGGCTTTCCTTCTGCGCGCCGCCGAGAAGGGCGTGCCGGTGACCGCGCTTTGTACCGGAAGCTTCGTGTTGGCCCGTTACGGATTGCTGGATGGTTATAGCTCCGCGGTCAGTTGGTTCCATATCAAGGATTTTCGGGCCCAGTTCCCCGAAGTGAACGCGCATGCCGATAGTTTGTTTTCTGTCGATCGCGGCCGCGCGACATGCGCCGGCGGCACCGGTGCTGCCGATCTTGCCGGCTATTTCGTGGCCCAGTTCATCGGCCAGAAGGCAGCGGAGAAAGCCGCCAAGATCCTGGTGCTGGATCGCATCCGCAACATCAGGGACGTGCAACCCGTAGGCGACCTGTTTCCCGAAGCTGCGAGCCGTGCGGTCAAGCGAGCCCTGCTGCTGATGGAAAGCAATCTCCAGGAGAAGGTGTCGGTCACCGAGATCTCAAGCCGCCTGAATTGCTCGCGACGCCAGCTCGAGCGTCTTTTCGCGATCGAATTGAACACCAGCCCGATGGCCGCTTATCTGGCGCTAAGGATGCACTACGCGAAGTCGCTGCTGGAGGGGAGTGACCTGCAGATCGGCGACATCGCCTACAGATGCGGCTTCGAAAATGCCGGGCATTTCAGCCGGGTCTTCCGCCAACAAATCGGCATCACGCCAACCCGCCTCAGGCATTCGAGGGGATGATTCTCAAGCCAGGAACTGCGTGACGACTGGAAGGCGCAACGGAAAGTGATGAACGTTCCAGTCTTCTCGTATGGCTGGAACGGCGCGGCGGCACGGTCGACGATTATGCTTTCTCGAGTAGGATAGACTTGAGGTGTCACCTGAGCGCCATACAGTTGCCGCCTGGCGGCGAACAGCCGGATATCTCCGAATCTAACACGCCGGCCAGCAGACATAGCTCATGACTTCGAGCCGGACGAAGATGAAGATGTTCGTCTCTGTGTTCGAGGTACGGCGCAGACGGCTCCATTCACTTTTCGCCCCGGCACAGATTGCGGGGATGTTGCAGGAAACCGGGTTCGCGATGGGCTTGACCCGCGTCGTGGGACCGATCGTCCTCGCCTGCGCCATCCTCTACGCCATTCCGGCACCCCCGCCCTCGGCGCGATCCTGGTGACGGGATTTCTGGGAGGCGCCATCTGCGCCATGTCCGCATCGGTGAGTTGGGATCGCCGGAACTCGTTTCGCTGCTCCTGGGCGCGATGGCGTGGGCCGGCCGCTACCTGCGCGATCCGCGTATTCGGGCCCTTCTGCCAATCATCCATTGAATCAACGTGGGCGATGCTCTGTCGCTCAAAATCAGGAGAAAACCCATGTTTTGGTAACGGCAATCACCGGAACAGTCGGCGGCGCGATGGCAAGGCATTTGCTGGCGCAAGGCAAGGAGGTCCGCGCGCTGGTCCGCGACCGCGCGAACGCAGCGACCTGGACGGACCAGGGCGTGGAACTGGTCGACGGCGACTGGAACGATGCGACCGCGATGGAGCGGGCGCTCAAGGGCGTCGAGGGTGCGGCTGTGATGTTGCCGGCAATCTGGGCGCCTTCGCCCGATTTCGAGGAAGCACGGGGTGTAATTGCAAACTATGGCGAGGCGCTCACCAAGGCAGCGCCGCCGCGGGTGGTTGCGCTCTCCTCAATGGGCGCAAGCCGGACCGGCGGGCTAGGATAATCACGGCGCTATCGCTGTTCGAGCAAGGCCTTCGTGACATGGCATCATCGGTCGCCTTCGTGCGCGTCGGACGGTTCTTCGAAAACTTCCTCCGCATAGGGCGGCACGCTGCCGGTCTACTACGCTCCAATATCGCTGTGGAGTCGGAGCCGCTCACGAGCGAATGCCGGATCACAAGTCTCGCTCGACGACAGGGTCGATGCCAATCGTGGTTTCGCCACGGCTGAGGGCGACCGCCAGACGAAAACTGTGAGCGATGCGCAGCGCGCGATCCATGAATAGGTTCGCAACCTCAGGTGGACAAATGCGGCGCACAGTTGATCGAAACAACTTCAGCCAACGCCTGAAATGTGCCTCCCCGAGACCGACGATAGCCAGGTGAGGCGGCAGTGGCCGGCCTTCGTACCGGTGCGTCCGCAGCAGCGTCGAGGACCAGAAGTCACACATCTTCGCCAGATGCCGAGGCCACTCGTCGGGATCGATCCGGTCCCGGAAAATTGGGCCTAGAAGGTCGTCGCGACGAATTTCGTCATAGAAACCGTGGACCACGCTGCGGATCATTGGTTCGTCGAGCGTGTCCGGCAGGGGAACACCGTCGACGACGACCGTTCGCCTGCTTCGACTATCCTCGCTCATCTGCGTCTCCTAGAATTCCGGTGTGAGCGACCCATGCGCGCTCGCTCGGCGACGGGTTCCGCATAAAAGATACATAGTCAATCTATGTTATCATGGGACATGATATCCGTGAAGCAGAATCCGAAGCCGTGGCGCTGGTGCGGGCCGCGCGTTCGCGTGTCGTATGCGGGCATTAGGCATCGCTGTATTCCTTGGGCTCGATAGCGCCGAGGCCGACAACGGAAGTCTGCGAATTGGTGGAATATCCCGCGACAGGCTCGGTTTCTAGAATAGTTAGCACCTCATCGGCTGATGCCGCCTGGCGGATGCGCTCCCGAACCTCAGATCCCCGAAATAGCCGGCACGTTCGCGAGAGGGCAGGCAGGAAGGTGGAAGTCGCGGAGCGAGGCCACAGCACAGCGTAGATGATATCGACGGGATCATCGTCGGGACCATCGAAATCGACGGGCTGGGCCAAACGCGTCAAGGACGCGAGGGGCGAAGAGATCGTGTCGAGCAGGGCGTGAGGGATCGCGACGCGGCGACCGATCCCCGTCGAGCCGAGACGCTCGCGGTCGAAAAGGCCCCGCAGAACCACCTGCTCGTCAACCCCGCTTCTCCGAGCAATCCTGATCCCGATTTTTGACAAGGCGGACCGCCTTCCCTTCGTCACAAGGTCAAGCAAAATGTCTTCTTCTTCCAGGATGGGAGAGATCACCGGGGTCACCCTCAGTGTCGAAACGCCGTTGCAAATCGGCGTTCAGCCGCCTGTCGGATGCGCAGGCAAACCAGGCGGTACGATGCCAGGATGCTGGGTCGCCCCCCGACGCGTTGCCAAGACTTATCGCGTCGGGACTAACAACCCATTTTAAGGCGTCGCCGTTCTCGCGGGAAATCGAGGCGTACAAGAATCATGACGATTCAAGGGTAGTGAGAGATCCCCCGAAATCAAGTCAAGAGTACGTCTATAGCTAGCAGAAATAATGCATTGAAATCCCATTTAATTTCGTTTGACGGAAAGAATTGTCTCCTGCTTGCTGGCTCGGCGCGAACAGGCCGTGCCCAGCAACTGAAATCGTTTTTTGATGGTCTTCCTGATTTCGGCCCTCGCGGTTCTGGTTAACAAGGAGTCACCGTGGTGAAAAAGATTGCCCTCGCAGTTGTCGTGACAATGGCCACTTCGTTTTGCGCTTTGGCAGCGAATGATGTCACCAAATCTCCACCAGCTGCTCCTTACGAACAGGTCAGTAAGCTTGTGAAATTGCCCGACTTCCTCCCGGGCATGGGCCAGCTCTTCGTTGACCCCACTACATTGCCGGCGGGTCCGTTCCTTGCCTACGACCACGATGGCAAGCTCGCCAGCACTATCTACATGCTGCCGATCAAGGAACTCAATCCGAACAAGCGTTTTGACAACCTCGCGGCGCCCGGAGGCAATGTCGATCATGTCGACGTCTACTACAATCATGGCCATCCTGGGGTGCCAGAACCGCATATCCACGTCGTACTGTGGCATGTCTCGGTCGTCGACGAAGCGAGGGTCGCCAAATGACACTCACGCGCCGTGAGATACTGGGCGCGGGCGGCGGCCTTGTCGCCGCCTTTTCGCTCTCCTCTCCGGCCGCGTGGGGCGGCGATATGGTCGAAATCAAGATGCAAGGGCGCGACGACGGTTCACACGTCTGGTTCGATCCGATCGGCATTCTGATCAAGCCGGGGCAGACGATCCGCTGGACCAATCTCAATCCTGGCAATTCGCACACGACGACAGCGTATAATCCCGCAAACTTCAACCGACCGCTTCGTATGCCCAAGGCAGCCAAATCGTGGGATTCCGACTACCTTCTGCCCAATGAAAGCTTCTCGGCCACCTTCACTGAGCAAGGGGTCTATGACTATTATTGTATCCCGCATGAGCATGCCGGAATGGTCGGCCGGATTATTGTCGGCGAACCCAAGACGCATGGCCGGACTGAGCTCGCCAGGGATGGCGACCTTCCAGAGGAGGCTCTCAAGGCGTTTCCAGCGGTCGAAGACATCATGACGAAGGGGGTCGTTCGGCGCGCTTAGGCCATGGATAAGAGACACAACCATCAGAAACGGGAGAACTGAATGCGACGGTGCGGGTGGGAGCGCGAGTTTCTGGCCGTCGTCAGTTATCGGTCGATTGAGGGTGACCTTCATGACAGGCAATGTTTTTCAGCCCGGGACTCAGCCACGGTTGGAGATGGAGCACGTAGAGAACGCCCACACATCGGCGATGCCTCCCGATGCCCGAACCGCTGCCCAGCAACGTGAGGGTGCGACACGCCGGCTTGCCGCCATGGGCGAGATGACTGGCGGCATTGCCCATGATTTCAGAAACCTCCTGGCAGTAATCGAGTCCGGCCTGAGGCTTGCCGAGAAACGGGCCGACGAGCCCGAGAGAGTGCGGGCCCATATTGCGGCAGCGCGGGAAGGGATCGCTCGCGGAATCGACCTGACCTCGCAGCTGCTCGCCTTCGCAAAGCATCAGGAACTCGACGCCCACGCCGGCGACTTGAATGAGTTCCTCAGGTCTTTCGAGCCTTTCCTCCGGTATGGCGCGGGACCAGACGCCAGCGTCAAGCTCGAACTTGGTTCCGATATCCCGCGCTGCCTGATCGATCCCGCGTTTTTAGACGCAGCCGTGCTCAATCTGGTCATCAATGCGCGCGACGCGATGCCAAATGGCGGCGAGATCCGAGTCATCACAGGGCGATGGGTGCAGGCGACCGCGTCACCTGATCCCCCCGGGCCGGGAACCTACGCGTACGTTCGGGTCAAGGACAACGGTTGCGGCATGCCTTCGGAGGTGCTGAAGAAGGCATTCGATCCCTTCTTCACGACAAAGGGCGAGAAGGGCACAGGAATAGGACTGTCGCACGTGCAGGCGTTGGCGCAGATGGTTGGCGGCCAGATCCGCATCGCCAGCGAGCAAAGCGTAGGAACGACAGTCGACCTCCTGTTCCCATCAATCCAGCAGGCTACTTAGGCGTCGAAAAGGGATCCTGCGCCTTGATGTCTCTTGCAACGGAATGCAGTCCTGCCAGAGCAGGGCCTGTTACAGTCTCGTCCGCAGTTGCGGATTGCACCGCATAGACAGGATAGGAGAACTGCGGCATTTCGGGCACGAGGTGCAGTCGGCCGGCTTCTATGTGAGGCTGCACCGAGCTCATTCTGAAGTACCCGGAACCGCCGGCTGCCAGAACATAGTTCAGCGCGAGCGGACCGAGATCGAAAGAAAGGTCCGGCGCAACGCTTGGGAAATTCATCCCGTGATGAAGTCCAAAATCCGGACCCCAATCCATATAAATATAATCGGATTCGTCGAGGGGCCGCACTTCGGAGTTGGTCGTCACGAGTACTAGTTTTTCCTCCAGAAGGAGATCGATCTTCAAACCTGGCCTGTGGGGGGGCGCGTACATGATAGCCAAGTCGACCATTCCTGAGGCGACCTGATTGATCAAATCCTGCGGCACATCGACGTGTACGCGAAGCGCAATATCCTGGAGCGAGCGGCTCATCCATCGAACCCAATCGAGCAGGAAGGGTTGTGCAAGGCTGACCTCGCTGCCGACTGTAAGAACGGCCCGGCGTCCCGGGGGCACGGCAACCTGGTGAAGGGTGCGTTGCCACAGCTGCACGAACATCGGGGCGTGGCGCAGAAACTGCTCGCCGGCAGGCGTGAGGGACGCTCCTCCCTTGTGGCGGACAAAAAGCGGACGGCCCAACTGCTGCTCGAGGTTGCGGATTCGCGCACTTACGGTCGTCTGGGCAACGTTCAAACGCTCTGAAGCCCGAATGAAGCTCCCTGTCGAAACGATCTCGATAAAAGTGCGGGCGAGTTCAATATCCATGGCCGCTAATAGCATAAAAATTGCGCTTAAATGTCAATGAATTTCGTTTGCCACATAGCAAGTGGGAATATTAGGCTGTTCAAATACTCACCGGTTTGAGCGCTGAACGCGGCGCAGCGCCGGGATGGGGCGGGCATGGGCCTCTCCATCCTCACCCCTCGTTTGCCCGCAGCGTCACAGGAGCGATCATGACGAAGAGCGAGAAGAACCCCCAAGGCGATGTCGGACGTCGTGACTTTCTGAAACTGTTCGGCGCGGCTGGCGCGGCAGCGGGCACCCTGCCGTTTGGCGGAACCGCATCGGCGGATGAGATCGTGGCAGCTGCCGCCACGGACACGAAGCACCATCACGCGGCCGAGCCTCATGCCCGAGGCGGCGGCTACGAATTCTTCAATGTCGACGAATCCGCCTTCGTCGAGGCGGCGGTCGACACGCTCATTCCCAGCGATTCAACCGGCCCCGGCGCCCAGGAACTCGGTGTCGCGACCTACATCGACCGGCAGATGGCCAGCGGATACGGCAAGGGCGACCGCCTCTATCTGGAAGGACCGTTTGGCGAGGGTTCACCCGAGCAGGGCTATCAATTGGCGATGACGCCCTCGGAGCTGATCCGGGCGGGCATCGCCGACGTCAACGCCGTTGTGCAGAAAAATCACAAGAGCAGTTTCGCCGCCCTTTCGGCAAAGGACCGCGCGGCGGTGATGGCCGACCTCGACGGCAACAAGATTGAGCTTCCGACAGTGCCGGCCACGACCTTCTTCGGGCTCCTTTTGCAGCTCACGATCGAGGGCTATTTCGCGGATCCCATGTATGGCGGAAACAAAGGCGCGGCTGCCTGGAAGATGATTGGCTTCCCCGGTGCGGAGGCCATGTACGCGGACAAGATCGAACCGTTCCGGAACAAGCCATACAAGGCCGAACCGAAGGGCATACAGGACCTCATCTAATCGGCGGAAGAAGAAGGAGACTATGACATGGCCACCAAACTGAACCCGATCGATGTGCTGATTGTTGGTCTTGGGTGGACCGGCGGCATCATTGCCAAGGAGCTTGCGTCTACCAAGCTGAAGATCGTCGCCCTTGAGCGGGGAGGCCCGCGCGAGACCAATCCGGACTTCGTCGATCCTGAAATCCACGACGAACTGCGCTACGCCGCCCGCCACGATCTCATGCAGAACGTGCGGCGGGAAACCATCACGTTCCGCAACAGTGAATCGCAAACGGCGCGGCCGATGCGTCAACTCGGCTCCTTCTTGCCCGGCCAGGGTGTCGGCGGCGCCGGCGTGCATTGGAATGGCGTGACCTGGCGCTGGCTCGAATGGGATCATCAGGCGCGCACCCGGACCGTCGACAAGTACGGCGAGAAGATCATCCCCTCGGACATGCACCTGCAGGACTGGCCGATCACCTATGACGATCTCGAACCCTATTACGACAAGTTCGAAAAGACCTGCGGCACCTCCGGCAAGGCAGGCAATCTCAACGGCAAGAAGATCGATGGCGGCAATATCTTCGAAGGCTCGCGAAAGGAAGAATACCCCAATCCGCCGATGACTGCCGCGCAAAGCATGGTGATGTTCGAGAAGGCGGCCCGCAATCTCGGCTACCATCCTTTTCCCAATCCCTCCTCCAACGCGTCGCGCGACTATGTCAATCCTGATGGCGTAGCCTTCGGCCAATGCCATTATTGTGGCTTTTGCGAGCGCTTCGGCTGCGAGGCGAATGCCAAGGCAAGCCCGCATTTCACCGTTATCCCACTGGCGCTGAAGAACCCGAATTTCGAACTGCGCACCAATTCGATCGTGCTGAAGGTCAATCTCGACTCGACCCGCAAGAAGGCGGTCAGCGTCACCTATCTCGACGCGCGAGGGCGCGAATTTGAACAGCCTGCCGACCTCATCATTTTGTCGGCCTACGCGCTCGGCAACGTCAACCTGCTGCTGCAGTCTGGGATTGGCGTGCCCTACGACCCTGCGACGGGGAAGGGCGTGGTCGGCCGCAACTATGCCTATCAGTGCGGCGGCGGAGCTACGGCCTTCTTCGACAGGAAGACTATCCTGAACCGCTTCATGGGTGCTGGCGCGCTCGGCACCTGCATGGATGATTTGAACGGCGACAACTATGATTTCGTGAAAGCTGGCTACATCGGCGGCGGCGGCATCAGTTGCAGCAACTCGGGCGCCCGGCCCATCCAGTCACATCCGACACCACACGGCACGCCGCGCTGGGGCTCGGAGTGGAAGAAAGCAGTGGTCGACAATTATGACCACGCTGCCAGCGTCGGCAATCAAGGTGCGGTCATGGCCTATCGGCAGAACTATCTGAGCCTCGATCCGACCTATACCGACGTCTTTGGACGTCCTCTGATGAGGATGACGTTCGATTTCCAGGACAACGAGGTAAAGCAGATGAACGGGCAGGCCGACATCTGTGTGACAATCGCCAAGGAGATGGGGGCGACCAAGATCGATCGAAGCATTCCGCCCGTGCCCTATTCGATCGTACCTTATCAGAGCACGCACAATACAGGCGGGGCGGTGTTCGGAGTCGATCCGAGCACCAGCGTGCTGAACAAGTACCTTCAGGTCTGGGATGTCCCGAACGTGTTCGTCACCGGCGCCTGCGTGTTTCCCCAGAACGCAGGCAAGAATCCGACGGGACCGGTAGGCGCTCTTGCCTACTGGGCGGCGGACGCGATCAAGAACCAGTATCTGAAAAACCCCGGCCCACTGGTTCCCTCCTGAGACCACGCTGCCGGATCCGGATCCGAGATTCGGGTCCGGCAGGCGGGTCTGGGTTTCGACCCGACGGCCAACGCTCATTGGAAGAAGCGAACATGAACTCGACGATGCTTGGATTGGCGACCGCGCTGCTCGCCGCAGTAGGCTCGGCCCATGCGCAGGACGCATCCCCCGGCAACGCCGCAGCCGGTGCAACCGTCTTCAAGAGGTGCATGGCCTGCCACGCGGTTGGCCCCGATGCCAAGAACGGGGTGGGGCCTGTATTGAATGGTGTCGTCGGTCGTGCGGCCGGTACTTATCCGGGCTACGACTATTCCACCGCAAACAAGAATTCCGGTCTGACCTGGGATGAACCGACGCTGGCAACCTATCTGCACGCGCCGCGCAAACTTGTGCCCGGCACCAAGATGACATTTGCCGGCCTCGGCAAGGACCAGGATATCGCCGACGTGATCGCATATTTGAAACAGTTCAATGCGCAAGGCCAGAGGGTCGGCCCATGAAATACTCGGTCAACCCGCCATCTGCGAAAGCACAATCTTGACGAAGTTTCTCCTGCACAAGGGTCTGGGCTCTTCGACAGTCGATCAGATTGGCGACTACCCGCGCTGCCATGGCACGGGTCGTCACTGGATCGAGCGATACCGCGGCGACATCTTCGTGTTCGTATCGGATCAGGCAGACGAGGCGATCTTGAAAAAGGAGTTCCCGGGCCTTCTGGATGCTGTCAACGACACGCCAACGAACGGGATACGACGTCGATGAGCGAGAGAATCTTGAGCGAGAGAGTAAAATTGAAACGGGCATATGAGAGCCCGGCGGCCGGCGACGGCAAGCGGGTGTTGGTCGACCGACTTTGGCCGCGCGGGGTCAAGAAGACAGAAGCCGCCATCGACTATTGGATGAAGGAGCTAGCGCCAAGCACCGAGCTTCGGAAATGGTTCGGGCACGATCCAGCCCGCTGGGATGAATTCCGCCGGCGATATGCGGCGGAAATCCATGAGCATCGCGATGAGCTCCACCAATTGCGCAACCTGATGCAGAGGGATGCCGTCACGCTCGTCTACTCAGCTCATGACGAGGCCCACAATGACGCCGTCGTCCTTAGGGAGATTTTGCTGAGACATCGATAGAGACGCCACGCTGGCGCCTGCACATGCGACTGCCTCCAAGGACATAGGACGTGCGATCACGAAAGCGGCAACAACTCATGTTCCCGGAAACCACACCAAGGGAAATTCATCCAATCGTTGGGTGGGTCCGGTTGAGGAGAATAGCAATGAAATTCTTTGTCGATACCGCAGACATATCTGAAATACGCGACCTTGCCGCCGCCGGGTTTCTCGACGGAGTGACCACGAATCCATCCCTTATCGCAAAGGCAGGGCGACCGGTCGCAGACGTGATAAAGGAGATTTGCCAGACAATCGAAGGCCCGGTTTCAGCGGAAGTCACAGCCATCGACTTCGACGGCATGATCGCCGAGGGAAAGCGTTTGGCCGGCATTGCCACCAATGTGGCCGTAAAGGTACCGTCCACATGGGATGGATTCAGGGCATGCCTGGCGCTCAGTCAGCTCGGACACAAGGTCAACGTCACCCTGTGCTTTTCCGCCAACCAGGCGCTGCTCGCAGCCAAAGCGGGCGCGACCTTCATTTCGCCGTTCGTCGGCAGGCTGGACGATCTCGGTCTGGAAGGCATGGAAGTGATCCGGGAAATCCGCACGATCTACGACAACGACAAGTCGTTCAAGACGCAGATCCTCGCGTCTTCAATTCGCTCCCCCCTCCATGTCAAACAGGCGGCGATGGCAGGCGCCGATATCGCGACCATTCCGCCAGGAGTGCTTAGAAATCTCGCCAAACATCCGCTCACCGACAAGGGACTGGTGTCCTTTCTCGCCGACTGGAGCAAGACGGGGCAGGCAATCCTGTAAGTGCACACCACCCGACGGCACGTATCATAAAAATTGCTCGCAACTGCCGATTAAATTCGTTTGCATGATGTCTTAAGTGGGGAGAAACTGTCGTTGAATTCTAATGCTGTGAGTAAGGAGTTCCGGCGTCTCGACCGCAAAAGGCGTTTCCGATTCCTGAGCGCCAAGGGAGAAGGCAATGGCCCAAGACCAAAGTACCTTGACTGGACCGGATTTGAAGCAAGGTATCGCGCATGCCGACCTTCCCGACGGCGCCAAGCTGGTTGGTAGATGTGGCGACGACCAGGTGCTGCTGGTGCGTCGCGGAACCGAGGTGTTCGCAGTAAGCGCGACATGCACGCATTATGGCGGGCCGCTCGTCGACGGCCTCGTGGCGGACGCTACCGTCCGCTGCCCTTGGCATCACGCGTGCTTCGATCTGCGAACGGGCGAGGCGTTGCGCGCTCCTGCCTTCAACCCTCTCGTCTGCTGGGCCGTGGAACAGCGGGATGGCCGTATATTCGTCGGCGAGAAACTGGAACGAAGGGCTCCTCAGCCGCGCTCCGCAGGCTCCGGCAAGGTTCCTGAGAAAATCGTTATCGTAGGCGGCGGCGCGGCGGGTTTCGCGGCGGCCGAGATGCTGCGGAGGCGGGAGTTCCAAGGCAGCGTCGTCATACTTAGCGACGACCAATCGGTGCCCGTCGACCGGCCGAACCTTTCCAAGGACTACCTTGCGGGAAAAGCGCCGGAGGACTGGATCCCGCTCCGTGGGCAGAAATTCTATTCAAAGAACGACATCGACCTGCGTCTCAATACAAGAGCCGTCGACATCGACCTGCGTTCCCGCGAGGTGGTTCTCGCTGATGAAGGAAGGCTTCCCTATCACAGGCTGCTGATTGCAACGGGAGCCGAACCCGTACGCCTGACCATCCCCGGTGCTGACCTGCCGCACGTTCAGACTTTGCGCTCGTTGGCAGATTGCAAGGCGATCATCAAGCTGGCCGCCACGGCAGGTCGCGCAGTCGTGCTTGGTGCCAGTTTCATCGGGCTCGAGGTTGCTGCGGCGCTGCGCGCACGCAATATCGAAGTTCATGTCGTGGCACCGGAAAAACGGCCGATGGAACGGGTGCTGGGTCCGCAGATGGGCGACTTCATCCGCGCTCTCCATGAGGAGAATGGGGTCGTATTCCATCTTGAGAACACTGCGACAAGCATCGACGGCAGGAAGGTAAAACTTAGCAGTGGCGGTACATTGGCGGCGGATTTCATCGTCGTCGGCATCGGCGTGCGGCCGAGGACCGCACTTGCCGAGAGGGCGGGGCTGGTCGTTGACCGCGGCATCGTCGTGGATGCCCTTTTGGAAACGAGCGAGCCAGGGATATTCGCCGCCGGCGACATTGCGCGATGGCCAGATCCCCACAGTGGCGAGAACATTCGCGTCGAGCATTGGGCGGTTGCCGAGAGACAGGGGCAGACGGCGGCGCTCAACATGCTTGGACATCGCGAGAAATTCGTGGCGGTGCCGTTCTTCTGGAGCCAGCATTACGACGTTCCCATCAACTATGTCGGCCATGCTGGGCAATGGGACGAGATCGCGGTCGACGGTGACATTGCCGCCAAGGACTGCTTGCTGCGCTTCAAACGCCAGGGGCGCACGCTGGCCGTCGCTTCCATTTTCCGTGACATCGAAAGTCTGAAGTCCGAGGTGGAAATGGAAAGCCAAATGGCAAGCTGACAAGCACTCCCTCGCACTCCAATCCGAGAAGAGCGTGGTCAGAAAAAGCGAAGCGGAATTTGGTTGTGATTGAAAGGAGTTCGAAATGTCGACAGTGCAGCAGGAACTTGGCGTCACCAGCGGTTTGCGCATTTCTGCACCCGTCCAGCATCAATCAAAAATCGTGAAGTTCGTTGACGAGATCGTCAAGCAGTCGGCTAACGAGGCACCGACTTCGGTTGAAATCTTTTCCGACAGTGGCCGCTGGTACTGCCGGGTTCGTCGGGGCGATGAAACGACCCGGCCGATGGGTCCCTATACCAAGCAACAGGCCGAGCGGATCCAGGAGGCTCGGAGAATGTTGATCGCAAAAAGAGGAACCGCTCGGATCATGTTTGAGTAAGCGAGGGGTCTTGCGATCGCGCCAGCGGGCGCGCCGTTTGATCATTGGCTATCGAACTTCGAAAAGCCGTGGCCGGACCTGAGGGACCGCTACGTTGCGAAGCCACGCGTGGCGGCAGGATGGCTGGCACTCTCTTCGCCGGCTCTAGTCTTAGATCCTGGAAAGACAATCCATGAACTACAAGTCAATCGTTCTCAATCTCGACATCGACGGTATCGTCGTTCCGGTTATCAAGCTCGCAGTCGATCTGGCCCAGCGCTTCGACGCGCGCCTCATCGGTCTCTCGGCTGCCGATGTCCCGCCGCCCCTCGCGATGGAAGCAAGGGTGGCGTTCGAGGGAGAGAGCATGGCATGGTGCGCCAGCGCAAGAACATCGAACGACGGCTTGAGAACCTTCGAGCGGAGTTCGAAGGCCTTGCCGGCGCGACCGTTGATACCGAATGGCGTGGGGCTGTGGGCAATCCGACTCGCTTGCTGATTGGCGCGTCACGCGTCGCCGCTCTCATCGTGACAAAGTCGCTCGAGGGAGCGTTTTCTGGCAATGTTCATCGTTCCACCGACATCGGCAACCTGATTCTTCAGGCCGGACGACCTGTATGTGTTGCTTCAACCAACCAGGAAAATTTCCGCATCAACAAGGTTCTTGTCGGATGGAAGGACACGCGTGAAGCCAGGCGCGCGGTCGCTGATGCCATGCTCTTTTTGCAATTGGCTTAGGAGATGCCTGTCATTTCGATCGACAATGACGCGACCGACGAAAGCTGGAGCAGTCTGAACGATGTCATTGCCTCACTTTCCTTTCTCGGCGTAAAGGCGATGGCCGAAGTGTTTCGGAAATCCGATGGCGGAGCGATCGCCGATGTGGCCGACGCTATGCATGCGGATTTGATCATATCCGGCGCTTACGGCCATAGCAGGCTCAAGGAATCGATCTTCGGCGAGCGACCGCTCGCTGCTTCAAAATAATCGACTGAATCGGATGATGTCGAATTGATCATGACGCACGACTAGTGGATGCGCATCTCCAAAGGCTGACAAACTCGCTCATGCCGCCCAGCGCTTGAGATTGACAGCCGACCCAACCCTGACGCGGCTGTCGGGCCCCCCAAAGACCACTGACCTGCTATTCGCCCTCGGTGGCGATCAACATCCAATTCCGCCTCGTTGACCGGATATCACAGGCAAACGTCCAGCTGTCGATCACCTCGACGATCTGCTGCGGATCGCCGGCGACCATCGCATCGTCGGCCGAGCGTGTGACGCTGACCACTTCGGAAGCGAAGCGAACGGCGATCTCAGCAGTACCATTCACTTGGAGAGCGCCGACGACCTTTGCTTCCTGCGTGCCGATCAAGGTGAGCTGCAGCGTCTCCTTGCGATCCTGGCGTCTGGCAATGGCTCGCTCGAAGGTATCGAGCACTTCTGGTGCGACAAGACGCTTCAACGTTTGGATGTCGCCGTCCGCGTAGGCCCGCAGGATAATCTCATAGGCAGTCCTGGCTCCGGCCAGAAACGCGGCGAGGTCGAAATTCGGGTCGATCTCTCGAATCGCGCCCAAGGGTGTGTCCGCGGAGGATGCGTTCTCGATATTGCCCGTCGGCTGCTCTGTCGGCGCCTCGTCCCGCTTGGCCTTGCCGTTGCCTGAGCCCGGAAGAAGTTGGCCCCACGTGCTCAGGATTGCCCAATAAAACGCGATGATTGCCACGAGCAGGATCTGGCTGTTTGGATCGGTGGTTTCGTTCATGACGTTCTCCCAACAATGTGCCCAAGTGACGGAGACGAATGTTAGTGAATGCGCGGCAGCTTTTCCCACTGATGGAAGGGCGGCGGCGAAGGCAGCTGCCATTCAAGCGTGGTGGCCCCTTCGCCCCATGGATTGGCGGCAGCTTGACGTTTGCGGGCGAATGCCTCCGCGACCGTGATGAAGAAGATGACAAGCCCCGCGGTCGAGATGTACGACCCGATCGACGCTACGAAATTCCAGCCGGCGAAAGCGTCGGGGTAGTCGGCGGTGCGGCGTGGCATGCCGGCCATGCCGAGAAAATGCTGCGGGAAGAAGACAAGGTTCACGCCGATGAACATCAGCCAGAAATGCAGCTTGCCCATCCTTTCATTGTACATGTAGCCGGTCATCTTCGGAAACCAGTAGTAGAAGCCTGCGAAAATGGCGAAAACGGCCCCCAGCGACAGCACATAGTGGAAATGGGCGATCACGAAATACGTGTCGTGCAACGAGCGGTCGATGCCGGGGCTGGCGACCATGATCCCGGTGACGCCGCCGATGGTGAAGAGCAGGATGAAGCCTGTCGCCCACAGCATCGGCGTCTTGAACTCGATCGACCCGCCCCACATCGTGGCCAGCCACGAGAACACCTTCACTCCCGTCGGAACGGCGATCACCATCGAGGCGAAGGCGAAGTAGCGCTGGCTGTCGACGGAGATGCCGGTCGTATACATGTGATGCGCCCAGACAACGAAACCGATCATGCCGATGGCCACCATCGCATAGGCCATGCCGATATAGCCGAAGATCGGCTTCTTGGCGAAGGTCGAGATGACGTGACTGATGATGCCGAAGCCGGGCAGGATCATGATGTAGACTTCGGGATGACCGAAGAACCAGAACAGGTGCTGATAAAGGATCGGATCGCCGCCGCCGTCCGGGACGAAGAAAGTCGTGCCGAAGTTGCGATCCGTGAGCAGCATCGTGATCGCGCCGGCAAGCACCGGCAGCGACATGAGAAGCATGAAGGCCGTGACCAGCATCGACCAGGCGAACAGAGGCATCTTGTGCATCGTCATTCCCGGCGCGCGCATGTTGAAGATCGTCGTGATGAAATTGATCGCGCCGAGGATAGATGATGCTCCTGCAAGGTGGATCGACAGAATGACGAGGTCGACTGCGGGGCCTGGCTGGCCGGAGGTCGAGAGCGGTGGATAAAGCGTCCAGCCGCCGCCGTGGCCGAGCGTGCCGGGCGCTCCCGGCACGAACATTGAGGTGATGAAGAGAATGAACGACGCCACCAGCAGCCAGAACGAGATGTTGTTCATGCGCGGAAACGCCATGTCCGGCGCGCCGATCATGATCGGCACCATCCAGTTGCCGAAGCCGCCGATCAGCGCCGGCATGAGGACGAAGAAGATCATGACCAGGCCGTGGGAACTGACGACGACATTGTAGGCCATCGGATTGCTGAATATCTGCAGGCCGGGCTCCTGGAGTTCCATCCGGATCAGCACCGAAAGCGCGGTACCGAAGACCCCGGTCATGATCGAGAACAGAAGGTAAAGCGTCCCGATATCCTTGTGGTTGGTCGACCACAGCCACCTGACGAGAAACCGGGGCTTGTGATCGTCGAACGTTGTTGCTGGATTCGACATGGTGCTCTCCTGCCTTTCATTCAGGCATGCGGGATGGTTGCCAGGACGGACGGCGTTCAGCCGCGGTCGCGATCGGGGAACCAGGCGCTGTCTTCTGTTTCAGGCGTCCGTGACGATTACGTCCATCGGTATGTCGTGGGGCTGCGGATGGATCGTTCGCAGCCGGCTTCCCGCGTAACCCACACCGACGACCAGCGGCCGCCGGTGCATCGCGGCGAGCGTCCTGTCGAAGAAGCCGCCGCCATACCCCAAGCGGTAGTTCGCTTCGTCGAAGCCGACCACCGGTGCGATCACTACGTCCGGGAGGACCGAGGGCCCGCGTGAGGGAACCAGGATGTTCCATACGCCACGCTCAAGCGGGTCGCCCGGCTGCCAGATGCGGAATTCCAGAGGCCAGCCCTTCCTGATGACGACGGGAAGCGCGATCCTGCCGCCGCGTTCGATGATCTTGATGGCCCAGTTGCGGAGGTCGGGCTCGCCGCGAAACGGCCAGTAGCCGCTGACGATGCGTCCGCCGACCCTGCCGACGGCAAGATCGAGGCGCGAAGCGATACGGTCCGACTTGGCCTTCCTCTCGCCGACGTCGACGGCGAGGCGCTCCTCGATCAGCCTCTGCCGCTCCGCCTTGCGCCAGCGCAGGATTTCGCTCCAGGATTCTGCTGGCTCCGAACGCCCGCCATACTCGGGCGAAAGCTCGTGCGCATAGCAGGGCGGGGATGCGTATTCGTGGATTTCAGGGTCGGGGTATCGCTTCTCGGCCATCGCCAGCTCCGTATCCGTGCGCCCCACACGTTTCCCGGAGCGTGCTCTGCAGAAAACAGGAAGGCAAACGGAATTAAATGCTGTATCAGTGCAAAATTATTGCATTCAAAGGAGGAGTCGGTGGACATCGATCGAGCGCGCACTTTCCTTGAAATCGTCCATTCGGGCAGTTTCCTGAAGGCTGCGGATCGCCTTCACGTGACCCAGACCACCGTGAGCGCGCGCATACGCACGCTGGAGGAAGAGCTTGGTCGTCAGCTCTTCATCCGCAACCGCAACGGCGCGCAATTGACGCCGGCGGGCCGCGAGTTCGAGCGGTATGCGCAGTCGTTCGTGCAGATCTGGGAGCGGGCTCGCCATCAACTCGCGATCCCCTCGGGACGGACCAGCGTCGTGGCGCTGGGCGGCGAGTTGAGCCTCTGGAACCCGCTTCTGCTGGACTGGCTGGTCTGGATGAGGAAGGCGAGGCCGGAAATTGCCATCCAAGCACAGGTCGGGGTGCCGGACCAACTCATCGAGCAGCTCAGGACCGGGGTCCTTGATATCGCGGTGCTTTACGCGCCCAAGCTGCTCCCGGGCTTCAGGGTAGAGCTTCTCCTCGAGGAGCAACTCATCCTGGTCCGGACGACAGACACAGACGGAGAACCTGCGGACTCCAAGCACTATGTCTATGTCGACTGGGGGCCGCTGTTTGCGGCCCAGCACGATGCCAGTTCCTCCGCCTTTGGCGAGCCGGGCCTTATGGTCGGCCTCGGTCCACTCGGTCTGAGCTACATCCTGCGCGCCGGTGGCATGGGATATTTCCGCAGGGGCGCCGCGGCTCCGCATATCGAGGCGGGGCAGCTGGAAGTGCTGGAGGGCGCGCCGGAATTCACCTACCCGGCCTATGCCGTCTATGCTGAAGCAAACGAGACGCGAGCCGACGTGCAGGCGGCGCTACGCGGCCTGAAGCAAGTTGTGAAATGATCGTTCCTCCCAGGCGAGAAGCAACGTGGCTGGAAGGACGCATCGCCACGGATTGACCGAACATGCCTTATCCATTTTACACCATCGGCCACTCGACCCGGTCGATTGCCGAATTCGTTGCACTGCTGCGAGTTGGAGAAGTCGCCCTGGTGGTCGACATCAGGACCGTCAGACGATCGCGGGCCAATCCGCAATTCAACAGCGAAGTGCTTCCGGAAAGCCTGTCGGCGTTCGGCATCGGTTATGAACACATTGCCGAGCTTGGTGGCCTGCGCGGCAAGGCACACGACATTCCGCCAACGCTCAACGCATTCTGGATCAACCAGAGTTTTCACAACTACGCCGACTACGCGCTCTCGGCGGAGTTTCATGGCGGCTTGAACCGGCTTGTGGCCCTCGGCAGGCAACGGCGGTGTGCCATCATGTGCTCGGAAACGCTCTGGTGGCGCTGTCACCGGAGAATCGTGGCTGACTATCTTATCAGCCACGGCGAAACCGTTTTTCATCTGATGGGCCATGACAACGTGGAGTCGGCAAAACTCACCGACGGCGTGAGGGCAAGGGTCGACGGGACGCTTGTCTACCCGCCTTCACAGCCTTCGGGATAGTCGGGTTCTCAGGCAGCCGACGGACCCGGGTCGTCGAACCCGGCGTCGAAGCCCGCCGCAACCCCGTTGCCAGGTTTGTCGCGCGGGTCATCGGAACGATGGACGACGCGCAGACCCGGCTCGCTCGGCCGCCGCGGTTCCGACGCTCCCGCGAGCTTCAGCCTCTCACGCCTTGCCGCTTCCGGTTGATAGACCACTTCATGCACGGTCAGTATCTCCAGGTGACCGCCCGCAGTCGGAATGGAGATCGACTGCCCCTCGGCCAGACCGAGCAACGCCAGGCCGCGCAGATTGGTTATGGGCAACAGCATGCCAACCAGGCCGCGCATCTGGTCATGTGCGATTATGCGGGTTTCGGCAGGGCCGTCGTTCACCCGATAGGCCACGCGGCTGTTGAGGGTCACGACGTTTGCCGGGATGTCATCCCTAAACATTACGACAGCGCTCGAAATCTTTCGTTGGAGAATAGCCCAGAAGGCCTCATCGCGCATTGGGTGGCGGTCTCTTAGCACCTCAAGAATGGTGAAGTCTTTGGTGGTCAGTTGGCAGCTATCGGTAGTGGACATGAAATGTCTCCAGCCGGACCAGTGAAAGGCGATCCGGCAACAAGAATTGATCGGGTGGTATGGAAAGATCCCCTGCGCCGGACCGGCCCGGCCCAGGGGTCAGACTCCCGCGATCAGACTGCCTGCGTGATTGAGGAGACGGACGGAGACGCCCATGTCTAGAGGCTCGCCGCGACCGCTGGCGTGGCAGGCGCCAGGCGGCCGGAGCTATTGTCTTGCGGGGCGGGATGGCTCACGCCAAGCACCAACAGTTCGTGCCTGCGCCCGTCTCGGGCGGTCCACATGATCGACTGTCCAGCCGAGAGGCCGATCAGGGCGGTGCCGATCGGCGTCAGGATTGAAACCTTGCCTGCAGAAATGTCGGCTTCACCTGGATAAACCAGCGTGACCGTTTTGCGATCGCCGGAGTCGGGCTTGAACGTCACAGTCGAGCCCATCCGGACAGTGCCGGAAGAGACCCAGCCATCGGCGACAACGCGCGCACGCTCGAGTTCCGCCAGGAGCTCGTCAGACGCTTCCGGGTTTCGTGCGGCGAACGTGCTCGCCAGCGCTGACAAACGCGCATGGTCGGACTGGGAGATCCGGATATTTGGCTTACGCCGGATTTTCAAGTTGTTCTGCATTCTAATGCCCTTGTTTATGTTGGCTCAGCCGCCATCAAAGATGGCGGGACAGGCGATTTCGGAAATTGATCGCAGCTGCGCCAAAGCAGTGGAGCCTGCTGATCTTCACATGTCGATTTAGATTTGCCCCTCGGCTCGGGGCGCATTGGCAGCCGGGCCGGGGGTTACGATCCCGCGATGGGGCAAACCCGGAAAAGAAAATCACGACGGATTTTGGCTGCGGTGTTCATATATGTATAGTTGGTGAAGTAATTCGCGAAGTCAAGGCGACCGACGACCACCGGAACCCTGATGCTGGCGCTCGATAACTTCCGGAGGGATATTGACGGGCGGTTGCAGCATGGTGGAGCGACCGCCTAGGATGCCAAGCGCGAGCATCATCAACTGTGCCGAACGAAGAACAGGGAGCTGACAATGAAGATCCTTGCAGCGACAGATTTTTCCACCCGTTCGCAACGGGCATTGCGGCGGGCCGGCGTCTTGGCCAGGGACATTGCCGCGGAAATTACCCTCCTCCACGTCGTCGATGACGACCAGCCCTCAGCCTTGGTCGATCTCGAAGAACGGGAGGCGCTGAGATATCTTGAAGAACAAATGGTCTCGATCGCCGAGTTGCAGGGGCTTAAATGTGATTCAGCGGTTGTTGCCGGCGATCCTTTCGACGGCATTTTGAGGGCGGCCGAGGCGCGTTCGATCGATCTCATTGTCATGGGTGCTCACCGCAAACAGCTGCTACGCGATATTTTTGTCGGAACGACCATTGAGCGTGTGATCCGTACGGGATCATACCCGGTGCTCATGGTGAATGCGGAGGTAGAACATTCATACAACAAGGTGATGGCCGCCGTGGACATGTCCATGCCGTCCGCGCGCGCAATCAAGAAGGCGAAGGAAACTGGGATGATAGGCAACGCCAATCTTTCGCTGGTCCATGGGTTCGACGCGTTCGCCAAGGGGAAAATGTCAAATGCTGGAATAGGCAAGGACGAGATAGCGCGCTACGTAGCGACGGAGCGGTTGCAGGTCGGCAGGGAACTCGTCGCGTTTCTGGAAGCGAACGACTTTGGCGTGGACAACTGGTCGCTGCGTATTAAGGAAGGGGGCCCCGTCGAAGCGATTATAGAAGCGATCAACGAGGTGGCGCCCGATCTTCTGGTGATGGGGACGCATGGCCGTTCGGGCCTCATGAAGATACTTCTAGGAAGTGTCACAGAAAGCATTCTGCGATCGGTCGACGTGGATGTTTTTGTGGTGCCGACTATCCGAAACTGAAATTATGTCAGAGGATCGTCGTTGTTGTTCTGTCCTACTCGGGATGCCTCTAATGGCGAGACGCCATCGCAGCCTTCGGAATAGCTGCGAAGGCGGCTGGCGGTTACTGAAGCGCAGAAGCCCGGTGTCGAACGCTGCTCGATGAGTACTCTGGGTGGCTTGAAAGCTGCCTATTCCACGGGTCCGCACCGGATGCGGCCTTCGGACGCTGGCAATCCCGCGCGCTGGCGATACTCGGGGCGCAACGCAAGCGAGCGTCAGCATACTGCGAACTTGGCTTCGAGCGCAGCCTAGCCCGCAAGCCGAAGCAGTATAAAGGGCAGGAAAACTCAAAATAGGGCCAGCTATCGGAACTTAGAGCCAAGACAGTCGGACCCGGACTACGGCGCTAATGCCGTCCGGCGGGTTCATTGGTCGCCGCCGTTTTCCCCCTGGTCTCGGCCACGCGGCGGTCGCAAGACCGACCGGTCAGGCACGCCCGGTTTTCCCTCCGCCCGGTCGCGATAAAGGGCTGCGCGTGCGAGCAGCATCAGCGTGACGGGGGTTGTGACGGTGATGAAGACGCCGATCAGGAGTTCATTAGCGACAGGGCGCGAACCCAGCACCGAGAAGCAGACGATCGACGCGAGCACGATGGCGCCTGTACCCCAGCTTGTACCCAGCGTCGGAGCGTGCACGCGCTCGAAGAAGCTGCCGAACCTCAGGGTTCCGATTGCGCCGAGTAGGGTCAGTCCCGCGCCCAGCAGAACGAGGAAAGCTGTCAGCAGCGCCGCCCAGGCGGGTAGTGCTCCAGAGTGTGTCATTCTATCACCTCGCCGCGCATGAGAAACTTCGCCAAAGCCACGCTCGAGGCGAAGCCCAGCACTGCGATGATGAGGGCCGCCTCGAAATAGATCGGGCTTCCGGCGCGAATGCCGACCGTGAGTACCAGAAGCATGGCGCTCACATAGATGGCATCGAGGCAGAGGACCCGGTCCTGCGCGCGAGGGCCGCGGATCAAGCGGTAGGTGTAGCAGCCCATGGCGGCCACCAGCATGGCCTGTGCGGCCGTCACGGACCAAAGGAGTATGATGGCGGTCATTCGAATATCCCCATGAGAAGACTTTCGTAGCGGCTCTTGATCAGGGTGATCCATCCCTGCTCGTCGACGAGGTCGAGAACATGGATCAGAAGGATGTTCGTATCCTGGGCGTGCTCGACCCATGCGGTCCCGGGCGTGCTGGTGACGATGCAGGCGAGCACGGCGAGCCCCGTTTTATCGCGAAGGTCGAGCGGTATGGCGACGAAACCGGATTTGCGCTTGCGGCCGCCGCGTTGGAGCACAATGCGTGCGACAGCGATGTTCGAGCGCAGTATGTCCAGTGCCACGATCCCGGCAAGGCGGGGGATCAGCTGCCACCGTCTCAGCCTTGGCTTCGACGGCTGCAGCGCCGCCATCGCCCGGGAGGCTAAGGCAGCGATCAGCCCTCCGAGGATAAACTGCCCGGGCGAGAATGACGTCAACAACATCCAGGTCAGCAGCAACGCCACGGTGAGAATGGGGTAGGGCAGCGCACGGGTCATCTGGCAACGGCAGGCGCTTGCTGCGGGCCTAAAACGCCCTGAATGTAGCTCGAAGGATCATGCAGCGAGAGGGCCGCAGCCTGAGTGTACCCGATCATTGCGCCTCCCTTGATCGTCAAAAGTAGGCAAAGCGCCAGCAACCCGACGACCGGCGCAATCTCCACCACCAGCACACGCGGAACAACGACTTCAAGCGGCGCCCAAAACGTGCCGATGCCGCTGCGCATCATGGCGAGCAGCGCCGCCAGGCCGGACAGAATGACGAGTGCGACCAGCAGCCAGGTTCTCGGCGGGATGCTGGCAGGAGTCCCCAGCCCGTCCAGATTCAACATGCCCGTCAGCATGGCGAACTTGGCGATGAAGCCCGAAAGCGGCGGCAGGCCGGCGAGCAAAAGGGCGACGCATCCGAAGCACACGCCGAGGATGGCGAGCGCGCCTGGCATGACGACGCCAACCTCGTCGTCGTCGCGTTCCTCGTCCTCTCCGCTGTCTTCGCCATAGGCTTCCCTAGTGACGGCAAGCAGGTCGGCGCCAGGTTCACGCGCGCGCTCCACCAGTTCAATCAGCATGAAGAAGGCCGCTGTCGTCAGGGTCGAGCTGACCAGATAGAATAACGCTCCTGACACGACCGCCGCGTCTCCCATGCCGACAGCGGCCAGCAAGGTCCCCGAAGAAACAAGCACGCTGTAGCCGGCAAGCCTGCCCATCGCCTGCGAGGCGAGCACGCCGGATGTCGCGAAGGCGACGGTCGCCATGCCGCTCCAAAGCATGATCGTACCGCCGAACCCTGTCAGTTCGCCCGCCTGGCTGCCGAAGAGCAGCAGGCTCAGGCGCAGGAGCACGTACACGCCGACTTTGGTGAGAACGACGAAGATGGCAGAGACTGGGGCGGCAGCGGCCATGTAAGCGGAAGGAAGCCAGAAGCACAGCGGCCACGCGCCAGCCTTGACCAGGAAGGCGATTCCCAGGATCGCCGCACCCGCCTGCAGCAGAACCCGGTCCCCGGCAGGAAGGGCATGCAGGCGAATCGCCAGGTCGGCCATGTTGAGGGTGCCGGCCACTCCGTAGATCAGGCTGACGCCGATGAGGAAAAGAAGCGACGCCGCCAGGTTGATCGCGATGTAATGCAGCCCCGATCGGACACGGAATGCTCCGGACCCGTGCAGCAGCAGGCCATAGGACGCCGCCAGCGTTACCTCGAAGAAGACGAACAAATTGAAGAGGTCGCCCGTCAGGAACGCGCCTGCAAGGCCCATCAGCAGGAACTGGAAGAGGGTGTGGAAGTGCGGTCCGGCCCTGTGCCAGCGAGCCAGCGAAAACACCAGCGACGCCAATCCGATGACGGCGACGAGGGCGAGCATGAGGGCCGACAGCCGGTCGAGCACGAGCACGATGGCGAACGGCGCGGGCCAGCTCGCGATCGCGTAGGACAAGGAAACGATACCGCTTTCGACCGGAACGCTATCCGCCATGCGCGTCAGAACCACGGTCGTCACGAGGAGGAGCATCGTTGAAGCGAGGCTGACCAGCGCCTTCAATGTGTGGCGCGACTCGTCGATCAGAAGCAGCAACGCCCCGGCCACCAGCGGGAGCAGGATCGGAACGACCAGGAGGTGTCGCGTCCACTCCATCAGCGCGACTCCCGCCCATCGACGTGATCGCTGCCGGTAAGGCCGCGCGCGGCGATCAGGACCACCAGCAGGAGAGCGGTCGTCGCGAAGCCTATCACGATTGCAGTTAGCACCAGCGCCTGCGGCACCGGGTCCGCCAAGTCGGCTGGATTTCCCGAGCCGTCCGCACCCAGAACGGGAGCTGTCCCTGCGCGCAGGCGACCCATGCTGAAGATGAAGAGGTTCACCGCGTAGGAAAGCAACGAAAGGCCGATGACGAGCTGGTAGGTGCGCGGTCGCAGGACCAACCAGACGCCTGATCCGGTAAGAACGCCGATGGCAAGTGCAAGCGTTAGTTCCACTCCCGACGCTCCTCTACCACTTGGCGTTCCTCCTCGAGGCGAGCAGCCCGCAGGCGACGGATCGACTGGTGGGCGATCGCGATCAGCATCAGCACCGTGGCGCCGACGACCAGACTGAACACGCCGAGATCGAACAAGGTCGCGCTTGCCAGCGGGAGTTTTCCGAGGAGCGGCAGGTCCACATAGCGAAAATATGAAGTGAGGAAGGCGTCGCCGAGCAGCATGGAGGCGGCGCCCGTCAGGGCCGCCAGCAGAAGGCCGCCGCCAATCCATCTGACCGGCAGAATGCGCAGCCGGTCTTCCACCCAGGCCGTTCCCCCTGCCATGTACTGCAGGATGAAGCCCGCCGCCATCGCCACGCCTGCGGCGAAGCCTCCTCCCGGGGCGTCATGGCCGCGCAGGAAGAGAAAGGCCGCCAGCAAAATCACCACCGGGAACATCCATTGCATGATCACCGAGGGCACGTAGAGGTATTCCGCGGATGTCGCGCCGGCCACCCGGTCCGGCTCGGCCTCGTCATAAGACAATTGCACGCGCTGCTGCTCCGGTCTCTCGATGCTGTCCGACGCAGGGCGGAAGCGCCGCAGCAGGGCAAACACGGTCAGCGCGACGATGCCAAGCACGGTGATCTCGCCCAGCGTGTCGAAGCCCCGGAAGTCGACGAGGATCACGTTGACGATGTTGCGTCCCCCGCCTTCGCTGTAGGCCTTTTCAATGAAGAAGTGCGCAATGGTGTCGGGCGGCTTGCGCGTCATGACAGCGTAGGCTAGCGCCGTCATCCCCGCGCCCGCCACGACGGCGATCGTGAGATCGCGGAAATGCCGCGCACGGGCGAGCGGGCCACTTGGCTCGCGCAGCGCTTCGGAGCGTTTCGGCAGCCAGCGCAGGCCGAGCAATATGAGCACAGTCGTCACGATCTCGACGAGGAGTTGTGTCGCCGCAAGGTCCGGCGCCGACAACCAGACGAAAGACAAGCAGGTGACGAGCCCAGTTCCCCCCAGAAGCACCAGAGCCGCGAGACGGTGGAACTTGGCCCGCTGCGCCGCAGCGACCGCACAGACCATGCCAATGCCCCAAAGGCCGGCGAACGCGACATCATCATGCCCGCCGCTATAGCTTCCGAAACCAAGCCCCGAGGCGAAAAGAGGGATCGCGGCGGCGGCAACCGCGGCGACGATGAGCATACGCATCTGCGGCTGCAAACGCCTCGTGCCGAAGACCTGCTCGACAAGACGCGCGCCTCGCCATGAGATCGCGACCATGGCCCGCTCGAAGATGCGTTGTCCCTGTATCCGGCCGAAAAGAAGGGGGCTTTGGGACCGCTCGAGGTAGTCGCCGGCGAGGAGGTAGAGCAGCGCGCCAGCCGCCAACGCGATCGCGCTCATCGCCAGTGGCAGGGTGAAGCCGTGCCATACCGCCAGACTGTATTGGGGAGTCGCGGCGCCAAGCACCGACGACACCGCGACCTGCAGGAACGGTCCGATTGTCAGCCCTGGGATGATGCCGACAACCAGGCAGGCCGCCACCAGGAACATGACCGGGAAGCGCATCCAGAAGGGTGGTTCGTGCGGCTCGCGCGGAAAGCTCTCGGGGGGCGCCCCGAGGAAGATCGAGTGGATGAGCCGGATAGAATACGTGACGGCGAGCGCGCTGCCGAGAACAGCCGCGTAAGGTGCTGCGGTGTCCAGCCAGGAGTCGGCATGGGTCTCGACCGCTTCCGCGAAGAACATCTCTTTTGACAGAAAACCGTTAAGCAGCGGCACGCCGGCCATGGCGGCGCTTGCGACCATGGCCAGGGTGCCGGTAATCGGCATGTAGCGGAACAGGCCCGAGAGTCGCCGCAGGTCGCGCGTGCCGGTCTCATGGTCGATGATCCCGGCGGCCATGAATAGGGATGCCTTGAAAGTGGCGTGATTGAGCATGTGGAAGATCGCGGCGACCGCGGCGAGCGGGCTGCCGAGGCTTAGCAACAGCGTGATCAGCCCCAGATGGCTGATCGTGGAATAAGCCAGCAGTCCTTTGAGGTCCTGCTGGAACATCGCGAAATAGGCGCCGAGGACCAGCGAGATCATTCCCGCCAGACCAACGATGAGGAACCATTCAGGCGTACCCGAAAGCACTGGCCACAACCGGGCCATGAGGAAGACGCCCGCCTTGACCATGGTCGCCGAATGCAGGAACGCCGAGACAGGCGTAGGTGCGGCCATGGCGTTGGGCAGCCAGAACTGGAAGGGGAACTGCGCGCTCTTGGTGAGCGTGCCTAGCAGAATCAGCAAAAGCGCCGGGACATAGAGATCGTGATTCCGGATCGCGTTCCCTGACGCCAGCACAGCGTCGAGATCGTAGCTGCCGACGATATGACCGATTACGAGAACTCCGGCCAGCAGCGCAAGGCCGCCGACCGCCGTGATCGTCAGCGCCATGCGGGCGCCGTCGCGCGCGGCCTGGTTATGATGCCAATACCCAATCAGCAGGAAAGAGAAGAGGCTGGTGAGCTCCCAGAACACGACCAGGAGGATCAGGTTGCCGGCAAGCACCACGCCCAGCATCGACCCCATGAACGCCAGGAAGAAAAGATGGAAGCGGCGGACGGGATCCTGTGGCGAGATGTAGTAGCGGGTATAGACGACGACGAGAAGCCCGATCCCGCTGACAAGAGCCGCGAAGATCCACGCGAACCCGTCCATGCGCAGGGCAAAGTCGAGGCCCAGCGATGGGATCCATTCGAACCTTTGCCGGACAATCCCCCCGCCCTGGACGGCAGGGTAGAGCGCGAGCGTCAACGCCAGACAGGCCAGTGCCGTTGCTCCCGCCAACCAGGTCGCGTGTACGCGTGAATCCGATGGAAGCAAGGTGGCCGCGAGGCCTGCCGCGAACGGAAGAGCGATGATCAAAAGCAGCGAATAGAGCTCCATCATTCTCCTTTTGCAGAGGGGGTACGACCGTGCGGCATTCTATGCTTCTACGCTATCGTTGATTGTCCGCGAATGACAGGCCCGGTATCCGCGATAGAGTGGCGCGGGAGAACGCCGGTCGCCGGGCGATGCCTCCGGATGCTGCTGGGCCGACGGCGATGACTTCGACCTCGAAGGTCCCGCAAGTCGATGCCGACGAAGGGCATCCGGTCACCGGCCGACAAGCCCGAGTTTGCTTGATTCCCAGAGGCGTCATACCAGGCAGACTCAGTCACAACGTCGCTTGGTGAACCAGGGCCGGCGGTGGGCCCGCCCTAGGCGGGCTCGAGTGCAATAGCCGTCCACGGTTCTGGAAATCCGGGCACATCACCCTGGCAAGACGACACGCGGCCTCCTCGATGGCGAGGGGGGACGTATTACGGCGCGAACCGGGTTACCGTTGCCTGCTGGGAACCGCCAGGATGTCGCAGGGAACCGCGTCCATGATGCGTGATGCCACGCTGCCGACAAGCGCATGAAGCAGTCCCGTCCGACCATGGGTTCCGACGATCACGAGGTCCGTGTCGGCGTCGTTGGTCAATAGCTGCCGGCCCATCACCGGATCGCCGCGACGGGCCACCACGTCGAACTTCGCGATGGCTTCCTTTCCGGCGACCTCCCGGAGGAAGTCGCGCCATTGGTCAAGCGATGTCGTTTCGAACTGTCGATCATAGTCCGCGCTATCATGGGCGAAGCCGCGGTGAGGCGGCTCGAACACATGGAAGAGGCCCTATCGCCTCAGTCCGAACCATCGCAGGGCAACCATCAGGGCAGGCTTGGAAGATTCTGACAGATCGGTAGCGACGAAAGCGCGCTCTCGAGACGGCCTGACTGTTCGTTCTCAAAACCGTCGCGCCGGACATGCTAGAGCCAAGCACGGTGGTCAGCCCGGCTTCGTCGACCAAGGTCGTCGCTTCGGCCAACGGCATCCATCGTCTCAGAACCTTCGTGTCCCCGGGCCAGCTCACCAGCGTGCCCCAGACGTGGAGCCCGATTACGGTGACGTCGCACAACTCCTCGCGCCCTTGCGCCAGAACCCGAATCGTCCGGTAGCGGCCAAGGGATTGAGAATCGAGCCGTCCGGTGACGCCTGCGTCGTGGAATGCCGCCCGTTCGGCAGACGGAAGTCCGGTCCTTGTTGCTGAATACCTGCCAGTCGGGAGGCCCCACCGCCCGCCTAGGCGCGGGCGAAGGAGGAGCACCTCCATTCTTCCATCGCAGTTCATGCGCCAGGGGAGCGCTGCATACTCGGCCCTGGAGGCGGCCGCGGCGACGGTGTTGTTGTCGTGCTGTACTTCATGGCCGCGCCCCCGTGGCAGATGCGAGCCCGGACGGGCGAAGAGGGGACTGGAAAAGGTCTCGCGAGGATTCGATCATCGGCAAAAAACACCAGGGGCATCGGCTCGCCGACTTGGGGAGATGACGGTTGCAAGGACGGCAGATCAGCCGTGAAAGGGAGGCTCTCATGACACGCTCCATCAATGCGACGCGTAAGGCCGCAGGGGTAGACCGCAAATGTCGTAGAGATTTCCCGAGGCAGGATCAGGTGCGGAAATCAGGGTGAGAAAGCCTGCCCCGGGAGGGGATTCGTCCGTTCCCGGCAAGCCTCGAAACCTTGATGAAAGTCACCACGCACATGCCGCTTACATAGCTATTGACAGCCCGTTTGCCGAGGCGACCTTATGTCGCCCGGGCAACCGCAGTTTGCTGGGAAAGACGGTTTGACTTCGCCGCTGCCCTGGCCAAGATAGTGGAGTGACCGCGCTACTTCATATCCGGCTTCCTTTCAGGAAGCGGCCGAAAAACGGCTGCTAGCCCTGGCTCGTGCAGCCAAGGACGACGGGCCAGGGATTTTCCTTTCACAACTTGTTTCATCCACGCCGCGGAGTGCCACTCAGCGTGCGCGGCGCTATGGAAAGGAAGCCGTCATGGCGAAAAGGAAGGGCAACAAGGAAGCCCGCAAGCCCAAGCAGATCAAGGAACCGAAAGCCGAGATCAGTTCGGTGTCGGAACTGATGGCGCGAGCTTCGATGCCGGGCAAACGGCGATAACGCAAGGCCTGCACGCGGCTGCCAACTCCGCGTGCAGGCTTTCGCAGGCGTTCAGAGAGCGGGCAAGGTCCGCGATTCATGCGCTTAAGTGCAGTTTGCGCCTCTTCGGTGAGATCACCCCATCTGATCTTCATGACGCGTTCCATGACTATCGGCCGCCCCTAACGCATCTTCTACTTGCATCCTATGCATCCGAGCAACCAAGCATGATCTGCACGGCGGCGTGGCCGAGACACTGCAACCGCCGCGCAGCCAGCCTTGAGTTATTCGAAGCGAGCGCCGAGCAACGTGTTTATCACCAACTCTCTTCCAGTCCTGTTTATGCCGGCCCCATGCGGTCTCATTTCCGCCAATCCGAGAAACACAAGCCGTTCGGCCAATTCTTTCGATATAGCCGGGTAACGTCCGCGATTCATGCGCTTAAGCGCTGTTTGCTCCTCTTCGGTGAGATCACCCCACATGATCTTCATGACGTTCTCCATGGCTATCCGGTCGCCAGTGAAATTGTGATCTAGGAGGGAGTGGTGAATTGGTCGCTCCTCCAAAGCCGGAGCCTACGGAACGGCGTCCGTTCCAACGATACCGCCCTCATTCTCCAGGACGCCGATCCTTTTGACCTCCGAGCGGTTGAGTTTCAGGCGAACACCGATGCCGCCGCCGTTCTCGTCAATGAAAACAGCGCCGGCCTGTTCGAGCGTGGTCTGGAGCGTGTCGCAGATTTCCTGGTCCGGAAGACTGATACGCCGCTCGAACTCTTCGATGACCAACCCATCCACACCCGAATTGCTGGCGAGCTTTTCACGCGTCCACTCGACCAGGGCGCGAGCGGCGCGGCATTGGGCACCAGTGATCATCGTAAGATACCCCGTTCCAGACACCTCACGAGCCGTCGCTGAAAACCACCATGTTCTCACGCTGCGGCTCAACCTCCTCAGAATGGATATCGAGCCTGCAAAAGGGAAGGGTCGATGCCACTCCTCGGGAAGGAAAATTTCGATGCAAGAAAGTTGCATTGAAGCGGCAATAAATTTCGTTTGAGATGCATAAACTAAAGGAGGAAGCTTTCTCTACATTCGGCGGTAAGCGCCGACGGTTTAAATCGGGGACATGTTTCTTGGGCGCGATGAGGCGCGCAGACCATGGATAGGTCCAAATGCGATAGCCACCAGGTGCTTTCTTGGCGTGGTGTTCGGCCTTCCGATAGAGAACGAACGCTGACTGCAAGAGATATCATGAGGTCACCGGTCGTCGCTGTCGGGCCAGAAAGCACGTTGGACGAAGTGTGCAGTCTTCTTGTGACGCGCGGTTTAAGCGCGGTCGCAGTGATCGACCGAGGCGTGATGCTTGGCATCGTAAGCGAAGAGGACCTGCTTCACAGGGCGGAACTAGGGACGGCCGCCCCTAGGCGTTCGTGGTGGTTCCATCTCTTGGGCCGTAACACGCAACTCGCGGCCGACTATCTGAAGTCGCACTCCGCGCATGTGACCGACGTCATGACAAAGCAGGTGATCACCGTCTCGCCACACACCCCCATCGACGAAATCGCGGGGCTGCTGGAAGTAAATCGCACCCGGCGCGTCTTCGTCGTCAGCGGCGAACGCGCCCTGGGGGTTGTCGCCCGGGCAGACCTGGTGCGAGTGCTCGCGTCGGCCAGGCAAAGCACGCATCGCCCGGTCTCATTCCGTGACGATGCGAGCATCAGGCGAGAAATTGTCGGTGCCCTACGTTCCGAAGCATGGCCATCGATCGGAGCAGCCGACGTGACCGTAACAAACGGCGTGGTCACCTTGTGGGGCGGTTATCTGTCGGAACAAGAACGGAAGGCATCGCTCGTTTTGGCCGAAAACACTGCTGGAGTTCGGGCGGTGGACGATCACCGCGTTCCACTAGACATCGCCTACGCGGTGGTTTGAGGCAGGGCGAGGACCGGGAAATTGAGAGTCGAAGTCAAGGACACAGCCCCGCTAAACAGGCAAGTTTCCTCCAATACTTCTCCTAATCCAGGGCAGGGGGGCGGATGAACGCGGCCATTGGACACGCCTTTCCGCTCTATCTCGGCATCGATACAGGCGGCACCTACACGGACGCCGTGCTGTGGTCCGAAGCCGCCGGCATTGTCGCGAAGGCCAAGTCGTTGACGACCCGGCACGATCTCGCCCAAGGTATCGCAGGCGCCGTCGACGCTGTCCTTGGCCAGGCGGCCATCGCTCCCGCCGCAATCAAGCTGGTGTCGATGTCGACGACGCTCGCCACCAACGCGCTTATCGAAGGGCAGGGCGGCCGGGTCGCCCTGGTGATGGTCGGCTTCGCCGAAGCCGACCTTGCCAGGGGCGGTTTGTCGGAGGCGCTGGGGTTTGATCCCGTTGTCTTCTGCCGAGGCGGGCATGACGTCCACGGCGAACCGCGTGCCCTTGAGCTTGACGCTCTGGTGAAAGCTTTGCCGGGGCTTGCCGATACTGTTTCCGGGGTCGCCGTCGCGTCCTATTTCGCGGTTCGCAATCCCGAGCACGAGATCGCGGCGCGCGAACTCATCCGTGAGCGCACCCGGCTTCCGGTAACCTGTTCGCATGAACTCTCATCAAAGCTTGGCGGGCCGCGACGCGCGCTGACGACGCTTCTCAATGCGCGCCTCATCTCGATGATCGACCGCCTTATCGGTGCCACTGAAGGTTTCCTCGAGAAGCGCGGCATAGCGGCCCCGTTGATGATGGTGCGCGGCGACGGCACGTTGGTCACCACAAAGTTTGCCCGTGCGCGGCCGATCGAAACCATTCTGTCTGGCCCGGCGGCCAGCCTGGTCGGAGCCAGGTACCTGACAAACCTCGACGACGCGGTGATTTCCGACATCGGCGGCACGACCACGGACATCGCCGTCCTGGAAGCCGGCCGCCTGCGGCTCGATCCCGAAGGCGCGACCGTTGGCGGCCAGCGCACCATGGTAGAGGCTGTCGCCATGCGCACCTTCGGCCTCGGGGGAGACTCCGAGGTTTCGCTGCGAGAGCGGTCACTGACCTCGGCGATCGTGCTCGGGCCGCGCCGGCTCGTGCCGCTGGCGCTGGCCGCCTTGGAGCACGGCGATGCGCCCGCCAAGGATCTGCGGCGCCAATTGCTCAAGCCCAACACCGGCCGGCTCGATGGCCGCTTTGCCTTGCGCACGGGGGTTCCAGATCGCCTCGCTGCCGGCCTGACAGCGACGGAGGCTCGGCTCTACGCCAGTATCTCCGCTATACCCGCAGCGCTCGACGAACTGCTCATGTCGACCTCACAGGTAGCGACGCTCAATCGCCTGGTCGCGCGCGGTCTGGTGCATATCGTGGGCTTTACGCCGTCCGATGCCGCTCACGTGCTCGGCCGGCAGGCCAACTGGGACCCTGTCGCGGCCCGATTGGGGGCGGAGTTGTTTGCGCGCAGGCGCGATGGCCAGGGGCGTCAAATCGCGAAAGACGCGGACACATTTTCCAAGATGGTTCTTGGCTGCGTCACCCGGCGTTCGGCCGAAGCCATCCTGGAAACGGTCTTTGCCGAGGATGGGTTGGACGGCGATGTCTCCGTTGCCAATCCTCTTGTCCAGAGGGCGGTTCGCCTGCGACCCGGAATGGCGCGGCTTTCGATCATGCTCGACCGGCCGGTCATCGGCCTTGGAGCTTCAGCATCGCTCCACTATGCCGGCCTGCCGCCCCTGATCGGCAATGACTGCCACATCGCCGAGCACGCCGACGTGGCAAATGCCTTAGGCGCGGTCGTCGGGCAGGTGCGCATGTCGGCGGAAGCACGCGTCAGCCAGCCGGAGATCGGGCTATTCCGACTGAATTCCGGCGAGCGGCTGGACGACTTTGACACCGAGGACGAAGCGATGGCCGCCGCCGAGGCTCATGTTCGCGTCCTGGCGGCAAGTCTTGCCGCGCGTGCGGGCACCGATCAGGCCCGGATCGAAACCGCGCGGCAAATCAAGGTGGCGACGATCGAGGGCGAGCGCAGTTTCGTCGAAGCCACCGTCGTGGCGACTGCCACAGGGCGACCACGCATCGCGTCGTGACGCAGATTAGGACCGCGGTGCGGCCATGGCCCGCGCGTCACGCGTGTCGGAAAGCTTCGCCGGTACCGACCCCGATGCAGACCTGGTGCCGGAAACAGCGCAACCATGCAACAGCGCAACCATGCTGCCAATCACGACTCGGCACGTCGGCGGCCCGCCGTAGTGGTTACGTGTGCCGTCGACCGCCAGAAGTCGCCGACACGTACCAGGCCCGCCAGCTAACCGGCGGGATGGGCATTCTAGCGATTGCAGGATGAACACACCAATAGCGAGGTCGGGGTCGGTTTCCATGGGCTGTTGCGATGCCATCTCGGTTCTCCGTCACGGCCCTGACGGCGTACGTTGATCGTGCGCCGGACATGAAGCTGGATGCAGTGCCTTTCGAAAAGTTCCCATGGTCCGTCATGGTTGGAAACCTTCGTCCCCGTGTCGTGCCCGTTGGGAACCAATCCTCGCCAGGTGCATCCAATGGTTCGAACCTGGAACCGGAGAGACCGATGGACCTGCATTCGCAAATTCTGGACGGCACCGAAGACGGCGTGCCGGCCGCCGCCCAGGGAAACTCAGCAGGAAACGGCATGCCCAGGACAGTCGGACGCGCTCGTCCGACGCGCTTCGATGCAGAGGCCGCGGTTAAGACACTGATCTCATGGGCCGGTGACGATCCCGCCCGGCCCGGGCTTGTCGATACGCCTGCGCGTGTCGTGCGTGCCTATGAAGAGTGGTTTGCCGGCTATCGACAAGATCCTGCGGGGCTGCTCGAACGGACGTTCGATGAGATCGGCGGTTATGACCAGGCGGTCGAACTGCACGACATCGCGTTTCACTCTTTTTGCGAACACCACATGGCAGCAATCCGCGGAAAGGCGTACATCGCCTACATGCCCGTCAACCGCGTGGTGGGTATCTCCAAATTGTCAAGGGTTGTCGAAGCCTGCGCCCGCCGCCTGCAGATACAGGAGCGACTTACCGATGACATCGCTCGCGCCATCGAAAGTGCCCTGCAGCCGGGTGGCGTGGCTGTCGTGCTTGTCGCTGAGCATGGCTGCATGACATCGCGCGGCGTCCACGCGCACGGCACGCGCATGGTCACCAAGCGCATGCTTGGTGTTTTCGACACGAACGTCGATCTCAGGCGCGAATTCCTGTCGTCGATTCCGGTATGACGAATTTCCGGGAACCCTTGTTGTCAAGACGCATCTGTTGAAGGGCAAGGAGACTGCTCATGTTGTACGTTCAACGAGACGCGACCGAAATCATCGCTGCCTCTGGCGACCTGGAATTGGCACGGCGCGCCATGGCGCGCGACGGCGCCGCCTTCCGCGCCGTTATCAAGACGCACAACCAGCGGCTTTACCGCATCGCGCGCGGCGTGGTGCGCAACGATGCCGAGGCCGAGGACATCGTCCAGGAGGCCTATGTCAGGGCCTTCGCCCATCTCGATAGTTTTCGCGGCGATGCCTCGCTCGGCACATGGCTGTCGCGCATCGTCATCAACGAAGCGCTCGGCCGCCTGCGCAAAAGACGGCGAACGGTGGCGATGCCCGAGAACCCGCAGGCCGAGATCATCCAGTTCCCGCTCAACCCCAGCGACGATCCGGAGCGGACCATGGCGCAACGGCAGATCCTCGAACTCGTGGAACGGGCAACCGACAGCCTTCCCGATGTCTACCGGATGGTGTTGGTGGCCCGGGTGATCGAGGGCCTCAGCATTGAAGAGACTTCAGAACTGCTCGGCGTGCGGCCACAAACCGTGAAGACAAGACTGCACCGCGCCCGCGCGCTGCTGCGCAGGGCGCTGGATGACCAAATCGGGCCAGTGCTGCTCGAGGCCTTTCCCTTCGCCGGTCGGCGCTGCGAAAGGCTGACAACTGCCGTGATGAAGCGGCTCGGCCTGGAAGGCTGACCCTCGTCAGATTCAGCCGATTTGGCGGGAACGTTTGCCGCCGCCCCGCATCCAAGTCTGGCTTCTTGCGGCTGCTATCACTCGAGGGTGCGGGCGTCGATCCCTTCTTAAGCGAAGCCGACGGCGCCATTTTCCGTCTGCTCAGCGATGATATTTCCATAATGTCCAGCGATCTCAATTCTGTGGCCCGCGCAATCAACGCCGGACGCCGCCCGAACATCGGAGACGTCGCCAGGCTTGTCATGGATGCTCAGGCGGCGGTAATCACGGTTGCCGCCGAGCTCGCCGCCATGCTCAAGCGCCAAGCCGCCAGGCGTCGTGGCGAGTGACGGTAACGATCAGGCCGTCGCCGCCGCCGTGATCTCTCCCGGCCAAAAGCTCAATCTGAGGATCATCGCCGAGGGGGTCGAGACGGACGATCAGGTGGCAATCCTGCGCAAGAACAATTGCGACGAGATGCAGGGCTATCATTTCCGCAAGCCGGTATCGGCCCAAGGAATAGCGCAACTGATCGACAAAGTGCAAAAACGCGGCTGAGCAGCGGCCAAGCGAAGGCTGTGCAGATGCGTTGGCTGACCCGTGCCTCGGAACCACCGTGCGGCAGTCTCCAATCCTAGTTTCCGTGATATTCGCGCGGGGCAGTCGTTAGCGGGCCTGAAGGGGCAGCTTCGGCGATTTGAAGTCTTTCTGTCCCTAAAGGAAATGTCGTCGACTACACCGGGCGCTTCGGCATAACCGCAGGGAACTTCGTCGGCAAAGTGGCGCCTGCGCGCTGATTGCGCGCACCGGGTCCTCGTGAACCGAGCCCGCTCGTCTTCGCTCAGGCTCAGGCGGTCTCGGCCATACGGCTTCGCCCCCTGGCGTATGCAGCCCTTGCGGGCTGTGACGGTCGCCGCCCTCGGGCGGCGCTGTTTTCTGCTTGGCCTTCCCGGCGGCGCGGTGTGGGCGGCTCTCCCTTCTAGGCCCACCGCGGCGGCCTGCAACCCTTCGCGTTCCGCTCAGGGTCCTCCACTGGCGTTCCGGTCCTGCGGATGCAGGCCACCTCTGACGGTGGGCCTTTCCGGTCGTTTTCGCCGCCCACCCCGCTTCCGGGGAGGGCGCGGCGAGATTGGCGAGCGGAGAACAAGATCATGCGCAAGACCGGCAAACGCAGCGCTAGCGGAGACGTTGGCGGCAAGAGGAGCGAACCGCGGCGAACGAGCCTTTATTCGGAGATTACGGACCGCATCATCGCCGATCTGGAGCGGGGCCGCGTGCCTTGGGTCAAGCCTTGGGGCGCGGCCAAGGCAAGCCTTGGGCTGCCAAGGAATGCTGCCACCGGGCGCGGCTATTCCGGCATCAACATCCTGATCCTGTGGGGCGCCGTCATCGAGCACGGTTATCCGGGCCAGGACTGGCTCACCTTCCGGCAGGCGCTTTCGCTTGGCGGCAATGTCCGCAAAGGCGAGCACGGCACGACCATCGTTCACGCCGACCGCTTCATCCCGAAGAACGAGAAGGAACGCGCCAGACAAGAGGACGACGAGCCGCATGCGGTGCCGTTCCTCAAGCGCTTCACCGTCTTCAATGTCGCGCAATGCGAGGGCCTGCCCGAACACTTTTACGCCTACGCCAAGCCGCTGCCCGAGCGCCAGATTGTCCCAAGGGCCGAGGCGCTGGTCAGGGCAACCGGCGCTGATATCCGCATCGGCGGCGACCGCGCCTTCTACATGCCGTCCGCCGATTTCGTGCAGCTGCCACCGCAACCGGCATTCTTCGAACAGATCAACTATTACCGCACCTGCTTCCACGAGCTTGGCCACTGGACCGGGCATCCAACCCGCCTTGCCCGCGACTTCTCCGGTACCTTCGGAACCAAGGCTTACGCGCGTGAGGAACTGGTTGCCGAGATGACGGCAGCCTTCACCTGCTCATCGCTCGGCATCGAGCCGACCGTGCGCCACGCCGATTATATCGCTTCCTGGCTTGCGGTACTGCGCGAGGATAACCGCGCGATTTTTCGCGCCGCAAGCCTTGCCTCGAAGGCCGCCGATTTTCTTCTCGCCTTCAACGCCGATGTGGAAGGTGAGGCGCAAAGGGAGATCGCGGCA